>SDBV01010445.1_pt1 | contig 12158 bp, 11 predicted proteins | sample 2277081 | NCBI WGS metagenome assembly SDBV01 (sample SAMN10402039, study PRJNA504765) | marine sediment metagenome | isolation source: marine sediment core GS10_PC15, 223 cmbsf | place: Arctic Ocean: Southern Knipovich Ridge | collected 2010 | reverse complement strand
GGGGCATCGAGGCAATGCACGGACCGCACCAGGTGGCCCAGAATTCCACCACATACACGCTTCCCTTCTCGAAGCTGGTGACGGGCGCGCCCTTGATCCATTTCTCAGCCGTCAGCGGCGGTGCCTTGTCGCCGGCTTTGAGTGTGGTTGTCGCTTGCTCGTCTTCCTGGGCCAGGGCCGGCCCCGTGGCCCCGTGCAACGCCCCGATCAGCGCGAATAGTCCCAACGTGTTCAGCGTAAAGCGGGGCGACATCATTGTTGTGGCTCCTTGAAAGGCCCGGACCTCGCCAGCATTCCGTGCGATGTATATAGTGCCACCGGGCGGCCGATGTGACCAGGGCCCGGTCTCACAATTCGTGCCGCCCGCAGAGGCCAGGAACGCGTCCGGGCCGCGCGGGGCATACAAGACTCAAGATACCGGTCTCGCTCCAAGTTGCCAAAGGGAAGAAATGGGCATGGCACGGAGTTTGCGACCAAGAGGCAGGACTTCATGCCCGCCGTACAGGATGACGCCTCCGTGAAACGCGTCGCCGGCGGCCTCTGCCAAGACCCGCAGGCCTCTCGCGTCCTCGGCGTTGAGAGTCGTTGCCGACTTCACCTCGATGCCAACAATCTTCCTGCCGCCGGATCCCTCCAGCACGAAGTCAACCTCGTAGCCGCGGTGGTCGCGGAAGTGCCATATGGTCGGTCGCGTCCTGCTCCACGCCGCCTGTTTGAGCAGTTCGAGCGCGACGAAGTTCTCCAGCAACATGCCGGCCAGCTTCCCGTCGGCAGCGAACCGCTCGGGCGTTGCGTCGAGCATGTGGGCGAGGAGCCCCGTGTCCCCCACGTACAGCTTCTCACTCTTCACGACCCGTTTGATACGATTGGTGAACCAGGGCTGAATGGCCTGCACGATGAACGTCGCGCGCAGCAGCGTCAAGTATCGCTTGGCGGTGACCTGGTTCAGGCCCACGTCGCGGCCGAGCTCGGCGTAGTTCAGCAGCCCACCGGCGCGGCCGGCGACGGCCGCGACCAACCGTGGGAGGTCGCTCAGCCCCTCGATGTTGGAGAGCTCCCGGACATCGCGCATCAGCACCGTGCTGAGGTAGGACTCGAACCACTGCTGACGCCGTCCAAGGTCCGTGCGGGCAACCGGCTCGGGAAACCCACCAGCCAGAATCCGCCGGGCCAGATCGCGTTTCGAGACACGGCCGGGCTTCTTTGGTGTGCTGCTGGGGAAGGGCGGCAGCTTCGCGGCGAAGAGCGCGTCGACGAAGCCCTCGCGCGCGCCGGCGATCTCACCCTGGGACAGCGGCCGCAATGCCAACACCTCCATCCGGCCAACCAGAGCGTCGGCGAGTTTCGGGACTTGCATGACGTGAGCAGAGCCAGTCAAAAGGAACCGGCCGGCTCGGCGATCGCGATCCACGTCGGCTTTGATCGGCAACACGAGTTCCGGCGCGCGCTGCACCTCGTCGATGATGAGCGGACCGTCGATCTCGGCCAGGAAACCAACCGGGTCGTGCTTGGCCGCCGCGAGGGTGGTGGCGTTATCCAGCGTAACATAGGTCGCGCGGTGGCCGTGCTCGGCAAGCTGCTGCACCAGTGTGCTCTTGCCGGTCTGGCGGGCTCCGTGGAGGATGACGACGGGGGTATCCTTCAGCGCCGCGAGCAGCTTTTTGGTGATATGTCGCGGAAACTCGGCGATACTCCACCTCCCGCTAGGCTGGAATCCTACCGCGACATGTTAGAAATTCCAACACGACCTGTTATATTTTCCGACAGCGTCCAGCCGAGCCCTCAGGGGGCATCGTGCGGCGGCTCCCCGTCCGGCACACCCACCGGTGCCCGTGGCGAGCGGACGGTCGTTTGGAAAGGTGCCCGACATGCCCCTGTGACGCTGATTATAGGTCCTTGACTTATGTGTTAAGTTTGGCTAAACTATCAAGTGAAAAAGGGCGATTAGATGGTCGAGTTGCCGCCGTTCAGCGATGAAGGTCTCTTGCCGCCCGGAGACTACGCGCTGACGTTGGACGAGTTGCGAGCGTCGATGCTCGTGCCCGGCTTCGCCGAACCGCGAGATGGCACGACCTGGGATTCGTCGTGGCGAGAGAAGCTGGTCGACCATCTCGCACTCCTCGTCGGGCAACTGTGGCAGATCGGCATCACCGAGGTATTCGTCAATGGGTCCTTCGTCGAGGACAAGGACCACCCGAACGACATCGATGGCTACTTTGTTTGTGAGTTGATGCGCCTTGCAAGCGGTGAGTTACAACGCGAACTCAATTTGCTGGACGCCCACAAGGTGTGGACGTGGGACCCGGAATCACGGCGGCCCTATCGCGGCTACCCGAAGAAGCAATTGCCCATGTGGCCCCGGTACCGCGTGGAGCTCTATCCGCATTGCGGGCAGCCCTCGGGAATCAAGGACCGGTACGGCCACGAGTTGGAGTTTCCGTCAGCGTTTCGGCAGTCCCGCAGAGACGGAAAGCCCAAGGGCATCATCAAGATTCGGAGGTGAGCCATGATTCGCAATGAAAACGAGTATCAGGAAGCGGTGGCGCGCCTCAAGGAAGAGCGCGCGCGGCTCGATGCGCATCGCAAGAAGCTGGAAGAGACCGGGCTATCGCCGGACGAAATCAAGCGCGTCAGCGACCCCATGGAGTCATTCCACCTGCAACTTGCGGAAGAGGTTGAAAGCTATGAGCGCCTCAAGCGCGGCGAGTTCGGCGAGGCGCGCAATCTGCGCGGCATTGGCCAACTCTTGATTGGCCTGCGGATCGCCCAGGGGCTCAGCCAACGTGAGCTTGCGGAGCGCCTGGGTGTGCACGAGTCGCAGGTCTCGCGTGACGAGAGGAATGAGTACCACGGCATCACGCTCGAGCGCGCGGCCAGGATCCTCGATGCCTTGCAGGTTGAGCTGCTTACCACGGTCGAGCACGCTGGAGCCGAGCCGCCAGTCGCAGCCTGATGCCACCTGGCGGCGAGCCGTCGAGAACTGAGCTGCCTGCCCGGCTTTCCGCGCACGTACGAATTCGAACGAATGTTGAATGGGGCTTGGCGAATGGAACCGGCCGGTGTGTTGAGAGATTCCCGACCGCGTGCGGACGCCGCATTGCCTGCCTGTGTCCGCGAAGCAGCTAAGCCGGCACCACCTTGCCGGCGTCGCCGTCCTCAGTTGGCCGGAGTGGGTCAAGCCGGTGCGCAATCGAGTTCGTCGGGCCCGCTGTGCGGCCCGCCCGGTTCTCCGCGACAACTTCTGACAAGCCTTCGCCCGCTCGGATCGCGCCCCACTTATAATTCACACTGTGGCCTTGGGCTGGCCTCCGCTCCGGATGCCGGGTCCCCGGCAGGATGCGGTGAACCTGCGCCGCTCTGGGCAAACCTGGAGGTAAACCGATGCACCGAACTTTGCGAACAGCCACGGGTGGCATGATCCTGGCCGTCGTGCTCCTGCTGTGCGGGCCGGCTCAGGCCCTCGCGGCCAAGACGGTCCTCCGCCTGCGGCTCGACGGCCCCGTGCTGGAGGGGCCCAACGACGCCGCCGGCCTGATGGCTCTGCTGACCGAGGAGGAGTTCAACACTCTGCACGATTGGGTCCGCACCATCCGCCAGGCGTCTCGTGATCCCAAGATCGACGGCCTGCTGCTCATCATCGAGGAGCCCCAGATAAGCCTGGCCCAGGTCGAGGAGCTCTCGCGCTCGCTCCAGACCTTCCGCGACCGGGGCAAGCCCGTCTACTGCTACATGGATTACGCCGCCAATCTCACCTACGCCCTGGCCACTGCCGCCGATCACATCACCATCGCCGAGAACAGCGACCTGGCGATCATGGGCCTGCACGGCGAGATGGTCTTCTTCAAGGGACTGCTGGACAAAATCGGCGTCGAGGCCGACATGCTCCACTGCGGCGCCTACAAAAGCGCCCTGGAGCCCTTCACCCGCACCGAGCCCAGCCCCGAAGCCGCCGAGAACGTGAACTGGCTGCTCGACGGCCTCTACGAGCGCTGGATCGAGATGATTGCGACCGGGCGGAGCCTGCCGGCCGACGAGGTCAAGAACCTCGTCGACCGCGCCCCGCTCACCGCCGCCCAGGCTCTCCAACACAAACTCGTGGACGACGTGTCCTCGTTCACGGCGTTCAAGAAGCGCGTCTACAAGGAGTTCGGCAAGGATGTCACGGTCCTGAAGGAGTATGAGCAGGGCAGCGGCACACCCATCGACATGAACAACCCCTTCGCCTTCTTCGAGTTCATCTCCCGCATGATGGAGGGCGTCAAGGAACCCAGCACGCCCGGCATCGCCCTTATCTTCGTCGAAGGGCCCATCATTGTTGGCACCAACGACGACAGCCCCTTCGGCGGAGCCATCGCCGGTAGCACTACCATCCGCGCCGCCCTCGAGGAGGCCCGCCTCGACGACAAGATCAAAGCCGTCGTCGTGCGCGTGGACTCACCCGGCGGATCGGCCCTCGCCAGCGACATCATCTGGAACGCCGCCAAACGCTGCGCCGACGAGAAACCGCTGATCGTCAGCATGGGCGGTGTGGCCGGCAGCGGCGGTTACTATGTTTCGGTCCCCGCCGACACCATCTTCGCCGAAGCCAGCACGCTCACCGCCTCGATCGGCGTCGTTGGCGGCAAGCTCGTCTGGAAGGACCTCATGGAGAACAAGCTCGGCATCACCACCACTGAGTTCTCCCGCGGCAAACACGCCGGCCTCATGACCATGAGCCGCAAATGGGATGAGTCCGAACGCGCCTGGATCACCGCCTACATGAACACCGTCTACGAGCAGTTCAAGAACCGCGTGCTGGCCTCGCGTGGCGACCGCCTGAAGAAGGACATTGAGGAGCTCGCCGCCGGACGCGTCTTCACCGGCCAGCAAGCCCTCGAGCTCGGATTGGTGGACCAACTCGGTGGGCTGTCGGATGCGCTCGCCCACGCCGCCAAAAAGGCTGGCCTCGGACGCGACTATGAGACGTACCTGCTGCCGAAAGCCTCCGGCCTCAAGGAGCTTGTCGGCCTCATTCAACAACTAATGAGCGAGGACGGCGAGGATGAGTTTGAGGTGGCTCTCGCCGCGCACCTCGGCCGGGCTTCGCTCCCGCGGCTCGGGTTGCCCTTGCTTCAGGAACTCAGCCCGACACACGCTCGTGAGTTGCTCCGGGCCTTGCACAACCTGACGATACTGCGGCGGGAGCGGGTTGGCTGCTTCATGCCGTTCATACCGCAGGTGCACTAATCTGGGACCGGGTCGAAATACCGCGGCCGGCGCGGCGAATACCGTGTGAGGACCGGATGATCTGAGCATCCTGAGCGCGGCTGGGTGCCGCGGGATCCTGGCAAGCCCGTGATCGCCGCGCCACGTTTCTCTTGAGCACTGGCGTTCCCCCCGCGGGGGAACGGGCCGCCGTGGCGTGTCGGCGGACCAGTGGCACCCGCATGAAGAGCCCCGGCCCAACCCGCCGGGGCTTTCGTGTGTCGGCACGGATTTGGATCGCGCGCTGCCGCCGGCTCACGCCGGTACCGATCAGAATCGCTCCCCACCGGTTGCTGCTCGGATGCTGCTTTCAATGCGTTGTGCTCGATCAGGTACACGAAACTACCGCCCATGGAAGAGTTCCTCAGCGAACCCATCACGCCCTACGCCGGCACGTTTGACGCCGCCGCCATGGCCGCCGGCCTGCCCGGCTTGCCGCGCGGCTTCACCTGGCACGGCGAGCGATACGAGGTCGTCGAGCAACTCGCATCCTGGAAACAATCCGCCCCCGAAGTCGGCCGCCTCGCTGGCGAGCGTTACCTCCGCCGCCACTACTTCCGCCTGCGTATGTCCGACAACTCGATCTGGACTATCTACCTCGTCCGCCAAACCCCGCGGAGCGGCTCGCCCAAGCGAAGGTGGTTCTTGTACAGCCGTGAAGTACCGTAGCGCCGTTTGAAACTGAACCCTGCGCCCTGAACCCTCCCCTACCAGTCCGCCGCAGAAGTCGCCGCGGGCTGACAACGATGTAGCGGCCGGCGTCTCGCCGGCCGTAGGAGGCCGAAAACGCCGCTTTGGAACGACGGCCTGCGAGACGCAGGCCGCTACGGGACTTCTGCGGCGGACTGCTACGCCAACACCTTCCGCAACCGCTCCAGCGCCCACTCCAGCTCATCCTTGGTGATGCACAGCGGCGGCGCCAGGCGCATGGTCTGCGCGTGCGTGTCCTTGCAGAGCATGCCCTCGCTCATCAGTGCCTCGCAGTACTTGCGGGCCACGCCGGCTTCGGGCTTGAACTCCACGCCGACCCACAGCCCGCGGCAGCGATACTCCTTCACCTTGTCCGTCTTGATCGCGTGCAACTGCTCGGCCAGGTACGCCCCCAGCTCCTTCGCCCGGGCCTGATATTCGCCGGTCCGGAGGATGTCGACCACCTTTCGCGCCACCGCACACGCCAGCGGATTGCCGCCGAACGTGCTGCCATGGCTGCCGGGCGTGAACACGCCCAGAATATCGCGCGTCGATACCACCGCGGAAATCGGCACGATCCCGCCGCCCAGGGCCTTGCCCAGGATGTACATATCCGGCTGTACGCGCTCGTGCTCGCACGCGAACGTGTACCCGGTGCGACCCAGGCCCGACTGAATCTCGTCCGCGATGAACAGCACGTTCTGCTCGGTGCACAATTCGCGGACCTGTTGTAAGTACCCGTTCGGCGGAATGATGATCCCCGCCTCACCCTGAATCGGCTCCACCAGAAACCCGACGGTGTTGTCGTCAATCGCGGCCTTCAGCGCGTCGATGTCGCCGTACTCGATGATCTCGAATCCCGGCGTGAACGGCCCGAAATCAGTGCGACAAAGGGGATCGGTGCTGAAGCTGACGATGGTCGTCGTCCGCCCGTGAAAGTTTTCCTGGCAGCAGATGATCTTCGCCTGGTCCGCGGGCACACCCTTCTTTTGATACCCCCACCGGCGGGCCGTCTTGAGGGCGGTCTCCACGCCCTCGGCCCCGGTGTTCATCGGCAGCACCATTTCCATCCCGCACAGCTCGGCCAGCTCCTTGCACAGCGGACCGAGCTGATCGTTTTGAAACGCCCGCGAGGTCAGCGTCACGCCGTCGAGCTGCGCCTTGGCCGCGGCGATCAGCTCCGGATGGCAATGCCCGAAATTCACTGCCGAGTACGCCGCCAGCATGTCCATGTACTTCTTGCCGTCCGTGTCCTCGACCCACACGCCGTGCGCCTTGGTCACGACGACCGGCAGGGGGTGATAGTTGTGGGCGGCGTACCGCTCGACGAGTTCGATGTGCTCTGCACCGGTCATGTCCTCATCCTTTCGCGATCGGAGGCCGATGCCCGCGGCCTGGCCGTGTTATGAGGGTGAACGCGCCGCTCCGCTTTCCCGCCCACCCCCGCGGGAGCACCAACGGGCGACCTACAGCCCGCCCACTATACACACCCGCCCACCCCGGCTTCAACCCGACCCTACTTGCCAACAATGTGAGAGAATTCTGGCGACCGACGAAATCGGCCAACCCGCGTAGCCGCCGCCGGTTGGCCGGTTTTCAGTTTCCGGTTACCGGTCTCCTGTTGACCGGTTATCCTCCTTACGGCGCCACACCCGCATCCAGCCACAGTTCGTTCGCGATCGCCTCGGCCGCCTCGACCCACCGCGTGTAGCCCGGGTAGAACAGCGTGTCCGGCCGACCCTCCAGCAGGTCCATAACCTCCCACGTGTCATCATAGTCCCAGTAACACACCTCGCCGAACCAGATGAGCGGCATCGTCGGCTCTGCCGCCAGCGCCTCCAGCGCCTCGCGGCTTTCGGCCCATTCCGGCACGCCCTCGACCCACCAGCGATACGCAAAGCTGGCATCGACAAAGCGGCAGTTCAGTTCCTCTTCGACCACCTGACACAACGCCGCCGATTTAGCCTGCGTCCCCGGCGTTATCGGCCCCAACAGCCGGCCCACGCTCCCCTGCGTGAGTGCCGAATAGTGCATGGGTGTGCTGATAGCCCCCTCCGGACGGTGGGCTCTCGCGCCCCTGACGCGCCGGCGGATGCTCGCCGGCGCGACATACGTTTCCTGGGGGCGCCAATCGATCGTTCGGGCTGGGGCCTACGCCTTGTCAGCGGCGGGCAGGCCCAGGACGTCCGGCTTCTCGCCAGCCTCCTCTGTGGCGCGCTGCTGCCCCAGCGCGATCAGGCCCCCCAGCGCCCCCAGCCCCATCGTCTCCACCGCCGTCGACGGCACGATCACCATCGCCCCCTTCTGCTTGAGGCCCTCGAACACCATGTTCATCGCCCGCAAATGGAGCGCGACCGGATTGTCCCGATAGGCGAGGGATGCCTGGGCAAACTTGTCCGCGATCTCCGTCTCCGCCGTCCCGAGGATGATGCGCGACTGCCGCTCGCGCTCGGCCTGGGCCTGCTTGCTCATCGCGTCTTCCAGCCCCTTGGGAATGATGATATCGCGGATCTCCACCGACTGAGCGGTAATGCCCCACGGATCGGTCTTCGCATCCAGAACCTGCTGAATCTCCTTCCCCAACCGCTCCCGATGTGAAAGTAGATCCGCCAGCTCGCTGCGGCCGATCGCGTCTCGCAACGCCGTCTGGGCCGAGAGAATGACCGCAGTGTTAAAATCCTGGACCTCGAGCACCGCCTTCTCCGCGTCCCAGACCATCCAGAACGCGATCGCATCCACATTCACCGGCACGGTGTCCTTCGTCAGCGTGGTCTCGGCCCTGAAATCCGACGCGCGGATACGCTGATCGACGAACTGGGCCACCTTGTCGATCACCGGCAGCACCATGAACACGCCCGACCCTCGAATCCCCACAAACTTGCCGAACCGCAACAGCACCGCCCGTTCCCACTGATAGGCGATCTGCACGCAGGGCGCGACCAGGGTCGCCACCACAGTCGCCGTGACCAGCGCGCGCGGCGGCACGCCGACTTCTTCGAACACCAGGTAGCCCGCCAGCGCGACCAGTGCCCCTCCCAACACCACCGCTTCCCACACCTGTGCCACGCGAAAGGTCCCGGCCAACGCGAGTGCGGCCACGATCGCAAAAACCACCGCCTCGGCCTGTAACTCATACAAGACCACATGCACGATCAGCCCGGCCAGCATGATGATTACCAACAAGAACGCGTTGAACGGCGCGAAGCGGTAGTCCGCCCGCGCGGTGCTCGCGAACCTCTCTAATGAACGACTCATAACCGTTGCGGCGCTCTCAGCCATGTCTTGGCCTCCTCGATTTGTCTTACTGCTCCGGCCCGGGCAACAGCGCCCACGCCACCAGCGCGAGCACACCCGCCAGCGCGGCCCACCCGCGCCCCCCCCAGCGCGCGCCGTCGGCCGCGTCGGCTCCCGTTGCCGGCGTTTTCCACGGAATCTTTTCAAACGTGTATTCCACTTCCGCCAGCATGGCTCCGCTTGGGGCCGCGATGCGGAAGGTCAGCTCACACCGGCTTCCACCCGAAGCAGCCGCCGGCCACTCCACCAACCCCTCGTCATCAGTCATTGGCGCCCACGCCGCGCCAGCGTGCGGATTGGTCCCGCCCGGCGGTGTTGCACGCCATCCCGTTGCCGCCGTTGCCGCCGGCCGTCCCATCCAGAGGGCAACGCCTACCGTCGCCGACAGTAGCCCACACAGCAACGTCCCGCGCACCCGCGGCGGCTTCACGCCGCCCGGCGGCGCCGGCGAACGCCACGTGGAGCCACCATTTCGCCCAGCGTCGGTCATTCCGGTGGCCCTTCTTTCCGCTCGCGCAGCGTGGCGATAACCTCTGACAGCGTCAGGCCGTACGCGGACGCGCGCGACAGCAGCTCGGTGCAGATTTGGCCCAGCATCCGCTGCCGCTCAGCCTCCGGTATCGCGACTTCACCGTTACCGATAAAAGTGCCGGTACCCATCTGCGTGTCCACAATCCCCTTGATATCGAGCTCTTGATACGCCCGGGCGACGGTGTTCGGGTTGATCTTCAGATCGACCGCGAGCTGGCGTACCGTCGGGAGCTGATCCCCCTTGGTCAGCCTCCCGTCCGCGATCGCAAAGCGAACCTGGTCAATGATTTGCCGATAAAAAGGCACGCCGCTCTTCGGATCGATCGTAAATCGCATCACGCCGTCATCCGTTAACCATGGGTGTCGCGTGTACTATGTAAACATTGTACTAGTAGTATGGTACACTAGAACACCGTTGTCAAATCTTTTTCCGCAAATCCCCGCCATGGAGCAGTCTGGCCCGGGTTGCTCGGGCTCGTTCTGCTGTGTGCCCAGATCGGGACTGGTCCGCCCTATGGTGTGATATGCCGGATGCGTCGCGCGGCCGGGTTACGGCTCGGTCTCGTCCGTTGCGAAGCCCGGGGCTTGCGCGAAGCCGTGCAATTCCCCACCGCTGTCCCCGCCCTCGTCGCCGTTGCTACCCGGCCCGAGGTTCTCGCCGCCGAAATCAAACGTCGGATCGCAGGTGGCCGGCCGGGCAGCCTGGCACAAGCGCACCAGCCGGCTCAGTTTGGGCCGCAATTCCGGCAGTTCGACGCCCGCCGCCAGTGCCCGCTCCACCTCTTCCGCCCCGGTGGTGATCAGCTCGAATCCGAACCCGCCGGCGTCGGCCTTCAGCGTCATCGCGAGCCCCTGAAGCTGCTCGCGGTCTTTGGCCCCAAAGGTCGCTTCCAGTTGCGACGCCCGGTCCAGCAGGTCCAGCACAAACTCATCGATCAGCGGCCGCATATCGACGCGGTTCAGCAGCGAGCTGACCAGCGGCAGCGGGCGAGTCCGCTGCACGACCGCCTCGATGAACTCGCGTTTCGCGGGCTTCGGCAGAAAATCCTCGACGCCCGCTTCCAGGAACGCGTCCCGGTCGGCGCGCGTGGTCCGCGTTGACACGGCGCAGATCGGCCTCAGGTAACCCTGCTTGCGCAAGAACCGCACGGCGCTCATCCCGTCCAGCTTCGGCAGTACCGCGTCAATCAGGATCAGGTCAAACGCTTCGGCCAGCGCCCGCTGCACGGCGGTGATCCCGTCCCCCACGCAAACCAACTCCACGTTGAGTGGCTCCAGCATGTGCGCGAGCAGCCGCCGGGCCATCGGATTGGCGTCGGCGAGCAGGACGCGCGCCCGAATCGCCGTCGCCGCGAACGCTGCCGGGTCGACCCGCCGCTCGAACAAACAGTCGATCTCGTGGGCGCAGGCGGTGCCCTGGATATAGCGGCACCGGATCACCTTCGCGTCGGCTTCCTCCGTGTTCCCCTGGATCCCGGTCAGGTGGACGATGCACGGCGTTCCGACGTGCACCATGTTCCCGGCCAGGAAGCTGATACTGTCCCGGCCGATGCTCCGCGGGATGACCTCGTCGGTCTCGTGATGATCGCGCGCGACGTGGAAATCCACCCGCACACCCCGCCTCCGATAGGGAAAGCGTTGTCCCAGCTTGCGCGCGGTCGAGCCACTCTCCTCCGGACGCGCATCCAGGTCGTCCAGAATCCCCGTTATCGTCGCGCTGTCCAGTTTCAGCGTGCGCATGAGTCCGATCACCTTTCGGTTGTGGCAGTCGGGCATCCGCGAAAGGGCCGCCGGCCCGCGACCGACCCGGCGCGAACCGCCACCGGCCCTCACACCCATCCGCCGGCGTGGTCCTTCCCCGGCTACCGGTCTAGTATCGGCGCCCCACGCCGCGCACTGTGTTAGCGGCGTTGCCGGCGCTCATTTGGTCGTTCGGGACGAGTGCCCCGCCTTCGCCAGAGGCGTGGGAGACGCTATTATCGGTTGGCAATCCCCCGGTGGTGTGGCACGTTATGTGAAGTGGGACGCGGTTCGGGGTTGAGGAAGGTGGTCTTCACGCGCCGCGGGTGCGCACCGCACCACCCCCTCACAGTCGCAGACCTCACCAACGCTTGTGACAACGCAACCGGCTCGCTACAGGGCGGAGGCCCTTTTGCGCGGCGGCTGCGATCGGTACACTAGTCGGTTTGAGCCTGCGCGGCGGGCCGGTGGGTTCCGCGTCGGCGGGCCAGGTGCCTTGTGCGAACGCATGAACGGGCCGCGAATACGGCCGGAGTCATTATGAGCAACGGTGGAACCTACGATCCGAAGGCGGTCGAGAGCGACATTTACCGGCTGTGGGAGGAGGGCGGCTGCTTCCGGGCCGAGCCGAACCCCGACAAGCGGCCGTACGTGATCGA
>SDBV01010444.1_pt1 | contig 12159 bp, 7 predicted proteins | sample 2277081 | NCBI WGS metagenome assembly SDBV01 (sample SAMN10402039, study PRJNA504765) | marine sediment metagenome | isolation source: marine sediment core GS10_PC15, 223 cmbsf | place: Arctic Ocean: Southern Knipovich Ridge | collected 2010 | reverse complement strand
TCGTGTTGGAACCCGATTCTGTTACTACCGTCTCTTTTCCGATCGTTTTTCCCGATCAGTGGCCCTCGCTACTGCGAATCGGGTGGAAAAAGACTGCGAGTCGGCTGGAAAAAGAAAGCGGTGACAAGTCACCGCACTCCAAAGACTCCCATCGGCAGAACTCTCCAGACACGAATCCGTTCAAAGCACCTTGGTCTCGCCGGGTACGGCGATCGGATAGCGGCCCTGGTCGTCGGGCATCACCGGGGCGTCGGAGTCCCAGGTGAGGTCGTCCAGCCCGGGGGCCAACTCGATAGTCGACGCCAGCGCGTCGTCCCAGGAGATCGTCTGGCCCGATTCGGCGGCCATGCGGCCGAGGATGCCGGTCATCGCGGCATAGGCACAGCGCTGGGTCTCGTTGTGGGGCTTGTCCTGGCGGATCGCCTCGAACAGCCGGTCGTGCTCCTCCTGGTACGGACTGTTGCTCGGCCCCTCTTGCTGCCAGATCTGGTTCTCTTTGGTCGGCTGGTGGCCTTTGTAGATCAGCGGCTTGGGTTTGCCTTCGCCCAGCACGGCACAGCCGTTGGTGCCGTGGATCACGTCGCCGAAGTAGCCCCAGCACTTGGCCATGTGCCGGCCTTGGGCGAACATCCGGGTGCCGTCGGCAAACGTGTATTCCACCGCGAAGTGGTCGAACATCTGATCCGCATGCGTGCGGGTCTGGCGTCCTCCTTGACCCTGGGCCGATACCGGCCAGCCGTCCTTGACCCAGCAGCAGACGTCGAGGTTGTGGATCAGCCAGTCCAGCAGGAAGCTGCCGTTGATCCAGGTGTAACAAGAGTAGTTGCTGATCTGATGGGCCAACTCGCTCATCTCGGGCTTTCGCGTGCGGAACCCGACCGGGCCGTGCTCGCGGTAGGCCCAACAGGTGATGATGTCGCCGATTATGCCGTCGTGCAGCCGGGCGACCGCCTGTTGTAGCGCCGTGGAGTGGCGAGACATCAGTCCGCCGGCGATCTTGAGGTTCTTCTTGCCGGCCGCCTCGCCCGCCGCCAGCACCCGCCGGATGCCCGGGGCGTCGACGGCGAACGATTTCTCCATGAACACGTTGCGGCCCTTTTCGACGGCGTACTCCAAATGAATCGGCCGGAACGTGGGAGGCGTGGTCAACAGGGCGACGCCGCCCTCGTCCAGCGCGTCGATGGCCTTTTTGAAGGCGTCCATCCCAAGGAACTGACGCTCTTTGGGAACGTCGACCTTTTCGCCGAACTTATCCGACAGCCGCTTGTGGCTGCCGTCGAGGCGGTGATCGAAGACGTCGGCCATGGCCCAAAGTTTGGTCGGGCCCGCCGTCGAAAGGGCATTGATCGCGGCCCCGGTGCCGCGTCCCCCGCAGCCGATCAGCGCCACCTTGATCGTGTTGTCTTCGCCGGCATAGGCCCGCGTCGTCAGGGCACTGGTCAGCGCCGCACCGGTTAGGGCCGCGCCGGAAAGGGCACCTCCGGAGCATTTGAGGAACTCGCGGCGCGAGGGGGAAGACTCTTGGCGGTTGCTTTTACTTTTGCTTGGAGCGTTCATGAAACAGCCTTTCTCTTCGTGAGGACCTCGATCTGACTTCATCGACAGTAAACGGCCTTTCAGGGCCCCTGCGGAGCAAGCCGGACGGACGACTGCTATTCTCGCCGTTGGCCCTCGTGTTGTCAAGTGCCCGTGTTGTCAGGTGGACACCGGGACGCCGGGCGGGATCGACAAATGCTTGCACATCCCCGCACACGGCCGTCGATCGCAAGGATTCAAAACGCCCGGGGGCTGCGTCCCCCGGGGGAATGCGTGGGTCAATCGCTTTCATCAACCCGGGGGACGCAGCCCCCGGGCGTTTGGCTACTGGCGGAATGCCCCCGGGTGGCGCTGGCTACTCACGAAACATTACCAGGTAGCTTTGCCCGGCTTTGACTTCAATCGACGCCGTGCCGTCCTTGGCGGGCTTTACCGGCACGACCTCGCCGCCGACGCGGATCTGGGCGATCTGCTGGCCGGGCGGCGGACAGAGCTTCTGGATGCCGTCGAGGTTGGCCTTCAACACGGCCGAGACGGCCCGGCCGTCTTTCCACGTCAGTTCGACCTGAACGCCGCCCCGGGCACGCAGCCCTTTGACCCGTCCGCTGGTCCACGCACTGGGCAAGGCCGGCAACAAAGCGATCTGGCCGGTGTGGCTTTGCAGCAGCATCTCGGCCATGCCCGAGGTGCCGCCGAAGTTGCCGTCGATCTGAAAAGGCGGATGGGCGTCGAACATGTTGGGGTAGGTGCCCGTGGCGATCAGGCTGCTGAGCATCTTGTAGGCGTGGTCGCCGTCCAACAGCCGGGCCCAGAAGTTGATCTTCCATGCCTTGCTCCATCCGGTGCCGCCGTCGCCGCGCTGGTTCAAGGAGGCCTTGACCGCGTCGAACAGATCGGGCGTGCCGGAGTTGATCTCTCGGCCCGGGTGAAGACCCCAGAGGTGCGAGACGTGGCGATGATGATTCCCCGGGTTGTCCTTGTCTTCGAGCCACTCCTGCAACTGGCCGTGCCGGCCGATCTGGTTGGGGGCAATCTTCCGGCGCATTGCAATCAGCTTTTCCCGCAGCTCTTCGTCGACGCCGAGCACCTTGCTGGCTTCGATCACGTCGGCGAACAGTCCGCGGATGATCTGGTGGTCCATGGTGGGCCCCATCACCAGCCCGCCCTGTTCGGGTGAGTTGGACGGCCCGGAGATCAGCCACCGCTGGTCGTTGCGAGGGTCCTCGACGAGGAAATCGACGAAGAACAGGGCCGCCTGCTTCATGATCGGATAGGCCCGCTCGGCGAGGAACTTCTTGTCGCCGCCGAACTCGTAGTGCCACCATAGATGCTGGCAGAGCCAGGCCCCGCCGGTCGGCCAGATGCCGTGGTTGCTGGCGTTGATCGGGGCCGCGCCGCGCCACAGATCGAAGTTGTGGTGCAGCACCCAGCCCCGGGCATGGTAATGTTCCTTGGCCACGCGGGCGCCGGAGACGGCCAGTTCGTCCAGGGCATCGAACAACGGCAGGTGGCACTCGGCCAGGTTGCACGGCTCGGCGGGCCAGTAGTTCATCTCGGTGTTGATGTTGACGGTGTATTTGCACTCCCAAGGCGGCGAGGTGCTCTCGTTCCAAAGCCCCTGCAAAGTCATCGGCTGGCACCCCGGCCGCGACGCGGCGATCATCAGGTAGCGGCCAAACTGGAAATACAGTGCGGCCATCTGGGGATCGTCGCCGGCGCCGAAGGCCTTGATCCGCTGGTCGGTCGGCCGGTCGATCTTGTCCGTCGTGCCCAGGTCGAGCACCACCCGGCGGAAGAGTGCTTGATGGTCGGCGACGTGGGCGTCGCGCAACTGCTGGTAGCTCTTGCCGCCGGCCGCCTTGAGGGTTTCCGTACACCGCCGGGCCGGGTCGCCGCTGGTATCCTCGAAGTCGACGTAGCTGGTGGCCGCCGCCAGCACCAGCGTCGCCGAGTCGGCTGCCTTGACGTCGATCCCCTCGGCAGAGACTTTCAAGCTGCCGCCTTCGGTCGCCGCTTGCAGGTGGGCCTCGAACCGCAGCGGGTCCTCGATCACCTTGCCGTACCGGCCGGCCTTGTTGCTGAGGCGGCCTCGCAAGGCCAGTTGCCGCGGGCCGGCCTTCACTATCGACTTTTGCTCATGGACGGTTTGAAGCGTGGCCGAAAAACTCACCTTGCCCGGCCGGTCGGCCGAAATCCGCATTACGATCACGTCGTCCGGATGGCTGGCGAAGATCTCCCGGGTGTAGGTCACGTCGCCGAGCTGGTAGGTGAGGGTGGCCACGGCCCGATCGATATCCAACTGGCGTCGATACCCGGTCGCGTCGGCGTGACCGGGGAAGTTCAGCATCAGATCGCCGCACGGCTGATACGGCGTCTGCCGCAGCGGCACGCTCATGAAGTGCTCTCCGGCAAGCGATTGAGCTTCGCCCTGCTTACCTTCGAAGAGCAGTTTGCGGATCTCGGGCAGGTACTTGGCGGCGTCCTTGTGGGCGTAGTCGTGGGGCTCGCCGAACCAGAGCGTATCGTCGTTGAACTGGATCCGCTCGTTTTCGGTGCCGCCGAAGACCATGGCCCCCAATCGCCCGTTGCCGATCGGATTGGCCTCGACCCACGGCCCGGCCGGTTTGTCGTACCAGAGGATCATCGGGCCGGGATCGGCCAACGCTACGCTGCACAGCACCAACGCAAGCGGCCCGAAGAGTCTGAGAATCGCGTTTCGCACGGCTTGGAACCTTTCGTGTAGCAAAATGGTTGTCTGGAGGTTGCCACCACAAGGGGGGGAGCATCTTTGCGACCTCGGACCAGCCTATCAATTCCCCGCTGCAAGGTCCACTCGCTCTGCAAGCGGTTGCAAATCGCGATTTGCAACCCATCGCACACGGGCTTCATGCCCGGACTTGGACGGGCCGCGGAAAAATGCTACTATAGTGCCATTGCGGATGTAGCGACATCGGCCCCAATGGTAGGCGTGCGGCATCCGTGCCGCTTTTCTCGGAGTGGAGTATGCCGAAGAAGGAAGAAGCAATTGAAATCGGGGGCGTGGTGGTCGAGGCGTTGGCCAACACGCGGTTCCGTGTCCAGTTGGAGAACGGCCACAAGATTATCGCCCACGTGGCCGGGAAGATGCGCAAGCACTTCATCCGCATCGTGCCCGGCGACAAGGTCACCGTCGAGCTGTCCCCCTACGATCTGACCAAGGGCCGCATCACCTACCGCGAACGGTAGCCGGACCGAACCGGCGGCAAGCAGCCAAGGCCAGCCAGGAAGCGATTGCCCTCTCTTTAGGTGGTATGGCTTAACTCTCTGCTGGGATCGACGAAGAGCGTCGTGACGAGATGGGAGAACGGGTTCGGCGAATACTCACCTGGTTGTGCCCGGAAGGCCTTGCCGAGAACTCCCGGCCGGGCCCCTGGTCTGCGACGGCTTTTCCCGGTAGACTTGGGCGATATCGCATAACCGCTTTCACTTTTTTTACAGGAGAACGGCACATGAGAAGAATCCTATTGTCGACACTGGCGGCCGCGGTCCTGCTGGGCACTTCGAGTGTCGGCCTGGCACAAGCCCCGGCCGGTGATCTGAAGACCGTGCTGACCATCTCGTTCTCGGGTTACGACAACCTGCTCGAGAGCGTCAAGTTCATCGGCGAACTGGGCGGCAACCCCGACCTGGCCGACATGCTTCAGATGCCGATTGAGATGGCCACCGAAGGCAAAGGGCTCCTTGGCCTGGACACCACGAAGCCTTGGGGGGTCGTCGTCCAGACCGACGGCGGGCAGGACTTCCCCGTGGTCGGATTCGTGCCCGTGACCGATCTGGACAAACTGCTCGAGACGCTCTCGGCGGTGATCGGCGAAGCGGAAGACGTCGGCGGCGGCGTGCTGAAGATTCAACCGCCCGCTGATCCCGCAGCGCCCGGGACGGGCGCCCCGTCCATGTTCGTCAAGCAAGCGGGCAATTGGGTGCTGATCGCCCCGGAAGACGAGTACTTCGCCGCCGCCCCGGCCGATCCGATCCAGGCCCTCGGGGGACTCAACGAAGAGTACATCGTGGCCGTTCGGGCATCGGTCCAAAACATCCCCAAGGCGTTGATCGATCAGGCCAAGAGCCCGTTGGAAGTCGGTCTGACGATGCGGATGCCGGGCGAAGGCGACGAAGAGTACGCCGTCCGCACCGGGGTGGCCCGACAAATGTTCGAGCAGATCGAGACGCTCGTCAACGATCTGGACGAGGTGCTGCTGGGCTGGGCCGTGGATCGTCAGACGAAGAGCAGCTATTTCGACTTCCAACTGACCGCCGTGGAGGGCTCCAAAACGGCCGCCCAGTTCAACCAGGGCGTTCCCGCGAAGACCAACTTCGCCGGCTTCAACCTGCCCGGCGCCGCGGTTAGCGCCAATTGGGCCGCGTTGCTCAGCGACGACGAGGCGGCCCGGGCCAAGACCGAACTGGCCAAACGCCGCAAGATCGCCGTCGACGAACTCGCCAGTCAAGGCCTGGCCGAGGAGGACGTGCAGCTTGCCACGCGGTTGATCACCGACCTGTTGGAGGTCGTCGAAAAGACGATCGATACCAAGGTGGCCGACGGCGGTTTGGCGCTGATGCTCGAGCCGGGCGAGAGCGTCCTGGTGGCCGGCGGGGCCATCGGCGGGGGCGCCACGCTGGAAAAGGTGCTCAAGCAACTGGCCCAACTGCTCGCCCAGCACAACCCCGAGCTGGCCAAGGGCCTGAAACTGGACGCTCAAACGCACGCCGGCGTCCGCTTCCATTCGCTGACGCTCCCCACGCCGGATGAAAGCCTCGTCGCAGACGCGGCCGACGTGTTCGACGCGCTGTTTGGCCAAACGATGGAAATAGTCTTCGGGATCGGCGACAACCGTGCGTATCTGGCGGTGGGCAACAACGCCGCCGGCACGATCAAGCAGGTGATCGACAAGTCGCAGGCCGACGCCGGCACGGAGGTCGTGCCGATGCGGTTTGCCGTCTCGCTGACGCCGATCGCCAAGTTCGCCGAGGGGGGCGCCCCCGACGGCATGGTCAAGATGATGGTCGGCAATCTCGCGATGCTGCTGGAGCAGTCCGACGGCAAGGACCACGTCACCGTGACGTCCAAAGCGATCCCCGACGGCGCCAGTGTGCGGCTGGAGATCGAAGAAGGAGTCCTGAAGCTGATCGGCTTTGCCGCTCAGATGATGGGCGGCATGGGCGGGCCCGGCGGGCCCGGCGGCCCGCCGCCCGCGGACGGCGAGCCCTTCTGATCGCGACCAACCGGCGGACGCATGGAAAGCCGCGGCCAGTGGCGGCGTCGGGTGTCCGGGGCAAAGCTTAGAGCCGCCTTCCGCCGCAGCCAAAATTGAAAATTGAAAAATCCAAATTGAAACTCTCAAATTGAAGATCGGTAATCGTCCGGTATCGAGCCGTCGCGCTGCTCCGGAGTTTGTGTACTTGCCACAACACCAGAAGTACGGATGCTTCAGTCGGGCGAGCCAAGAATCAATTCTCAATTTACAATTTTCAATTTTCAATTTGCAATGTTGACCATCCCATCACCCTAAAAGTTTGCCGCGAGAACAAGCTCTTACTGGTTTGTTGTGCAGCGGTGCCCCAGACGTTTCGATTCTGGGGCACCGCTGCGCTTTGCCCCAGCCACCCAGGTCACGAACTCCCAGGCTGTTCTTGCATCAGCCCTTAGCTCAGCCCCATCACCATGCCCACGCCACCCACTTACCCCACGTCGCGCACGGAAATCGCGGGAATCCCGGTGACCGAACTCGCCCGGCAGTTCGGCACGCCCACGTTCGTCTACGACGCCGCGGTGATCCTCGATCGGCTCGGCGACCTGGCGGCCTTCGACCACGTCCGCTACGCCCAAAAGGCCTGTTCCAACCTGGCCGTTCTGGACCTGGTCCGCCGTCATGGAGCGCTGGTCGACGCGGTCAGTGCGGCCGAGGTCCGCCGGGCAATGGCCGCCGGATACACCGTCGAGGGCTCCCCGCCGCCGATTGTCTACACGGCCGATATCTTCGACGCCGGGTCGCTCGACTTGTGCGTGGAACAAAACGTTCACGTCAACTGCGGCTCGCCCGACATGATCGACCAGTTCGGCCGCCGCGCGTCGGGCCGGGAAATCACCTTGCGGATCAATCCCGGTTTCGGTCACGGCCATAGCCAAAAGACCAACACCGGCGGCAAGCAATCGAAACACGGCATCTGGCACGAGCAGATCGCCGGCTGCAAGGCCCGCGCCGAGCGGCACCGGCTCAATATCACCGGGCTGCACATGCACATCGGCTCCGGCACCGACCTGGAACACCTCTCGCAGGTCTGCGGAGCGATGGAAAAGATGGCCGGCGAAGTGGGGCCCACGGTAAGCTGCCTCAGCGCCGGCGGCGGACTGCCGATTCCGTACTGCGAGGGCGAGGATTACGTCGATCTCGACGCCTACTACACCCTTTGGGACGCCACCCGAAAACGGCTGCAAGAGAAGTTCGGCCATCCGATCCGGCTGGAGATCGAGCCCGGCCGATATCTCGTCGGCGAAAGCGGCTGCCTGGTGACCGAAATTCGGGCGGTCAAGCAACAAGACGACAACACGTTTTACGTGGTCGACGCAGGGTTCAACAACCTTGCCCGACCGATCCTCTACGGCGCCTATCACCCCATGTCGATCGTGCCGGCCAACGGCGACGCCGGCCGTCCGCAGCAGGAGGTGATCGTGGGCGGTCCGCTGTGCGAATCGGGCGACATCTTCACGCAGCGGCAAGGCGGCTTCGTGGTGCCCCGGCGGCTGCCGGCGGCGAACGTCGGCGAGTTGCTGGTGATCGAGTGCGCCGGGGCCTACGGTTTCGTGATGAGTTCCAACTACAACTCCAAGCCCATGGCCGCCGAAGTCTTGATCCAAGACGGCCAACCCCACCTGATCCGCCGCCGGCAGACGTTCGAAGACCTGATCCGCGGGGAGACAATTCCCGGCTGATCGGGAAAGAGGGCCGTTCGAAGCGCAGCGGTTGTGAATCATTCGGAAACAACCTGTACGATGGGCCTCCGAGCCCGTCTAATCCAGGGGATTTCGACTTTTCGACGGGCTCGGAGGCCCATCGTACGCATTCATTCACAACCTCTCAGCGGTGTCATGGTTCTTCCACCAACACACCCTCTGCTCGTCGTTCGACCCTTATCAAATCGAGTCGGCCCGGCAGCAGATCGCGCAGGTTCTCCCCCGCGGCGGCGACGCCGAATTTCACCGCTTCGATCATCTCGCGGCCGTCGCGCACTGCCCAGGCGATCGCTGCGGCCATGCAGTCGCCGCAGCCGATCGGGTTGACGAGCTGGTCGGCCGGTGGGGGGAGAAGGCGATAGACCTTGGACTCAGAAGTGACCCACACCGGGCCGGCGCCCTGGGTGACCACGACCCATTGGGCCCCGCGGCGGTTGAGCGATTGCATGGCCTTGCGCAAGTCATCGTCGTCGTCCAATGGCTGGCCGACCGTGATGGCCAACTCCTCGCGGTTCGGCTTGACCACCAGCGGATGGAGGTCCAATACCGACAGCAACCCTTCGCCGCGGAAATCGAGCACCGCCGGGCATGGGGTACTCTGCATCAACTCGCGATACAACGACACGGGAGTTCCCGCCGGCAGCGAGCCGATGATCACGGCCGCCTCCGCCTTGGCGGCCTCCTCGGCGTAGGCCATGCGAAACGTGTCCAACTCCGCACGGCTCAGCGGGCGGCCGTTCTCGACCAGCTCGGTCATCGTGCCGGTGGCCCGGTCGAGGATCGTGGTACACACGCGGGTCGCCGATCGGGTGGTCACGAATCGAAACGGCAACTCCATTTCCTTGAATTCCTCGGCGATCTGCTCCAGCGGCGGACCGCCGACGGTGGCCAGCATCCGGGTCGGTCCGCCCAGGTGATGGGCGGCGATGCCCGCGTTGAACACCTTGCCCGAGCCGCACCAATGGGCCTCGGCCGCCCGATTCACTTCGCCGCAGCGGAAGGAGTCGAACACCAGGATCTGTTGCCAGGCGGGGGTCAGACCGGCGGAGAGAATCACAGCATATCCTCCAGCACGGCAGTCAATTCTTCATCGGACACTTCCCGCGGGTTGGCGCTCATGCTGGTGCCGCGCGAGTCCTTTACCAACGCCGGGATCTGTTCTGCCTTCACACCCAACTCGGAAAGCCGCCGGGGGATGCCCACGCGATCGCACAGCGTTTGAATCTCTTCGATGAGCACGTCCACGGCCTCTTCCGGCGGTGTGGACGGGCCGCGGCCGAACAGCAAGTGGGCCAGTCGGGCAAGCTCCGCCTGGCGGACCCGGCGGTTGATCTTCAGCGCCGCCGGCAACATCACCGCACAGGCCACGCCATGCGGCACGCGGCAATGGGTGCCCAACGCCGGGGCCACGCCGTGGGCAAATCCCAGGCCCGAGTTCGCCAAGGCCATGCCCGAAAGCAACGCCGCGTGCGACATCTTCTCGCGCGCCGGTCGCGACGCGCCGTTTTCGACCGCCTCGGCGATCGCCGGGACCGCCAGTTTCAGGCCCTGCAGGCAAAGCGCCTGCGGGATCGGCTGGGCCTTGCGGGAAATGAAGCTCTCGATCAGTTGCGTGATCGCGTCCATGCCGCTGGCGGCGGTCACCTCGGGCGCAGCGCTGGTGCAGAGTTCCGGATCGATCAGCGCGATCCGCGGCACCATCCGCTGGTGGCGAAGGCTTTTCTTGAAGGGAGGGTCGTACGAGGAAATCACCGCGTTCTTGGTGGCCTCGGCCCCGGTGCCGGCGGTGGTCGGCACGGCCAACACCGGCAGCGGCCGGTTGACGAGTTGGAGGCCTCGGCCCACGCCCTCCAAGTAATCCTTGACCGTGGGGCTTTCGCTGTTGACGGCCATGGCAGCAGCGGCCTTGGCCAGGTCGATGGCCGCCCCGCCGCCGATGGCCAACAGGAAGTCGCCAGGTGCGGCGTTTTGTTCGCGCAGCTCCGCGGCGACGCGGTCCACGTCGTCGACTTCCGGCTCATGGCAGATCACTTCGGCGACGATCAGTTCGATCCGCTCGGCCTTCATGGCGGCGGCCACCTCGCCCATCACGCCCGGGGCCACCGCCGGCGGCAGACCCGAGATCAGAAACGCCCGCCGCCCGAGGGCGGCTCCCAGCGCACCCACTTCCCGCCGCCGTCCCCAGCCGAAGACGATCCGTGGTGGGGCCAGGAAGTCGTACCAAAGGTTCGCATCGCTGCTCATGAGGTCTTCTCCGTTTCGGGCCACCCGCCACGCAGTTGATTTATACGCCTTTCCAGCTTTCTTGGCAATTCTCGCAAACGGGGCCTCGAAATCGTTGCCAAACGACGCGAGATGGTCCCAGCCTTTTGCTCAGAGGATGTCTCGAAGGGCTCTTTCCCAACGGTAGGTAGGCGGTGCCATTGGTGACTGTCTCCGGTCCAGAAACCGGGCACGGGAGCTTCGCGCCCGTGAAGCCGACGGGGCTCGAAAACCACCGCTCGACCCATCTTTGGTGGCGATTTCCTAGCCCATCTTTCCCGAATCTAGGATTTTTTTGGGCGGGCGGGGGCAAAACGCTTGACGTCGGAAGGAATTCTGGTATAAATGGGCTTACGAGGCAGGGAAGTTGGGGCGTCGGCGGTTCTTGCAAACCGCTCGGCAGTTGCCTTGGTTAATCTCCCTCTTCAGTGAGGTAGCGTCAGCACGGGCGAGAACAAGGGGTCACCAGTACCGGTGGCGACTTTTTTCGGCCAACATGCATTCTTCCGCTGGGCGGCTTTTTCTCGTTTGTGACGCAAACTGAATCCGCCATTGCTAACGGTTACTTCAGTTAACAGGAGAGCCCCATGACCACGCTAAATCGAACCAAGACCGTTTTGATCCCCGCCGCCTCAGGGAGGGCATCTAGGAAATGGTTCCTGGCACCTTTTTCAATCCAGATCCGGGCCGGAATCCGCCGCAAACCCATCATTGAAAGGCTGTTTTTGCCCGCCGGGCGTATCCACTTTGTGTGTTTATGTGTTTTGTTGACGGCAGCTATGGCGCAGGCTGCCGTGATCCAGCATCTCGATGCCACCGTCTCAGAAAGTATTTTGACCGATGGTGCCGGCGTGGTGACCCAATGGACCGACCAGTCCGTAGCCGGCAACAACGCCACGCCTCACAGGGGGAGCGTGATGTATCCCAGCACCAGCCTTTCGGCGTCGGGCTTGGCGGGATTGGATTTTGGAACCGACCTCAACAGTCTTCAGTTGTTCACCAGTGCCGCTACCGATAGCTGGCTGAATTTTGATCCCGGCGCCGGTGGTACGGCAACCGGCGGTTTTGCCGTTTTGGTCGCGTTTAAGGCCGACTCTCTGCCCAATACATGGAGTGACTTGATCGGCAACTCGAGTGTAGTCGCTGACGGTTTTTTGATGCGATACAAAAACAGCGGGGTCATGCAAGCCGCCCTGGATGGCACCATCCAAAAGAATGGTCAACTCTTTATAGCAGCCGGTGATACGATTGTGTTGGTTATCCTATTGACTCCACCAGCCACTACATGTTGTGGTTTTCGGATTAAGGAGTCTTGCCGCCGACAATGGTCTTGTAGGGAGCCGGGGCTACTTGCACTGCCTGTTGAAGCA
>SDBV01010443.1_pt1 | contig 12159 bp, 10 predicted proteins | sample 2277081 | NCBI WGS metagenome assembly SDBV01 (sample SAMN10402039, study PRJNA504765) | marine sediment metagenome | isolation source: marine sediment core GS10_PC15, 223 cmbsf | place: Arctic Ocean: Southern Knipovich Ridge | collected 2010 | reverse complement strand
TCGCGTTTCTTCGCGATCTTCGCGATCTTCGCGGTTAAATTTATAAGCCATTTACACCAAAATAAACATATCGCTACTTACATGAAAAATGCGAAAGTCGAGTCTGTGCCTCTGTGGTGAAAAATGCTAAAGAACGCCAACTCTAATTCCGTTGAAGCAAAGCCCCAACCAGACACTCCAACTCAGTAATCTCTTCCACATACATCTTGTTTTGCGATTCGAGGTCACGAGTGAGTGTCACATAGTCCTTTTCAAGCTGTAAACTATAATGATCACCACTGTATTTGGTCATTTCCTCCATATCGCGCTTCAGACAGGTCACTTTTTCTTGAGCAGCAAAGAGCTCCTTTCTTGTTTGATCCAAGAGTTTCCCTTTTTCCGAAAACTGATACCGCAGTTGCTGATACAGATGCTCAAAATTGTCGTGGGATTGTGATTGGGTGGGCGTTTTCACTTGATACTTTTCCGCTAAATGCTGAGTTTCTTGCAATTGGTTGTTGAGTGTTGGGATCTTTTCCACTTCAGATCGTAGGCTATTGATCATGCAATCTTTTTCATGAATTTGCGTTTCAAGATCCTTTTTCTGGTCTTTCAACCAATCGAAATCGATCATCAGCTTTTCTTTTTCTGCTAAGCCTTTCTTGTGTAAAGTGGTCAGGTCAGTGATTTTATCTAAATGTTTCTTTGAACGATATTGCATGCTTTTTAACAGCACCTCGATTTCTTCATAAGATAACACGGTCACCACAAAGGAAAGGGCCGTTGCCATGGCCAAGCCCAAAAACCAAAATCTCTCCCCCATCAAAACCGTGGAAAAGTTAAACAACAGCATAGCAGTAATGAGAGCCAGTGAAATCAAGAGGCCCTTCATCCTCCATTGCCAACAACAAATCAGTCCACCCAATGCCATGATTGCTAGAGGTAAGCTGGATGGCGATTGTTTGATCAGATAGACTGAAAAGATTAGCAGAGTTAGAAAGGGGCCCAGAATGGCCCAGAAACGAATTTTCTTATTGAGTTTTGATTTTGATGACTCCATGTTGGATCCTTGTAACGCTCTTCGTCGAGATTTTCTCATGGAGTGACTTCCTTAACAAGTATTTTTTTATGATTTTTTACTCATTGGGGTAAAAATCGACTTGAAGAAGCGAGAAATCATCGGCAAATGAACCCGCTCCATTGATTTCCCTTGACCAGGATTCAATTTTTTCAACAAGCTGCCTATCCCCTGGCAACATAGCTTTCAATTGATTCTTAAAATCGGTAAAGGTTGAATGAGTATTGTCAGATCTTTCCAGCTCAAATACACCATCGCTAAAAACGAGTAGGCGGGAGGGATTTTTGATAAATGTAGTCTCTTGATTAAATGTCGCGTCTGAAAAACCCCCTATTAAGACTCCCCCTGTATGCAGCTCGTTGAGATGATTTTCCTGATCAATCAGAAAGGCGGGAGGGTGGCCTCCGCTCGAGTAAGTTAAGGCTTTTGTCTCTTTGTTATAGACACCATACCACATGGAAAAAAACATATTATTATTAGATTCCATCGGAAATGCATGATTCAGCCCATTCAACACAGAACTGGGTTCCAGATAATTGGATTGGGATAATGATTGAGAACGCAAAACATTGATCACGGAAATGGACAACAACGCCGCCTTGACCCCATGACCACAGACATCAATGAGATAAATGGCGAAATTCTGATCATCAATCCAGTGATACCCAAAAGCGTCTCCTCCCAATTGAGCAGAGGGTATAAACTTCCAATAGGTCGTGATGTCTCCAGTGATCGGCTCAGGAAAAAGTGAGCGGACATAGTCGGCTGCTTCATCAAGTTCTTGTTGCAGCGCACTCTGGCTCTGTGCCAATTTTTCAAAAGCTTCATTTCTCTCCAACATCGAAATATAACCTTTCGAATGATAGCGAATGCGTGCAATCATCTCTTCCTTACTCGGCAACTTGACAAGGTAATCATTAACTCCATTGGCAAAAGCCTCCGCTTTCACTGTGGGCTCCTCTTTCGCAGAAAGGACGATCAAGGGGACCTCTTTTGTCTTGGGATTTGCTCGAAAGTAACGAACTAAGGTCATTCCATCAATTTCAGGCATCAGTAAATCTTGTAGGATGACAGTGGGTTCAAAATCGTTCGCCACATCAATCGCTTTGGTGGGATCTGAACAGTAAGCAAACTCTATATCTTTTTCATCCGCTAACATCACTTTGACCGATTCAGAAATGATCGCCTGGTCATCCACAAGGAGAACTTTCACGTGGTGTTGCTTTGTCATTTGATAGGGACTTGTCGAGGTCATGTAATCGCCTTATATTTATTTCTCTTAAGGTGTGAAAGGACGGAAAGAGGGATGTGATGCAGACTCAAGATCTCACTCGCCGCATCCATTTCAATTGCCGCCTTTGGCATACCATATACCACACAACTGCTTTCATCTTCAGCAATTGTCATCCAACCTTTGTCTCGCAGCTTCTTCAATCCAACCGCTCCGTCAGCACCCATCCCTGTCAACAGAACAGCGACTGAAGGAGATTTCCAGTAATTCGCAACACTTTCAAAGAAGACGTCTATTGAAGGTTTGTAGATTTGAGATTCCGGTTTTGAGGTATAGGCGAGCTTTCGATCGTCGTTCATCACCAAATGCCATTTGGAATTTGACAAGTAAATTTTTCCCGGATTCAACGGAGTTTCTCCAGATACCAATTCAATTGGTAATTGAGTTCTTTCGTTCAGCCATTCTGCCAACCCTTGACTGAACTGATCATCCACATGTTGAATGATCACTATGCTCGCATCGAGATCTTGAGGGAAAGAAGAGAGGATGGAAGCCAATGCCAAAGGACCCCCAGTGGAAGCGCCCATGACAATAAGAGGAGAAGGCCCAAAACTCTGAGCTTTCTCGCTAGTTCCCGTTTTCTGAAGTCTTACTGGCTTTTCCCGATAGACCAAAAGTGACATCTGTTGAACCTTTTCGATCAGCTTTGAGTAGTTATCCTCACCTTCATCTTTGGGTACAGGGGCAAAATCAAGAGCTCCATGCGCCATCGCCTCGAAAACAAGCAAGGAATCATCGTCAATATCTGTAGTTAATAGTAAAATGGGGCAATTGACTTGAGTGAACAAGTCATTAATGAACCCGATTCCGTCAAATTCAATCACCTGGACATCTAAAAGAACGAGGTCAGGAGAGTTGCTTTCTGCAAGCTCCAAAGCGTGATGTCCAAAATTTGTGCCCCAGATGACATCATGGTCTGTTCGCCGATGAAGCACCTCTCGAATCACTTCCTTGATCTTATTCTGATGATGAATAAGTCCGATCTTCACGGCTTCCTCCTAGCTTCATTTGGAGAACCAATGAGATCCATCACAGCTTCGACAAGAGTCTCATCGTGAAAGCTTGCTTTTGTCAAGTAATAGTCAGCACCCGCCTCAAGACCTTGTTGACGATCACTTTCACGATCTTTATAGGAAACGATCATCACGGGCAACGATTTCAAACGCGGATCAGCTTTAATTGACATCACGAGATCAATCCCGTTCATTCTTGGCATATCCACGTCGGTGATCACCAGATCGAATTGCCCAATACGAACAGCATTCCACCCATCGACTCCGTCCACAGCCGTTTGCACTTCGTACCCTTTATTCTGAAGAAGCCGAAACTCCACTTCACGAACAGTAATGGAATCATCCACAACCAGAATTTTTTTCATGACGACATCGTTGGATTCGGCTAATCCGGCACTCACAGCCTCAAGTTGAGTGTCGTACAATAATTTATCGATGGATCTCAACATATCCTCGACATCAATAATGAGAAGTGGAGACCCATCTTCCGTAAAGGCACCTGCACTAATCCCAGGCATTTTTCCGAGAAGTGGATCGATTTCTTGCACTACGAGATCTTTTTCCCCAATAAATTTATCCACAACCACTCCGTAATGATTCACTCGGTCATTAAGAATGATAACCGGAACGAAATCAGATTGGGTTACCTGATTTTCCAGTTCAAAGATGTGAGCCGCTTGCACAAGACCCACATTCTTTTCATCGAAGTGAAAATACTGGCGATTTTCAATCACTTCGATTTTAGATTTTGACAAATGAACCGATCTCACGATCCGGGCTAAGGGAAACGCGTAGGGTTCTCCAGCGATTTCGACAAGAAACGCTCTGATCACAGATAATGTAAGTGGAAGTTGTAAATGGAAACTCAGATGATGACCTTTGGAAGTCGTTGTTCGAATTGTGCCACCCACTTCTTGAATCATTTTTTGAACAATATTCAGACCCACACCTCGTCCCGAGATGTCGGTGACATCGACAGCGGTGGAAAAGCCGGGTAAATAGAGGAAATCCAGGAGTTCAGATTCATTCAGATTGCCGATAACCTCTTGATTGACAATTTTTTCATCGGCCACTTTTTGTTTAATTTTATCAATATCGACTCCCCTTCCATCATCCGTCACGGTAATGTAGAGCATTCCCGCCCGGTGAGTCGCCTCTAATGTCACAATTCCCTCTTCAGGCTTTCCGAGCTTGATTCTTTCTTCAGGAGTTTCAATCCCGTGATCCACAGAGTTACGCAAGAGGTGCATAAGAGGTGTTTCCAATTTTTCCAAAATATCTCTGTCAACAGGAGTCGTCTCACCAATAATCTCCAGGCGCACCTTTTTACCAAGGTCTCTTCCCAAATCACGAACAATTCTAGGAAACCCTTTGACACCGTCCATAAGAGGACGCATGCGGATATCGATTACCTCCCCATAAAGACGTTCTGACAAACTTGCATGACGGCGAATAAACATTTCTAAATCAGAGAGTCGGTAATCAAGGCTTTGTTGGCAGATATGTGCATCATGTTGAAGATTGGAAAGGAAACTATTCACTCTTTCATTCACATCCTCATTTTTCAAGGACTCCCGAATCATGACAACATTTTGTGCGATCTCAGTATGGATATGTTTCAAATTCGCTAAGGCCTCAACAAAAGGCTGCAGCCAAAGAGATTCCACAAGGGATTCTCCAGCCAATCCCATCAGGCTATTTAAGCTTTTGGAACCCACCCGAAGAATGCGTTCTTCGTGAATCGAAGGAACATTTTTATTTTTTTCTTCACGAGCGCTGGTTTGTTTAGAAGCCAGGGGGATTCCTTCGATCTTTTCTCCATTCGCAACCGCTTTCAAAGCCGATGTAATTTGCTGAAGGATTTGCCTTTGATTTTCGATAAACTCATTCAGAAATTCTTTTGGTACTTGAGTCAAAGAGTCAAAAAAATCAACCGCTAGGAATAGAATGTCCATAATCTCGGGACTCATCATTTCGGGTTGTTTTTCCAAAAGGATGAAACAATCTTCCATTTCGTGCCCAACATTCACAAGCAAGTCCAGCTCCACGACTCTTGAAGCTCCTTTCAATGAATGGGCTGCCCTCATCAAGTTTCCGTATGTTTCGGAAGTTCCTTTCTGACTTTCAAGGAGCAGAAGGCCTTGATTCAAAAAAGAGACTTGTGATTCCACTTCGATGAAGAAGAGATCAAGAAGGGATGTGTCCACCTCTTTTATTGGCTGAGTAGGTTCAGGAGCTTTCACAGGTTCTTTTTGATCAAACAGGACTTGAACCGTGACCAATCCTTCTTGAATCTTCGGCTCAAGATCCTCAACAACTTGATAAAGATTCTTCTGAGTGGATTTCAGGAAAGCAGAGAGAATTTCAACGACATGGAGTATTTTCTCTTTATTTTTTGTGGGAAAGGAAGAAGCTGCAGCAAAACCCTTTTGAAGAGTTGTGACCAATGGAATGACCGAGTCCAGATGAATGATCTTCAGAGCGCATAAAATGGAAGTCAAGGCTTGATTAATATCCGATACCGATTCATTTTCAAGTCCTTTTGTTAGAGCTTCAAAATGATTGGTAAACTCACCCAGAAACAGCTTAACCATTTCAGAGCTCACCTCAGTGCTTAACTGTTTCTTTTCCTCTTCTATCGGCATGGATCAAATACTTTTCTTCAAACTGTAAAACAACAGCTCTTCATCTAAAAACCCAATACTTTTATCTTTCCAAGACAAAACCCCCTTCAAGTAGTTCGAAGAAGACTTGGAAATATTGACAGGGACATTCTCCATTCCTGCCATATCAAATTGAAAAATCCCAAACACTTCATCTACAGGAAACACCCAAAAAATATCCTCCTTTTCAATCACAATCATCCGATTGTAGATCACGGAGCTCAGTGAATTTTCGGATCCTTCCTGCTGAGAAATATTTAACAACTCATCTAAAGCGACACAGATCCGGATTTGACCTCCGATATTCACAAGCCCTTTGATGGTTGGATTTTTCCTATAGGGAATCGTATGGATCGTCTTCTTTTCACAGACCTGATTAAATACCGACGTCGACAAACCAAACCACTCGTGATGAATGCGAAACAACAGCAATGAATGCTCCTTTGAATCGCGCTTTATCAGTTTTTCATCCTGCAGAATCGATGTCCATTCATTGATATACTGAATATCTGGTTCACGCTTAAGCAGCTTATCAGCTGGATAAAAATTATCTCTTTCGTTATCTGGCAATCACAACTCCTGATTAAATTTTTCGGCCCTTTGTTTATATCGCTCTGACATTTCTCCTTCCGACATGAGGCTGAGGTAAGTCAATGCTTCATGATGCTTGGGTTCCAAAAAAACAGTTTGATGAAAATCCCGATAAGCTTCTTTTAAATTCCCTGCAGCATGATGCATCAAACCTCTCAAAAAATAAATCTCAGCACCCATCTCAAATTGTTTGCAATAGTCATCAATCAGTTCATTTGCCTTCTCTAGGTCTCCTCGATCAGCCATAATGCGAATCTTTTCAATGGCAACTTCTTTTTCACCAGATTGAATTTTCATTGATGGAACCCCCAGATCTTTCCTTAAATCATCTATAATATCTGGGTTTCGAAATTCGAGATCTTGTTTACAAAAGGCCGTCTTATTGGAAAGAGTCACAGTTTCGAAATCTAAATGAGTGATTTTATCGTATTCCATCTCACCCAAAACCAAAATACCTTTGGGAACCAAAACACGTTCCAATCGCTTCAGAAGATTTACTTGGAGTGTAGGAAAGAGGTAGATCAACAAATTCCGACAAAATATCATATTGTACACATTTTTCGTAAATCCTGACGGAAAATTCACCACGTTTCCCTTTTTAAATTTCACAGTAAATCGAACCTGATCATTCAATAAGAACTTGTCATCAACTTGAGTGAAGTATTTATCTCTCAGTTTCGTCTTCATTCCTCGAAAAGAGTTCGAACTGTACAACCCTTTTTGAGCAAAGTCCAAAGACTTTTTGCACACATCCACTCCCTCAATCCGAAAACTCCCCAAAGGCATACCCGCTTCCAACAGACACATCACAATGGAATAGGGTTCTTCACCTGTCGAACATCCCAAAGAAAGAATTTTAAGAGGCGTCCCCTTACGATAGTCCTCGCCATACCGTTTCACATATTCGGTCAGAAACTGAAAACATCGTTCTTCACGATAAAACCACGTTTCGGGAATAACAATTAGATCGATGAGCTCCTGCAACTCTGTCAATGAAGCCAGTAAATGAGCGTAGTACTCCGCATAACTATCAAGATGAGACGCAGACATTCGATTTTGGATGCATGTTTGCCAATTTTGCGAAGACAAGCTTTCCGGAAGAAGTCCTATCTTATCTTCTAAAAGCTTCTGAATCTTCTTTGAAAATTTATTTTCCATTTCTTTTGTCATGCGATTCCACAAATTACAGTTTGAATTGAATCCAACAACTTCTCTACTTCGACAAATTGGATCGATCCCCTTTCATCGGTCAACACTCCTCCTAAAAATGGAGCTTCCTTGATGAAAACACCGCTCCCTACAAAGGCTTCTTTGGGCACATTCATCGTTTTTGTCACCATTTCTGCCATCATTCCAAACTCATAAATTTTATCCTGAGCAGATATTCTGAACAAAATCATACGAGTATGGAATGAAAAGTGGCAAGGCGTCCCACGAATCATTTGACACCAGTCGATGATCGGTAGAGGTTTTCCACCATAAATAATTGATCCAGAGACATATTCCGGCATATGGTGAATCGGTTTGAGCTTAATTGGAGGTATGATCTCAACAATATGCTCGCATGTACATGCAAACCGATCTTCACCTGAATAGAAAAGGAGCATCAGCATGGAATATCCCTGTTTTCTAACCTATGAACTTACCCTCATACTAACTTTTTTCAAAAAAAACTGCATAAATATTTAACGCAAAGAGGCAAAGACACTAAGTCGCAAAGATTTCCTCTTATTCTTTGCGGCTTAGCGACTTTGCCTCTTTGCGTTAAAACAATTAAGGATTGTTTATTTCACAAGTCTCAGATTGCTAGAACTTTCCGAAATATCCCCATCAATCTTTTCATCAATCATAGCCTGCGCTGTATTGATAAGATAAGAAACTAAGTATGAATCCCCTTCATGACTCATGTTCACATTCATCCTTCCATCACTTTCAGGCTCATCGCAAGTGATTAAGATGTATGATGCGTGATTCTTCAACAATTTTTCCATAAATGATTCATAATCATTATGTTCCATTATTTCCTCCCCACCAATAACAAGGCTATTCAATTGATTTGACGCCACATTAGCTGAGTCTTTATTTTTTTGCCAAATCATTCTAAGCTGAAAGTATGAATCACCCCCAATTAAATTGGATTGAGTCGCAAAGAGAGACGATGCTCTCACGAGTCCTCGATTGGGCTGATATTAACTCCCACTCCTTCAACACCGATGGCCTAGCGGTCATGTTGGCTTCGCTGGAACGTGACTTTTCTTCCCTCAATGGAGAGGTAGAAAAAATTCCCCTCTATCCCATCGAGACCATCAGTCCACAGGGACTCAACAGCACAATAGCTCTCGGTGAAGTCCTGCACATCACGAAAAGGCCTGAAGCTCCCCTTCAATTGTTGTTTGGAGGCCACATGGACACGGTCTATCCTGCTGATAGTGAATTTCAGAACACCCAAATGTTGGATACCAACACCCTTCGCGGTCCTGGCGTGACAGATATGAAAGGAGGCCTTGCTGTCATGCTAACAGCTCTCGAAGCCCTTGAACAATCTCCCCATGCAGACCAAATTGGATATCGCATCATCATCAATCCCGATGAAGAAATTGGTTCACCAGGATCGACACATGTGTTTCAAGAACATGCAAACGGGTGTGCAGCCGCTTTTTTGTTCGAACCCGCATTTTCCGACCAGTCCTTAGCGAGTTCCCGAAAAGGGTCTTCGAATTACACGATTTTGGTCAGGGGAAAATCGGCTCATGCTGGTCGCGATTTTTTTACTGGAAAAAGTGCCATTGCGACTCTTTCAGAACTCCTAGTGAATATTCACCGGCTCAATCATCCAGAAAAAGAGACCACTTTAAATCTTGGGTACATTTATGGAGGAGGCCCCGTGAACATCGTTCCTGACCAAGCGATGTGCCGGTTAAATGTCCGAGCTGTCACAAAAGAAGAAATGGAAATTACCGAAAGACAGTTAAATGAAATGATGGCAGAGTTAGCCAAAAAGCATGATGTGAATTGTCGGTTGATTAAAGAAATCCAAAGACCTCCAAAACCCTTTGACAAAGAGACTGAAAAACTCTATGGAGATTTAAGAACTTGTGCGCAAGAACTGGGCTACGATCTGCAATGGCACCCCTCAGGGGGAGCTTGTGATGGGAATACGTTGGCTGCCATGGGAATTCCCACAATTGATTGTTGTGGGGTGATCGGAGGAAATATCCACACTCATTCCGAATTTGTCTTGATTGACAGTTTAGTGGACAAAGCAAAATGGGTGGCACACTATCTGATTAAACGAGCTGAAGGAAAATGATGAAAGATTTAAAAGAACTTTTCAATGATTCTCGAGTCAAAGAGGCCAAGAGATTACTGCTTGAAGCAGTCAGTGAAAAGCGAAGCCATATTCAGAAAGTGAAGCCTCCCAACCCCAAACTCATAAAAGAATACAAAAAACTTCTTGATGACTATGGAAAAATGCGCGGAGGCCCTCTTTTTTATCCGTTTATCGGAAGCGGGCTGGGAAACGGAGCTCTCGTGGAACTGATGGATGAAAGCGTCAAGTATGATTTCATTACAGGTATTGGAGTCCACTGTTTTGGTCACAGTCACCCCGATATCATCAACTCATCTGTCGACGCAGCTCTCACTGATGTTGTCATGGAGGGGCATCTACAACAGAATTCCGATGCCATTGAACTGACAGAGTTGCTTCTTGAGACTTCGGGGATGGATCACTGTTTTCTTTCGTCAACCGGAGTCATGGCAAACGAGAATGCCTTTAAAATCTGCTTTCAGAAACGTCAACCCGCAAATCGCATTCTGGCATTTGACCACTGTTTTACCGGCCGCACCATCACCATGTCCCAAGTCACCGATAAAGCCGCGAACCGCGAAGGAATTCCGTTAACTCAGCCTGTCGACTACATCCCATTCTTTGATTATCAAAGGCCAGAAGAAAGTACCGCTGAAGCGGTCAAAACACTCAAAAACCTCCTCATACGGTATCCTGGGCAACATTGTGGAATGAGCCTCGAATTGGTTCAGGGGGAAGGAGGATTCAATGTGGGGACAACTGAGTTTTTCACTTCTATTATGGAGATCTTAAAAGACAACGATATTCCCGTCGTTGCCGACGAAGTGCAAACATTTGGAAGAACCAGTCAGCTTTTCGCCTTTCAGCACTTTGGATTGGAAGAGTATATCGATATCGTCACCATTGGAAAACTTTCACAAGCATGCGCCACACTTTACAAATCGCATCTTCTCCCCACATCTGGCCTCCTCAGCCAAACCTTTACCACCAGCTCATCGGCCATGAGAGCCTCCAAAGTGATCATTGAAAAGCTCATCAATGATGGTCACTATGGTCCTGATGGGAAAAACATGCAAATTCACCAACACTTTACGAAGCGGCTTGAGGAAATCAGAAATGAGCGCCCTGAACTTGTTGAGGGACCGTATGGAATTGGAGGAATGATCGCATTCACTCCGCTCGGCGGAGACGTTTCAAAAGTTCTCAACTTTACAAAAAAACTCTTCGAAGCAGGTGTCATGAGCTTTATTGCTGGGAGAACTCCTGCCCGATGCAGATTTTTAGTTCCTCTTCTTGCATTGAATTCAAACGATATTGATAATGCGATGAAAATTATTAAAGAAACTTTGATCACCTCCCACCAATGAGAAGCATGAAAATCATCCGCCCAATTCGAGTTGAAGATCGCGAAAGTTTCGAAGAACTCGCTTTTCAAACATCCTTGGGGATTACCTCCCTTCCCAAAGATGCCGATCAGCTTTTCGATAAGATCTTGCAGTCACAAGAAGCTTTTGATGAAAAGAAACACGACCCACACCATCACATTTACATCTTTGTGTTGGAAGACCTGGAAACTAACACACTAATGGGAACATGTGGCATTAAAGCGAAAACTGCCGTGACAGAACCATTATACTGCTATCGTATTGAAAACATCGACAATACATCTTCCACGCGACATGTCCCGAAAACCCTTAAAATCTTACGCGCGATTAAAATCCGTAACGGCCCGTCGGAAGTTTGTGGTTTATACTTATCGCCAGAACACCGCAGTGAAAATCTTGGGTATCTTCTCTCTTATTCCCGATTTCTGTTTATGGCCTGTCATCCGTGCCGATTTGACGATAAAGTCATTGCAGAGATGCGTGGGTATTTTGACGAGAAAGGAGAAAACCCTTTTTGGAATTGGGTGGGCAGGCATTTTTTTGATGTCGATTATGATGATGCCATTGATCGGCAATCACGAACCACATCTTTCATTCCTGATATCCTTCCAAAGTTCCCCATCTATATAGATCTTCTTCCTCATGAAGTGCAGAGAACGATTGGGAAAACGCACAAAAATACGGAAGCTGCTCTGAATCTCTTATTGAAAATTGGATTTTCACTCACCCATGAAGTGGACATCTTTGACGCCGGGCCGAAAGTTTGGGCACCGGTGAAAGAGATCGTCCCCCTAGCCAACAGCCGTGTTGACAAAGTTTGTAGCACATCTGATTCGATTCCAGAAACGG
>SDBV01010442.1_pt1 | contig 12160 bp, 12 predicted proteins | sample 2277081 | NCBI WGS metagenome assembly SDBV01 (sample SAMN10402039, study PRJNA504765) | marine sediment metagenome | isolation source: marine sediment core GS10_PC15, 223 cmbsf | place: Arctic Ocean: Southern Knipovich Ridge | collected 2010 | reverse complement strand
GGCAGTCGCGTTCGCAGCTTCCTTGCTCTTCTTCATGCAAAACACACCTTCGCGTGTCATTCAAGCGGAGCGCCGAAGCTCGTAGCGAGTGATTACGCAGGCGACACCCTTTGGATGCCCTGAGCCAGCTCCGACTTTCCGGTGACTCCTTTGGCTGAGTCCGACAGCCATGGCTCGCCTTTCCTGCCCGGGAGAAGCGAAACCGGGGCGACAGCGCGAGGCCTACTGATGCTCGGCAACAGAAAACGCCCCCGACCTAACTGGCCGAGGGCGTTCTGTTTATCTGGAGCACGAGACCGGGCTCGAACCGGCGACCCCCACGTTGGCAAAGGGGCGGCGGGGTAAGGAATAACGCGTACTTACAGCTCCTGCTCTGCGAGCAGCGGCAGGGAGCGGCACATAGCGGCACCTGTGACGGCTCCCGGCTCTATCCGGCTCCAGAATTCCGGACTTTTTCCCGAACATTCCCAAGCTGGGACGAAAACCCCGACGAGCTGTGGGGCCCCCCGGCCCCGGATCTGGGGTACCTCCACACACACGAAACCCCTCGCGCGGGCGGGGGAAGAAGCGCTCGCGTGCGACTTTCGCCGGATGGAAGGAAGGACAAGCCGCGTTTCGGCGTTCAGGCCTGGTTCAGCAGCTCCATTACCCACGAGTGTTCTCGACGCCTTCGAACCCGTCAAGCAAGTCGCGGGTATAGAGATAAGAGCCGCAATTGCGCCGCGCATGCACATGGCCCCTCCTCATCTCCCGCACCTTTTTCGCGCGCAAGTCTAACCGCGGGGGGGCCCCTGACGGGCGCCCGGTCTGGGGGGCTCGCGAGTGTGCCTGCGTTCTAGCGAAGGTCCGGTGCCCAGGACCGGAACCGATCCCGGTCGCGGCGCATCGCCTCAAGCCAGAATCCGAATCGACTGGGTGTGCGTTTGGCGTAAGGCGTGATGCACTCGATTGCCTCCTCGATGGCCTCGAGGGCCTCCGAGTTGCGCCCGGCGGCGGACAGAATGGTGGCCCAGTTAGTGAGGCTTTTTGCGAGGTCGGGCTCGAATCGGGCGGGGTTGTCCTGGGCGAAGCGTCGCCGAATGGTGACAGCTTCTTCGATGGCCTCGAGGGCCTCCGGGTTGCGCCCGGCGTCGGACAAGAAGCTGGCCCGGTTGTTGAGGCTTTTTGCGAGGTCGGGCTCGAATCGGGCGGGGTTGTCCTGGGCGAGGCGTCGCCGAATAGTGACAGCTTCTTCGATGACCTCGAGGGCCTCCGAGTTGCGCCCGGCGGCGGACAGAATGGTGGTCTGGTTGCTGATGCTCATCGCGAAGTCGGGCTCGAATCGAGCGGGGTTGTCCTGGGCGAGGCGTCGCCGAATGGTGACAGCTTCTTCGATGACCTCGAGGGCCTCCGGGTTGCGCTCGGCGTTGGACAGGATGATGGCCCAGTTGCTGAGGCTCATCGCGAAGTCGGGCTCGAATCGGGCGGGGTTGTCCTGGGCGAAGCGTCGCCGAATGGTGACAGCCTCCTCGATGGCCTCGAGGGCCTCCGAGTTGCGCTCGGCGTCGAACAGGATGTTGGCCTGGTTGTTGAGGCTCATCGCGAAGTCGGGCTCGAATCGGGCGGGGTTGTCCTGGGCGAGGCGTCGCCGAATGGTGACAGCCTCCTCGATGGCCACGAGGGCTTCCGGGTTGCGCCCGGCGTCGGACAAGAAGCCGGCCTGGTTGTTGATGCTCATCGCGAAGTCGGGCTCGAATCGGGCGGGGTTGTCCTGGGCGAGGTGTCGCCGAATGGTGACAGCCTCCTCGATGGCCTCGAGGGCTTCCGGGTTGCGCCCGGCGTCGGACAAGAAGCCGGCCTGGTTGTTGATGCTCATCGCGAAGTCGGGCTTGAATCGGGCGGGGTTGTCCTGGGCGAGGCGTCGCCAAATGGTGACAGCCTTCTCGCTGGCCTCGAGGGCCTTCGAGTTGCGCCCGGCGTCGGACAGAATGGTGGCCCAGTTGGTGAGGCTGCTCGTGAGGCCGAACTCGAATCGAGCGGGGTTGTCCTGGGCGAGGCGTCGCCAAATGGTGACAGCCTCCTCGATGGCCTCGAGGGCCTCCGGGTTGCGCCCGGCGTCGGCGAGGTTCCCGCTGAGGTTGTTCAGTCTGTTGGCTCTGTCCTCATCGTCTTCGGCGAACGATTCGAGCTGGTGCCCAACTGCGATGGACACCGGAAGCAGGCCTTGGGGAAGCTCGCGCGCGAGATGAGGCGCCAGGCGTGCGCAACGGGCGCTCGAGTCTCGACAGGCACTTGCCAGGAGTTCACTCATGCGCGGATTCCGAAGCGCGAGAATCGACTCCGCGTCGTACACCAAGCGTCCGAATCGCGGCAATCCATCCTCGGGAAGCGCTTCGATGGCCGTCCAGAGCCACTCGGGGGCCACGTCCTCGCGCTCCGCTAGAACGTGAGCGAGCAGGGCGGCGGCCATGATGTCGGGCTGGACAGGCTGAAGAGACCCCCTTCGCCAGCGTGTTGCTTTCTGCACGGTATCCACAATGGACGCGGGGTCGGGGATTCCAAGTTCGAGCCTAGGCTCTGCGAAATCACGGAGGGCGTCGCCATCCATCGGCGAGCGCAGCGCGGCGAGGGCAACCAAGCGCTCGAGGCCTTGCTCCCCGAGCCCCCGCGCGACGCTCTCCCTACGCAGCCGGTCTTGCTCGCGCTGGACGAGCGCCGACACGATCGCCGGCGCCGATAGCTCGACGACGGGCCGATCCGGGTCTCGGATGCTCTGAATTGCAGCGGCGATCGTAAAGAGTGGGCGTAGACGTTCCTCCGATCCGGTGAGCCATGACCTCAGTGCTTCGGGCGACACTTCCACTGGGTCACGGTCCGCCCTGGGGACGCGGCTACATGCGCTCTTAAACACTTCCATGCTTGCATCGAGACCGAGGGACGCGACGAGCATCGGGGCATGGTCGAAGAACCGAGCTACGGGAGTGATCGGTCGCCTCCAGAAGGACTCATCGCGCCGAGACAAGAGAAGGAATCGGGATCGTACGCGGCCCTGGATCTGGTCGAGCTGTCCGAGGAAGTTGCGGCACGCCTCGAGATTCTCTTCCGGATAATCGACGATCAGAAGCCGGCCAACGGGATTGGGGAGGTAGGCGGCGGAGGACGTGAGGCTCACAAACCCCGCATCCCACCCCAGCCTCTTGAGTCGCTCCGCGAGTTCGGCACACAGACGGGACTTCCCGACGCCTCCTTCGCCCGTGAGGAGCAGCGCTCTCACAGACTGCTTCGACTGTGCCCAGTCGAGCAGCTGCTGGATCTCCTTGTCCCTGCCGACGATCGGATCGACGAGTCGCGCCTGCCACTGAAGCCACGCTAGCTCGCTTTGATCGGCCGAGATCTCCGTGGCCTCGGGGATGTACGGCTTAGCCTCGTACTGGCTGACGTTCTGCAGGACAACGTTGTGGTCGCCAACGACGATGACGCCGGAGACGTTCCTCGTGCGCAATCGTGCGAAAAGTCGCCTCAAAAAGGGGGTCCCAGGAAGAATCCCACGATCCCGAGCGCGGCCGCAAGAACACCGAGCGCCCAGTTGACCCAAAAGGCGGTACGCCGAGCGCTGCTCTCGCCAGCGTCACCGGGCGTCACGGTCTGCTCGAGTCGGTTGTTATTGCCGATAGCGATCTGACCACCGACGTCGCGCGTGCGGATCTTGATGCGGGATTGAGCGAGCCGGAAGATCACGATGATAGCGAGAGCCGCAGAGACAATGAGGAGGTAGCTTCCGTCGTCTTCGACCATGGAGTGCTCCGCCGCTGACGCGATCGAGCGTAGCAGAGCCGCTCCGAGGGTGTCGAGGCGCGCGGATCGGCCCGCGTTCGGGCTCTAGCGGTTAGTCCAACAGGTATTCCAGTGCTTCCCAATGCCGCGGATGCGGAATCCGCACTCCCCGCCGAATCATTCCGCAATAGGTTCGCGACAACCCTGTCGCTCGCATCGTTTTCAGCAATGAGACCGTCTTCAGCTTCGGCCTGATCTCTCTTTCGAAGATCGCGGGGTCAGACTCTTCGGTTTGATTCCGCTCCCGCGGCCCTATACGGCCCCTAGATTCTCGTTCTCTTCCTGAACATTCCCCAAGCTGGGACGAAAACCCCGACGAGCTTTGGGGCCCCCTAGACCCGGATCCAGGGCCTCTCCACACACACAAAACCCCTCGCGCGGGCGGGGAAAATGTGCTCGAGCGAGAGGTTCTCAGCTCACGGCGCACGGGGGTCTTCAGATCGGTGGACCGGTCATACCCGAAATCGGCTCGCCCCTTCATTGCCCTTCTGAAGGCCGTTAAGAGCGGTGCGGTTCAATTTGCCATTGATCTTCCCAGCGGTGCACACCATGCAAGCTCACGCCGCCCTTGAGCAATACCACGGCACAGTTGCCGCTGTGAAGCGAGCACCCGTTGGGCCTCGCCGGCCGCTCGGACGATCTCGGCCTGCACATCGAAAATCGGCATCCATGCCGCCTTCATCGGCATACCGTTTGTCCTGCTCTTTTCCATTGGGGCGTTCGGAGTCTCGCGCTACTGCTGCTGATGACGGGGACGATCGGCGCTCTTCGGCGCTGACCTCCAGCGCTCAACACGGCCAATGGGCCTTCCAATCGAGTGCCTGCGATGTAATCATATCGCGAGTCTCGTCAGAATCCAGTATCACTGGGATATGGTTCCTGGGTCGTCGCACGTGACCGCAGATGGTTTAAAACCGTGCGCAGGGAAGGCGAAGCGGCTTCCGTCGTGCTCAATCGGTGACTAACAAGACAGGAGTGCAAATGCGATTACAGAACCTCGCATACTCGCAACATGAAGGCGAACCCAACGCATGGCGCTTCCATGATTTACGTCTCGGCGACGTGAACCTCCTCGTTGGGAAGAATGCGAGCGGGAAGACTCGTGTTCTCAACGTAATCAATGGGCTCGCGCGCAGAGTCTCCGGTGCGACGAAGAACAATCCGATTACGGGAACGTGGGATGCTTTATTTGATCATGAGGGTACAGCAATTCGTTATCAGCTCGAATTTCGCGATCGCGCTGTACATCGAGAAGAATTGATCGTTGATGGTACAACGCTTCTCACACGTAGAGCTGGTGGCGAGGGAATGATCCACACCAATGAACTTGGCAAGCTGATTCGTTTTCAGACATCGCCAAACGAACTTGCTGCGGTCGCTCGCCGCGACAAGATTCAGCACGACTTCTTCGAGTCTCTTTACGCTTGGGGATCATCCACATTCCACTACGCGTTCGGGACGCCTCTTGGGCGCGATGTGTTGGCTTTGGCAAACAAAGATGCTCGCGACGACTTCGACCCCAAAGATCCAAAGCGGGTCATACAAATCTACAGAAGGGGCGTGACGGAGCTGGGCGAACCTTTCAACGAAGCGATTGTCCGCGACATGGCGGCTATCGGGTACCCTCTTGATGAGATTGGCGTACAACCGATTACGTCGCTAACTGTGACTTCGCCCTTCCCCGGAGAATTCCTCAATATTTTCGTGAAGGAATCAGGGCTTCCCGGCCACACCGAACAGACAGAGATGTCTCAAGGAATGTTCAGGGCGCTCTCCGTAATAATTCAGCTCAACTACGCGGCCATGGCGCTTAGTCCCGTATGCGTTCTGATTGATGATATCGGAGAGGGGCTCGACTTTGAACGCTCGTGTGCGCTCATTGATATCCTTAAAGGAAGGTCAGGACCGGAACTCCAATTGATCCTGTCTACGAACGACCGGTTCGTAATGAACAATATTCCACTTGAGAACTGGACAATTCTGACGCACCATGAAAACGATTGTGTCATCCGTAATTACGAAAACTCGAGTGAGATGTTCGAGGAATTCCGCTTCACCGGCTTGAGCAACTTTGATCTGCTTACGACAGAATTTTACTCAGCGGGAGAGAAGGGGGTTGAATAAACTTGCAATCTTCGTAGAGGGCATGACCGAAATGCTTTTTGTCGAAAATCTGTTTCGGGAGGTTGCAGACTCAAAACGAATCGCGATCCGAAGTATGAAATCCGTTGGCGGAGCAAATTCGGCGCGGAGAATGATATTGGTAAATGGTGCGGATCCGATCGAAGGAAAGGATTACTTTGTCTTGATCGTGGATTGTATGGGTGACAACAAAGTGGCATCCGACGTCAGGGACCAATATGCGACGTTGGTGGGCACGGGGTACACCGCGATTATTGGGGTTAGGGATGTATTTCCCGATTTCAGGAGGGACGAGATCCCGAAGCTCCTCACGAAACTTCAGTATGGTCAAAAGACGAAGCCGATTGAAGCTGTCTTTGTACTGGCGGTTATGGAGATCGAGTCGTGGTTTATCAGCGAGCACAGTCATTTTGAACGAATCGACGCAACTCTGACTCCAGACCGAATAGCAGCAGAAACGGGAATCGATCCTCGAGTGTACGACACTGAACAGCTCGACCACCCTTCAGTTGATCTTAATGCGATGTACGCAATATCTGGAAAGGCATACAAGAAGAAACGGCAGAGTCTACAGCGCACTGTCGAAGTGCTCGACTACGCAAATATCTACCTGGACGTTGTTTCGCGGCACCATGGCATGAAGCTGCTTGTCGACCAGATCGACGAATTCCTTTCGTGATCGGGCGAGCGCGAAGGGGAACGTCCCCAATGTGTGAGCCATTCCCCACTCGTCAGCTCTACTTAACCGAACGCGTATTAGCGATCATTGCCAAAACGCAGCTTGTTTTTCTTATCAACTGGCGCCTCCGAATGTTCGTCGATAGATTACGTCCGTGCGTCGCTATCTTATCTTCCTCGCGTTGGGTTGTTCGCTTCTCTCTTGCGCGCCGACATACCGCGAGAGAATGCGGGAATGGGTGGGCGCCAACCGCTCTGAGTGGCTGAGTGTCTGGGGGTACCCGCAACACGCAAATGACATCGTAGAGGTGGATGATGAGACGCTCGTCTACTCCTATCGATCTGTGACATGCGTCGTATCTGTCACCTTCATAAGGGACGTACTTTCACGCTGGCGATACCGTGGACAGCATTGTCCGAGAGGGCGTCGGCCTGGTGCCAAGTAAGACGCGAGCGAGCTTGACGGCAGCCAAAGGGCCGCTGAACAGTCCTACGCATCACGCCGCCCAACGACCCGGCTTCAACTGCACCAAACAGCCGAACCCAATCGATCCATGGTACGATCTGGCGGCGAGCGCTCCTGCCCCAGCGCTAACGGTCAGCGCTGTTTGGTGCGGCTGAGCACCCAGACGTTATCAACGGTGTGGAGCAAGACTTGCGCAGGTTGACCTCACTCATTGTCGCCTTTGCGTCTGGAGCAGCAACTGGATTTCTTTACGGCACCCATTTCGATTGGCGCGGCTGGGTCGATTGGGTCGCCGTCGGCGCAGTCGCGTCAGCCGCAGTTGCCATCGTCGCCGTGGTACCGATCTTCCGTGAGCATCGGCGTCGGCAGCGACAGACTCGAGCGACCCGCGACCATGTATCGGCGCTGCTCACACAGATCGAGAGCCTGCTTCACCTTAAGTTGATCTCGCCTGTCTTGGGGCCGATCAGCCCGACCGAGGCTGCGCCAGTCCACGAGCTATTCGCCCTTATACCTCAGCTGGGACTCCTCGACGAACCTGAGTCTCGACATGTGATCGTGGCGTCGGGCAAAGCGCGAATGCTTGTTCTAGTCGACGCTGATCCCTCTCAAAGTCAGCACGGCCAGGAATTCCAGGGAGCTAAAGACGAGGTCAACCGGGCACGAAAGGTAGTAAACACTCGGATACTCCCCTCTAACCGCGAGATCTAGGCGGGCCGGCTAACGCACCGGCCAAATGAAATCTGGTGGCGTGGCGGTGTCACTGGCGTCTCACTTTCGGCTGCGACACTCGCCCCCCGAATCGCACTTGACCGAACTGCTACTTATCGGCCGCCTCTTTTCCCTGTGCCCCTCGCAGCTACAATTCCCTAATGGTCGAAGAACCTAATCTCAGCCTTCTTGATCGAGAAACCGCAGCCGAGGAAGTCAAGGAGCACTTCTCCGAGAGTCTCGATCTGCTGTCCGAGCTGGTCAACTATGGGACGAACCTAATTCCGCGACTGCTCGCCACAGTTGAGCCCAGTCTCGTGCGAGAAATGGCAGTTGGCTCCCTGCTGAGCCATGCCGTTCAAAACCTAGACGCCGTCGACCAGTTGGCGCGTGGCGGATGCTGCATCAGCGCAAGCGTCCAAGCGCGCACAATTCTCGAAGCATCGCTTTCACTGGAGTGGATGCTCATCGATGAACAGCAGACTAGGGCGCGTGCGTATTACATCGCGAATCTGCGCTCTGAGCTCCTGTGGTTGAACCGCTATGTTCCAGGCACCGATCAGCATCGAATGATGACTCGGGAGTGGAAGAGAAACTTTCCTAAAACTGATCCGACGTCCGACCCAGATATGGTTGCCGCAGCTAGAGAGCGAATTCCGCTAATCGTCGAAAAGCTAGAGAGTCCCGAGCTTGCCGAGCTAAATGGCCGATTTCAGAGAATCTCCGATAAACGTGGATTCGAGCCCAGCTGGCAGAAGGTGCTCGAAATGTCTGCGCGGGCGATCGCGAACCAGCTGAGTCGCCTAGCCGAGTACGAAGTGTTCTATCGGCTCGGCTCAAGTGCTTCACACGCTGCTTCCTACTGGACACGTTTCCAGGCTCGCGACGGTAGGATGTTGCTGCATCCGATTCGGGGCATCGATAGTCTCTCGACGCTCCTCAACCAGATTGTGCCTTTGGCTCACCACACGTATTTAAGCGCGCTCCGGTATTTTCGTCCTGAAGAAGTCGGAAACTTCTGCCGCAAATACATTGAAGAATGGCGCAAGCGCGCCCTGACGATTCCCAAGATTGATGTGGCGGTCAGCGTCAAAACGAATCCATATCGGCCCTAGAGGGCATCGGTGATTAGAAGCCATCTCGGAAATGCCGCAGCAGGATGCTAGGCATAGGATGCGCACGAATTGTGGAATCAGTTTGTTTCACCGAAGAAACCGTGCCAGCCCCCCGGAAGCACGCCAAGGCACGGAAAACAAATAGAAAGAGATCGGGAGACGTGTGCGTGCAGATGGCTGGGTGGGGGGCCGTTCCTGCATATTACCGAGACTCCCTCTCGCACGCAGTGGATCTCGCCGGCTACACTTCCACTGTACACGGAGGAGTCAGACGTTGGAACGCAGTTCGCGCCAACCGTCTCACCGAGAGCAACTGAGGCGGGAAGCAAGGCGGCCGATCGAATCATGGGAGGTATCCCATCTGGAGCGCCTCGGTCGCCTCCTGAGGGGGCTTAGGAAGGCCGCTGGAATGACTCAGCGCGATATTGCGCGCAGCGCCGAGCTTTCCTCTTGGATGGTGGGCCAGATCGAGCTGGGCACCCGTCGGACGCGCCGATCGACCTTGAGACGCATTGCCCGCGCAATCGTGGGCGCCCATCCGAATGCGTCCACCGAGGACGAGCTGACGGAGCAACTCGTGGAGGCAGCAGGAGCGGCTCTCGCGCCCGAGTCGGGCTATCGCGCGCGTGTCGACCGACGCCGGGCGCGGCGAGCAAAACAGGGCCGGTACGGACCTCGCGAACTTGCGCCGCATCCGGGGGAGGAGCGGCGAGCGTACCTTGACCGCCTCCGCCGACTACAGATGTCGCCGAAGCGCGGGCTGCGCTGCCCAACCCGCGGGCCGGCGCTCAACACCCCCTAGAGCTAAAATCACCATCAAGCGCGGCTAGGCAAGGCCAGCCGAAGACGAGGGTTCCCGCCTCGCTGCCGCGCTTCTCTCACGGGGTGCGTCGGACGGGAAGGCGCGATGATGGAGAACTTCGACGACTACAAGCCGGAAGAGAAGCAGGAACTGTTGCGGGCACTTCAACTGGAGCCCGGCCCCGCCGGTGATGAGGCGATCCTTTGTATTCGTGATCATGCGCGGGTTGCGCTCTGGCTTCACCAGCAATCCAAGGAGCAACCCTACGCGGGAGAGGTTCAGAAAGACCTCCAGGCACTCGCCGATAATCTTGATGAATTGCATTCGACGCTGGAGCGCGTGTCAAAAGAAACGCTCGCATACATTTCGGCCGACATGCTCTTTACCAAGGAGCCGTGGCCCGCTGAGGCCTTCACGGTGCCCAGAGCAATTGGCGCAATACGAGCCCTACGCAACGCAACTAGCGAGGCAACAAAGGCGGATCTTTCGGGGTTACCGACGAAAGGGCCACGCAAGAAGACTGCGATCTACGCACTGATAGACCAGCTCTGCGTTATCTACGAGCGTTGCACCGGGATTGCACCTAAACGCAAGACACGGAATAAGACATGCCATGAGAAATATGGCGACGAGTACGGACGTTTCAGGGATTTCGTCCATGCCGTTTTAGTACCGCTCAAGTTGGGAATAGATATCGACGCCTACATCCAGCGAACCCTCAAGAACCGAAGGAAGCGTGCCGAGGCCCGAAAATTCGTGGAAAGAGAAGTCAAAGGCGGCCCAATCTCACCAAATACGCTCGAACAAAGGGCTGACGATGCGAGCATACCCAGAGATTTTCTCAAGGGAGCGATCGAGGGCCTAGGGCTCAAAACCGACCGAATTGACGGCGTGCTCTGCTACTGCCCTCCTGACACCGACACCTCGGGTTGAATACAAGTAGAGCCCTTGAAAGCAGCTCTACTTACCTTCCCAAATCGGCCAGAGAGCCAGCGACAGACCTCACCGCGTTAGCTACCGACTTGTTATGCGCCAACAGGACACAACAGGACGGGAACTGCTGACGCTCCCACAGATCCACCGCCGTTATGGCCTCGGGCTGAGAACGCTCAGGAGGGCCGCCGCGAGTGGAGCCTTCCCTCTATACATGGCCGGAACGACCTGGCCGAGAGCACGCCGCGAAGAATTTGAGGCGTGGCTCGAATCCACCCGGACGGTAAACCGCGTGAGGAGCGAAGGTCAAAGCTGAGAACGCCACCCGGATCAGGGGCGGCGTTCTCAAGAGGTTGTACGTGTGAGGCACCAGATTATCACAACTGGAATGCACTGGCGTGTCGGTCGCTGACCCCTACGCCAATCTAATCCCCGAGGCTCGCTACCGAGCGGTCTATCTCCGTTACGAAAAAGGAAAGCCGTACGGGCAGGAACGATGGTTCGCTTGGTTTCAGATAACGGAGCATGGCGAATTCTTCGGTCTTAATCTCGTGCGTTTCTACAATGTGCCGCGAAGGCCGTATCTCGCGCGGACCCACAATCTATTTCATGACTACGTTGCGGCAACTGGGAGCAGGCCACCAGCGAAGGGCCTTACGCCCGATTTCCTCAAGGGCTGTGAGGTCTTGGTGGAGGTCACCCATGTCAGGAATCGGATTGTGGGCCGGCGGCGCATCGAGCAGCCAGAAGACTGCTGGTACTCGAAAATTGACGGCATCGTTCGGTTAACCGCGGGCTCTCCCGCGATGCCCCGATGTGCCCGGTAGCGGAGTGGCGATGGGAAACCGTAGCTGGGTGCTTGCCTTCAACCATCACGAAAACCAAAACTTCAACCTCAACATGAACAGAAACAACAACGGCAACAGTGGAAGGTATAGAAAGAAGCGCGATTCCAGGCACTTGAGAATACAGGTGAGATTGCTGTCCGCTGCGCTCGCGGATAATCGAGCGCGTCCATGCAGAAAACCGGATCAGGGGGGAGGGAGGAGCCGTAGCTGGATACTCCCCCTCCCTGAGAAGGTGCAAGCGAGGCTCGATTGAACGCGAAATCACTCGACATCGCCACTCGATTGGCCCTTCGGCCCCATGAGGCTGCCGCTGCCCTCGGGATTTCCGAGCGCAAGCTCCGCGAGCTTCTCCCCGAGCTTCCGACTGTCCGGCGGGGGAGAATCGTCTTGATCCCTGTCGAGCCGCTCAGGAAGTGGCTTCGCGACGAATCGAGAGCCGAGAAGGGCCGTGTAGAGAAGGCTGTCACGGAGATTCTGGAAGCAGTTCACCCCAGGGGAAAGGATTAAAGCTTGGAAAATCAAGGCACAGGCGCTACCATTGAGGGCGTGGGACGGCGGAAGATCAAAGGAACCTGGGGCGGTTGGCGGCCTGGAGCAGGTCGCCCACCGACACTCAAGGACCCGGTCAGCTTCACGGGTGACCTTGAGAGGG
>SDBV01010441.1_pt1 | contig 12160 bp, 19 predicted proteins | sample 2277081 | NCBI WGS metagenome assembly SDBV01 (sample SAMN10402039, study PRJNA504765) | marine sediment metagenome | isolation source: marine sediment core GS10_PC15, 223 cmbsf | place: Arctic Ocean: Southern Knipovich Ridge | collected 2010 | reverse complement strand
TACAAGGCAAAATATTTTGAAATAGAATTTGTCTATGAAGTTGAAAAGATTGAGGTTGATTTAAACTATGCTCAGTATGTATCTATTGATCTTGGATTAGATAATTTTGCTACCTGTTATTCTACAAACGAGACTCCCTTCATTCTTGAAGGTCGAGGATTAAAATCATATAATCGTTGGTGGAATAAAGAATTTGGTAAATTAAGATCCTATTACAAGAAATTAGATGATATTGATCTAGGTAAACCAATGATTCACATGTTAGTCAGAAGACGAAATACCATTCGTAACTACATGGCTCAACAGGTGAATTATATTATCAAACATTGTCTCAAGAATAAAATTGGTAATATTATTGTTGGTGATTGGGGTGATATGAAGCGAAATATAACACTTGGTAGAAAGAATAATGAAAAATTCTTTCAGATCCCATTTGCTTTATTCAAACAAAAATTACAATATAAATGTGCAATGTATGGTATTAAATTGGTTTATATTCCAGAAACATACACTTCTCAAACCTGTGCTAACTGTGGGGTTATTAAGAAATCCAACCGTAAGTATCGAGGTTTATATGTTTGCAAAGATTGTTCATTCATTTGCAATGCAGATGTAAATGGAGCAATAAATATATTAAAACGCGTAGTTCCTGAAATCCAATTGGAATTTCAAAAGGATGTAGGGAATAGTGGTGTAATGCTGACACCAGTGAGGATTCAAAATACTAATTTTGGATTACCCACACGAAAACCGTTAATTCTTAATAATTAAATAGATTAACTAACTTTTTCAAGCATTATAAATTATAGCTTAAATAATTGAAACTCGAGGATACATAGATGAAAATATCAGAAGATCAGCAATTACTTGTTTTCGATCAACATGATCGATTAGGCATAGAAAATTCGGAAAAAGTTATTATTAAAGTGAGAAAAACATGTTTTAATATTAGGGTGATATTCCCTCAAGGCAATTATATCAAAGAAAGCATAAGTTCATACAGGGGTCATCCAACAGATTATGATTCTGATTTTCAAAGAGCAATATTTCTCAAATGCCATCATTTAATTGACGAGGCTACAGGATGGTGTATGGAATGTGAAACCTATCGTGATATAACAGTGATGGATAAAGACAAAAGACATTTCTTCACAGATGATGCAGTTAAGAAATGGAGACCAGAACTAAAAGAAGAGATTAAAAATGCTCATCCAAAAGCAACTGATGAGGAAATTGAGGAAGCATATCAAAACTCCTTGGTTGAGGTATCAGATCAGATGTATAATAATTTCGTTGATGCATTTAACAACAAATTAAAAAAATTAGAGGAAGCCCCACCAGATACATCAAAATATACATTAAGAATAAATTGAGGGATCACATGAAAATAGCAACAACAGAGGAAGTACATGAGTCATTAAAAAAAGCCAAAGAAAATCTCAACATGTGGGATAAAAAAATAGATGAATTATTCAAAGATGCAGGAATTACCAGATCATTCTTTAAAACAGATGATACCAAATGATTTCTATGAATCAATCGAATAGTTGTAGAAAGGTAGTGGTTCCTTATTTATTATTTGACATAACAAAAGATGACTCTGGAAGATTAAAATGCATGTTCAAAAACGATAATTGTACATGTACTTATTTTTTCATAGGTAAGGTCCCAACAGATGAAGAAATTATAAAAACAGCATTAAAACAATATAAGAATAATTTAATTAGACAACGTGACAGTCCTATGAAATGGGGGCATAGAAAAATCGACACCCAAATAATAATATCAATTACTAAAAGATTATTAGATAGATTTGATAAACCAGAGATCGAAAATTCAGTATAAATTATAACTTAAATAATTGCAACTTACTGAATGCATATGAATAAATTACTGAATATCACAAATCGGCAGATAGTCCGGTTCCAATGGGGATATACTAAACTTATATCATTCATCGGATTATTGAATAGTGTCTCCCTAATGATTACTGCATTGGCAATAAGTGGTTTGGTCCAATTTACATGGGGTATAATTATCTCAATGCTGCTGTTTGGAATTATTGGAGTTACGTTATTGATGTATTTACTTGCAAAAACAGGTATTCTTCAAAAAGAGAACCGACAAATATTCAATGAAAGACTGAGTGATTTGTATAAAGATCAAGCAACATATAATGCTATTATGATTGCATTTTACATGACTCCAGAAGATAAACGATCTGATGATCTAATTAAAACTAAAAAACTAATGGAAACTAGATTAGGCTTCAATTGATTGAATAATCTATGTCTTCTTGATTAATTCACAATATACTGGATAACCTTCTCCAGCATTATAATCGATTTGAAATTGTTTAAATCCCTCATATTCCTCTTTGACTTTTACCAAGATTTTGTAGATCCCCTTATATTTGAATTTGAATGGATATTTACCAAAATGTATGATTCTGACCCATTGATTGTTGAAATATACAGTAATGGACCACATCAAAGATTCATATTTGGTTGGACCTAAGCAGTCCCATGTAGGATCAATAACTAAGAATGGCAACACCCTTCTAACAACAATCTTAGATTGTTGTTTGGGTTGGCTGTTTGAGTGATCCAACATCATCATCATATCTATATATGTGCAGACACTTATTTAATATTTCGACGAACACGTATATACAATTCAAATTCAGCTTAAAGAAATATTAAAATGTACATGGGGAAGCACACCCCATATGTCACAAAAACCTATAATGCAATACGATAAAAGCTCAAAAAAAGTATTTATATATACACATTATAAATATCGAAAAGGTGGTGTGATCAGGGGAAAAGGGGTAGATGCCACTCAGGACTTCATGGATGTACTCAGTGAAATGGATATATCCATAGACAAAAAAGAAAAACCTGTTCAGTTAATGAAATGCAGCAAATGTTCAGGTAACATAAATCGTAAACAAAGGAGAAAAAGAACCTAAAGTGATGAATTTTGACATAGATCATCTTGTTAAGTTGACAGAGAGAACTAAGAGTCTCTTAGCAACTTATCATGACAACAACAAATTCTTCAGAAGAATCGAAAACCCAATTGGTCCAATAGTAGATTCAGATGGAGAACTTGAAATGAGAAAATCAATTATGGGCAATATTATTGTGATAGAAACAGTACAGGATTGTTTGAATATATCTGAAGATCCAGACATTCCACTATCTGCCGTAACACAATTAATTTTGGATAGCCACACCCAACTAGAGGATATTATATCTTATTATGGATTAGTAGAATCCAAAGAAAAAGTACCTGGTGATAAATTAATTAACACAGTTCCAGCATTCATACCAGTACCAGTACCCCCTAAAATCTAATTCAATGATCAATTCGAGATAAACCTTCCTGTTTATTATCTAAAATATATCTGAAAACATGTGACCAAACGTAAACACCTTCGGGTAAATCATAAGAAGACATCACAGGTTACTGGAGATCGGGATAAATTTAAAAAAACCCAAATATATGATAGGGTAACAATAACTCAAGGTGACATAAAAGCAATGAAATCTTTCCAGACAGATGATACTGAATTTACTGGAGCAATAGATTACGATGGACAACATAGTAGATTAACTGAATTCTATGTTGAACGCGGTTTTGAAATTGAAGCAAAATCATTAGAAAAAGCCAAAGATCCTGATTATGAAATTCTTTTTCATACTCACCCCAGAGATAATTCATTAACAAGAGGCCCAAGCGGTGGAGATTTATCAAACATGATAATGAGATATTTAAATTCCCCAGTTGTAAGAAATCAAGCTTTTGTAATTGATGGGGATCATATTTACGGTTATGAAGTTTATAATTTAGATCAATTTAAAAAATTTGTAATTATGTCAGGAACATTTGCAAAACAACAAAATAAGCCACTCGATGTTTCAATGACAATCCTATTCGATCATCTTATTACCAAATTCTATAATGAATCAATACCAACTAATCTCGAAGATCAGATGAAGATATGGGAGACAACTAAGGACAAGCCTAAATTAACTGATAAACAACAATTCTCAATATCTAAGCTTCAATCACATTTTATAGAAAACGAGGATGAAATCTACAAAAAACTTGAAGAAAAAACAGGGATCAAGATCACAAATTATGGAGAAAACCCAACTCAAATAAAAACTGATATTCCAATCTATCATGATCCACTTAAAGAGGGAAGAACTAATCCCCAAGAACGAATTCGAAGATCTGTCGAAAAATTGAGATAAACCTTCCCATTTATTATCTAAAATATATCTGAATACATTGACGAGGAAATCCATGATTTTGATGATCGATAGATCGAAAATAAAGGTGAAATAATATTTGTAAAAAATTACCTTATTGTGCAAGAAATATTGATCCTTGCATTTTAAGTAAAATCATGAATTTACAAAAAAAAGGAATACAGACAATATTATCATGCTGTGGACATAACAAGTACCAAGAAACAATTATAATTAAAAATGAGGATAATTCAGTTTTTGAACTTAATTCAGGTAGATTTCTTAAGGATTACAACCCCGATTTTGACAAAAGACACAATCCTTATTACAAAAAAGATGCTGAAGATCACTATTTCATACCAGAAATTATCTAATCGATCGATTAGATCTTCGTTCATTAATATCTATTGAAATTTAATATCTCCAATAGGCCGATCGATTTTTTTATATTCTCGATGGGTATTGAATGCATTGCAAATCGCAATAAAGTAGATGTGTACTAGATCCTCTTCAACTCTAGAAATTAATCTATCAAAAAGAAATTGATCGATTGATCGATCGGAACCGTTATCTATTATATTTTTTTCCCACACTTCCCAAGCATATTCTTCAAAATTCGTTGTTTTAGAAACCGATCGATCTTCTGGTAAATTCGATATTGCGTCTGAAATATTGTCACGTACATGATCCCAATATTTAACTAAAATCATTTTAACTATTCCTAGATAGGCAACTGAAACTTTATTGAGTTCATGAAATCGCTTTTCTTTAGTTAACCAAGGAAGATGAACGATACTATTGGTAGAATCATGCACTGCTCGATCATGAGATGTTTTAAAAGCAAGCAATTCTGCTTTTAAAATTTCCCTTTCATTTTGATCAATTAATAAACTCGTAAAATCAAAACTTAGCATAGATACATAATAGACAGGAACTATTTAAGTTGTTTTTCTTACTGAAAAATAAATCGATCTATTATTTTCATTACTCAAAGGTAATCAATGCCGTACTAATAGGGTTTGTTCTTCCGATCGATAATAGATATGCAAAATGTACAGATTCATTAAGTGATATGACTTAAATATAAAAAAATTGAAATCTAATAATTATGAAGAAGACAGAATTTGAAGAACTCTGGTCAGAGATTAAATATACTGATAGATATGATACTGATGAAATATATTTCTATTTTGAGGATCAAGAAGGGCTTCTGGAATTACCATATTGTGATGTTGTAAAGAGAAACGGAAAATGGCTAACAATAAACAAAAATCTTAATGATGATTATGAGTTAGCAGAGATACCTGAGCATATAATTTGGGTGGTAATGTATGAAGATTCAATAATATTCGATAGAAGAAAAAACTATCAAGGAAAGAAAGATCTATCATTACCAGGTCATATAGAGAAAATGAGCAATATTGATGATTATAAACCATTATTGAATACTATTTTAAAACACAAATGGAATGGATCTGTGAATAGTAGGTTATTTGCAAATATCAATTATGAGAAAAAAGGGAATCTTACATTATATAATTATAATAATTTAGGTATTGTTAGTAGGGATCATCCCATATTAGTTCGTTGCAGGGGGCTTGTAGTTAAAGATGATGGTGAAATAGTTAATTATCCTTTCGATCGTTTTTTCAATCATTTTGAGCGAGAAAAAGCAAATATTGACTGGGAAACAATTGCAATCCTAGAAAAAGTAGATGGTACATTTATTTCTGTATTTTGGCATGAAGGAACATGGATTGTAACAACTAGGGGTGCATTTTATCCAGTAACATATAGAAAAGAAAATGCTTTCAGAGAAAATAATTATGTAGACTATGATCAACTGTTTAGAAAACATTTCAAGAAATTTGATAGATTGGATAATAATTATTGTTATATGTTTGAATTAGTAACAAAACAAAATCCTATTGTGACTCATTACGATAAAGAATTTGTTACTCTTTTGGGGATGAGAAATATTCATACTTTGGAAGAAGGGATAAAGCCACAAATATATAATAAATTAGGAGTTCGAATTCTTCAATTTTATTTAGCAAGTAATTTGGAGGGTTGTCTAAAATTATTTGATGGGTTGAAAGATGATGAAGAGGGTCTTGTTGTTGTAGATAAGCATTATAATAGAATTAAATTAAAACAGGAAAGTTACTTTATTCTCTCAAGGATTAAAATGTTAAGTCCTGAAGATTTATTTGATTATATTTTGGGGACCATAGAACTTGATGCAGAATTACTCCAGAAAGATGAAAATATTATTGCTCAATTAGAAATAATGGAAACGCATTGGAAAGAAGTTTTGGAGAAAATCGGTGAAACCTACCGGGAATTAAGAAAAGCATTTGCAGAGAAAGCTCTAAAATATTCTTACAGTGGAGTGTTATTTGCAATGCTATTCAATAAATTTGATCCTAGTGTATTGAAATGGGAAAATGTGAAAGATTGGTGATAAAATGGAAAATAAATTAATGTTAAATGATCGATCGATCGATCGATTGATTAGGACATTTTATAATTTTCAAAGCTCGAAGGAGCTTGCAAGACCATATGAATGGTATGTCAGCCCTCGCAATAACAAGCTCTATGCTGTGCACTATAGTTCAACTAATGGCAAGCTACATCACATCAGATTGACTGGAGAATACAGAATATCATTCAAGGGCAATATTACTCCTATAATCGAGTGTTGGTATCCTCACTGTAAATATGTAGATAAAATCAAGCTACGAGGACACCGGACATTTATGCGACAATGCAGAAAGAAAAGAAAACATGACACACTCGCACTGGCTATGGCTTGTGATCAATTTGATCCACACGAGGGGATGTATCTATGTTTATGGTGTGGAGGCTATCATCTAACAAGGACCAAATACAATCCAAAATTAACAGGACATAACAAACCTGTGGTTTTACCCAACATAAAAGAGGACATATCGATTGATCAACAACAAAGAAGCAGGAGAAGTGATTTCAAGTGAAAAATAGAATAGTTAAATTCCTTGTTTCACCTATGAAAATAACTCGTATAGAGTTTGCTTTCTTCATTTTGTTATCTGTTGTAAATGTTAATCTCATGTGGTATTTCAGTGTATAATTTCAATCTATCATAGGAGATTAAAATGAATATTAGACAACGAAAAAAATTAATGAAAAAAATTAAAATTCTATTAAATGAAATAATTGAAGAAATCTCGGACCTATATAATTTTACCAAACTTCTAAACAAAATATCTGATCATTTTCTGGACGGGTGGAATTGGTCAAAGGTACATATATCATTTACCGATTTTAAAAATGTTTATGGATCATTTCCTGACATGAATATTGATGAGATAGCTGCAAGGTACATGAATATTGATGAGATAGCTGCAAGGTATATGTGTGAACACGATATTATTGAGTTTAACCTCTCAGCACTAGGATATATTGAGGGTATTTATAAAAATCGACCTGGGATGGCACTTGCAATAATAGCAGATATATTTATTCATGAATATTGTCATAAATTATTACACGCTGTTGATAAAGATAATATTATTGATAAAAAAAACCTAACAAGTCATTCAAACCAAGAAAATGAACATTTCGAACAAATGGGTCTTCACAACAGCCGGTTTTATTTTATCTATACTGAATCTACAAAAATTCTTGAATCTCATTTAGAAGAGTTAGGATATTGTCTTGAATACACAAAGGTAATCAAAGTCAGAAGCAAATATGAATACAATATTCCAACTTTAAAATTCGAATAGTTGATCATGAATAAATTCATTGGAAAAACAAAGTTAAATAGTTAACTGGTAAAATACTTTCATGGTATTTTCAAAGATTAAAAATAAGTTCAAGGATCTAACTACAGCTATTCAAATAAATAGAGCCAAAAGAAAAATAAAAAAATTTCTGAAAAATGATTTTAAAATTTCTGAGACATTTAATGATTATCACCTTGTCCATCTATTTTACCCTAAGACATTATCTGAACAAGAATCAATATATGATGTTGCTTTATTTCAACTAGATTTCCCAATTTACAAAAGCCTTGCATCTCAAGGGGGATCAGTAGAGTACAAAAATCCATATTTTAAAGATCGATCGATCGATCGATCGAATGGTTAATAAATATATTAAAGTTAATCTACCAGGTTTGATAACATATGAAAGCACAGGATTTTGACACATTACAACAAGCTCTGACCGAAATGGGAATGATCAATGTCTGTATCATCTGTCGCGAAGAAATGTTTATTGATCGTGATGATTCCCAACGGTGGAGAGTATGCAGTCAGGACAGGCATTTTGTGACGGATTTATGTCCAGCAGATGATGTTGATCTGGAATCGCAGTATGATTATATCTCTGGTAAAAACAGGTGGTATGCAAATTGTTCAGCCTGCGGGCACGAGTTTGAAGTGGAAGATGAAAAAGAATTCAATCACATTCGAGACAACAAAAGATCTGGATGGAAAAAGCTCAAATGGATTGTTTCTAACCTGTTGGCAGTGAGAATACGCAACGTTATTATTGGATTTGAACGAGTCACTATTCCAGATATAGTTTCAATGAAACAAGGCGAAGTGAGAAGGCAACGAGATCATGAGGTGTATCACCTAGGAAAATTGATAGAAGCCCATCTTGAACTTGAAAAACTAAAGAACGACCCAAAAAACGATTTCAATAAAATGTGGGACATGGCTCAAGAAATTAAACTACTCATTGAATCTCTTGAGACAAAAGTTGAACCAAAATACAAATTATGGGATATCGAATTCCATATGCTCAGTTGCAATCTAGGTCATGTAGATCCCAGAATAAAGAAAACAACTGGCCATTTTCAAGATCTTCACTGGAGTATTGATTTATTTTGCTTGAACTTCTCAGTCTCCCGTATTCGATACAGGGAATGTGAAGAAAAACCATGCAGAGATTGTAGGGAAGAAAATCGATCGATTGTTTATTTTTCAATGGAGCTGAGTAATTAAAATGGATGCTAGTATAAGATTTAATGCGAGGGAATTAGGTTTAATTGGCTGTTTGTCAGATCTGATGAAAACCAGTTATGACAGACTTGTAGATAAAATTGAATATACCATAATAATTGATAGAGAAAATCTATGCAAAAACTTTGAAAACATCGTATTTTCAATTGCAAGCGAGAGTTTAGATAAAAGTGCTTTTGAGGAGCTTACGGAATTTTACGATGTGCAATACCTATCAAACGAACTTTGGAACTGCTGTGATTATCATAAAGCTAGAAAAGCAGATAATATAAGTAGTCCAAATACAACAATGCAAAAGATAGAGAAAGCATTTTCACAATATAATGATCCTGAGTTTGCGAAAAAATTGAGTGGGTTAGCAATTAGTAAAAAACGAACAGGGATTTTACTGGAACAAGCAATACTCCATTATCTATTAAAGATAAAAGAAGATCTGGGAGACCCGAAATTAGAAAATCAACATAAATCTTTTAAGAATGATCAAGATGATCTTTTACACATCCTAAGGGAGTTAACCACAATGAGATTAACAATCATCGATTGATCATGAATAAATTCATTGGGAAATATAATTTAAATAGAACTGCATCACTCTTTGATATGTAATATATATGTCTGAAGAAAAAATATTATCAAACGATAAGAATATTAAATGCGATAATGAACGTTGTGGCAATCATCTTTGTCGAAATAGTGATTGTAATAATGAAGCTGAAAGAATAAATATCGAAGATGGGAGTATTCATAGTGCTTTATGTACAATCTGTTGGAAAAAACAATCAGAAAAATATCATATTGATTGGTTGGGACCTGGTGTTATAGTAGAAAAATCTGAAATCGAAAAGTATATGTTAGAAATTCCAGTAGAATGTTCTACATGTGAATCAGAATTCAAAACAAATCCAGATAAAAATGAACATAGATTATTTGAAAAACAACTCTGCAAAGATTGTTACCGGGATGAAATGGGAGAGGATTTCAACCGATCGATCGAGTAATTAGAATGACATTAATAAATCGACTCAAACAAGATTATGGTGGGGATGGATCAGATAGTGGTGATTCAGATGAAACCTGCGATTTTTGTAATGCAGAGATCCCTGAGGAAGAACCATACTACATTATTGAAATAACACTTGATACTTTAGATAGTAATTACACCGAGATAATAGATTATGATTATGAAATTATAAATATATCGTGCAAAAGAAAAACTTGTAAAGAACAGTACATTAAATACTTAGATTATTTTGGTTTTGAGAGCAAATTACCTCATTCAAAAGTGACAATTGATCGAATTAAAAATGGTGTAAGATGGCATCCAGAAATGATATTTGTATCATCTAACGGAATGGAAGGTGAAGATCCTACTGCTCCCAAAGAATCCAATGACCAAATATATTGTGAGTTTTGTAAGAGAACCCGACCTCACATATATACAATTCAAGCCCAATATGTGGTTTTTGAACAGGAAGCTATTACAATTTTTGATGGGATTGTCTTGACAAATTTTGATACAAGATGTGTAAACGGATTTTTAGATCGCTCAGTCCTTCTAGGATTAAAATTGAGTGATAAAGATAATTTATTGGATTTAATTGTTCAGTTATCAAGGGATCTAATAGCTCAGTTGGTCGAAAAAGTGAAGGACTCTGCGGATCAATTATAGATTAATTTCATAAATGAAAATACGATCGAGAACGATAAAATCATTAGATGATATAATTTAAATAATAATTTATAGCTCTAAAACTAATGTCAATTGAAATTGAATACAAAGAAGGTTCCAACCTAATTGGAAAATTTATGGGAATCCCAAATTTTCTTATGGTGCTACATATCCAAGGTGAGGAATTTGGACCTAATGTTATCTATTATCATCTTAGAAAGTATAACATAAGAATGGATAATCGCAGGCAACTCTACCTCCAAAAGAAAAGACCAAAAGGAGAGAATGTATTTATCTCGTTATGGAATAGATTATGGCATGGGAAAAGATATTATAGATTACCAGATGAGGTCAAAATCAAAGCAGTTGTTGTTTCAGATAATAATGATCCTGGCTTATTTATTGTCTATAAAAATGAAGAATTTTATTAAATATTAAATTCCTCACCACTATTTTCCAAAAGATTGTGGAGAATCAAACAAATAGATAAAAAATAACAAAATCGATCGATCGAGGTGTATTAAATTGAAAAGGAAAGAAACTTCAAAAGAAATATATGGGATATGGATGGCGATTTTTGTTATTAATGTAGTAAATAGTAAAAATGTATGGAATAGCGTTATAACAACAGTAGCATTATTACTTATATTTTATTTATCAACTAGTGGAGAAGATACTAGCTCGGATGTTGAATAAAAGGGGAGTTAAATAATATTGATAAAAAATAACAAATAAATACGCGAGCAGACATATAAAAATAATAAATGTGCACACATATAAAATAAACGAACAGACAGATTCACCAAAAAATATACATGATTCAGAGCTTCTCTAGTCACCTGTTTTCCTAGTCTCAGATTGCAACAAAAAGGTACTATTCTAGAGCTAAAATTCGATTCTTCCAGACTGTTTAACCACATCATATTTTATCTAGAATATTCATTTTCATCTAGACTATTAATTGATAAAATATATGTCAGCACATATAAAAAATATGTCTGCACAATTAAATCAGTCTCACGCACTAAAAAAATAAATAATTCATCATTGATTCAGAGCACACATTTATTTTGATGCTCCAGATAATTACTAAAAATATAGTAGGTAGATCTGCCCACAATACTAGTATTTGGCAGATTCAAACTTTGTTTCCAAACCCCTCTCTAATACCGTTTTTACTAATTGCGAGTCCCAAAAAACTCAGCTTTGTTGGGCAC
>SDBV01010440.1_pt1 | contig 12161 bp, 17 predicted proteins | sample 2277081 | NCBI WGS metagenome assembly SDBV01 (sample SAMN10402039, study PRJNA504765) | marine sediment metagenome | isolation source: marine sediment core GS10_PC15, 223 cmbsf | place: Arctic Ocean: Southern Knipovich Ridge | collected 2010 | reverse complement strand
CGCGCCGACGAGCGGGAAGAAGATCGCGAAGGTCAGCATCGGGCCTGCCTCACGGGTTCACCACCAGGATGCCGACGACGGCGGCGACCGTGCCGAGGAACATGACGCCGCCGTAAAGTTGCACCTGCCCCGTCTGCGCGAGCCTGAGCTGCTTTGCGCTCCAGGCAGTAGCGGACGCGACGTCGTTGACGGCGCCATCGATCACGTACTGGTCCCAGAAGGCGAGCCCGCGGCGCGCGGTGCCGAGCACCAGCTGCTTGACGAGGAGCGTCTCGTAGAGGTAGTCGAGGTAGTAGCGGTTCTCGAGCAGCTGCGGCAGCGGCTGGAGCAGCGAACGAATGCGCGCGGGGTCGAGTAGTTTCACCTGGTAGATCGCCCAAGCGGTCGAAAGGCCAGCGAGGCCGAGCGCTACGGACGTCACGGCGATCCACAGGTTGAAGTCCGTGTGCGTGAGGAGCTCTTCCGTTTCGTGCGGGAGCCAGCCTTCGATGATGTCGCCGAGCCAGTCGACGCCCGGGGCGTTGAGGAACCCGGCGCCGAAAGCGAGGACGGCGAGGACGATGAGCGGCAACGTCATGAGTGGCGGCGATTCGTGCGGCGCGGCGTGGTGAGCGCCGGCGTGGGCGTCGCCCTTGTGCTCTTCGTCCTCGGCCTGGAGGCCACCGCGGTATTTGCCATAGAACGTCATGATGATCATGCGGCCGACGTATAGAGCCGTGAGGTAGACGCCGGCCATCGCCACGACGAAGACCCAGGGCCGGTCCGCCCAGGCGTCGGCGAGGATTTCGTCCTTGGACCAGAAGCCGGCGAACGGGAAGACGCCGATAAGCGCCATGGAGGCGACGATCATGGTGCCGTAGGTGATCGGCATGTACTTGCGCAGGCCGCCCATGAGGCGCATGTCGAACGTGCCCGTGGCGTGGTTGACGGAGCCCGCGCCCAGGAAGAGGAGCGCTTTGAAGAAGGCGTGCGTGAACAGGTGGAAGATCGCGGCGACCATTCCGCCGACGCCCAGACCCATCATCATGTAGCCGAGCTGGCTGATCGTTGAGTAGGCCATGACGCGCTTGATGTCGGTGGCGACGATTCCGAGCAGCGCCGCGATGATGGTCGTGATCGAGCCGATGATGGCGATGGTCAATAGCGCATCTTCGGACTCGGCGAAGACGGGGTAGAAGCGGGCGACGAGATAGACGCCGGCGGCGACCATCGTCGCGGCGTGGATGAGCGCGGAGACGGGCGTTGGGCCTTCCATGGCATCGGGGAGCCAGGTGTGCAGCGGGAACTGCGCCGACTTGCCGGCCGCGCCGGCGAAGAGGCCGAGGGCGAAGAACGTGAGGGCCGTCGAGCCGATGGCGCCGGCGATTGCCGCCGCGTGGATTTCGTCGATCTCAAGCGAGCCGGTCTGCGTGAAGACGATGAGGAGCGCGATCATGAAGCCGAGGTCGCCGATGCGGGTGACCATGAACGCTTTGACGGCTGCCCGGCGCGCGGAGTCCTTCTGGAACCAGAAGCCGATCAGGAGGTAGGAGCAGAGCCCGACGAGTTCCCAGAACACGAACAACTGGAGCACGCTCGACGCGAGGACGAGGCCCAGCATCGAGGTTGTGAAGAGGGACATGAAGGCGAAGTAGCGGTTGTAGCCGTCATCGCCGCGCATGTACTCCTGGGAGTAGATCTGTACGAGGAGCGAGACGCCGGTGACGACGACGAGCATGACGCCCGTGAGGCCGTCAAGGGTGATCCCGATGTTGACCTCGAGGCCGCCGACGGTGAGCCATTCGTGCGAGCCAAAGCCGATGCGCGCGCCATCCGAGTCGGCGACGGAGTCGAGCGCCCAGAGCGAGAGCAGGAACGAACCGAAGATGGCAAGAGTCGTCAGGTAGCCGCTGTAGCGCGGACTCCAGGCCCCGCTACGGGTGAGGCCGAGGAAGGAGACAAGCGTGATGATCGCGAAGGAGCTGAGGGGCAGGAAGAAGATCGCCCATACGGCGCCTTCCTTGATCGGATCTAGCACTGGCGGCTCCGAGACATCAGCTCTTCCTCAGGATCTCTTCGGCCACGTGAAGCTTGCCCCAGGGGACGTAGATGTCATGCGGCTCGAACTCCGAGCCCTCGCGGAGCCCCGAGCGCGGGACCACGCGCACAGAGACGGCGCACTGGTTGAGGAGCTCTTTCCAGATCTCCGCCGAGTACGCGTTCCTGGTCTCCATGAACTTGGCCCACATGGCTACTTCGCTCCGCCGATTACCATTTCAAAAGATCGATCCGGTCGACGTCGATGGTGTCGCGGAGGCGGTACAGGAGGACCGCAAGGGCGAGCGCGACGGCAGCCTCGGCCGCCGCGACTGTGATCACGAAGATGACGAAGATGTGCCCGTTCAGGGGCTCCGCTGATTCGACGAAGCGCGAGAACGAGATGAACGTGAGGTTGACGCCGTTGAACATCAGCTCGATGCCGATGAGCACGCCCACGAAGTTCCTCTTGGCGAGCGTCATGTAGAGGCCGATGGCAAAGAGCGCCGCGCCGACGACGAGGAAGTGTTCGAGCTGGATCGAGTCCACTACTCCAACTCCTCCTCGGCGCCTTCGGGGCGGACGAGCAAGATCGCGCCGAGGATCGCCGAGAGCAAAAGAACGGACGCGATCTCGAACGGCAGCGCGTACTTGTCGAGGAGGAGGTCGCCGATCGCCGTCGCCGTGTCCTCGAAGCCCTCGCGCTCGCTGATCGCCCAGTTGGTGTCGAAGGCGACGAAGATCATCGTTCCGGCGACGAGGGCCGCAATGGCGAGCGCCGGCAGGAGCATGAAGCCCTCCTGGTTGAGGCGACCCGCACGCGGCGTGAGAAGGATGGCGAAGATGATCAGGATCACGATGGCGCCGATGTAGATCAACACCTGCACAACGGCGATGAAGTCGGCGGATAGCGTTATGTAGAGTCCAGCGAGGCCCGCGAAGGTGACGATGAGCAGCGCTACGGAGTGTATGAGGTTACGCACGGAGGCGACCCCGAGCGCCGCGCCGACGGTAATGGCGGCGAGGATCCAGAAGGCGACGACTGTGCCCGTATCCTCCATCAGGATGCCTTGGCGCCCGTGTAGTAGATCTTCCCGACCTCGCGCGTCAGAGTTGCGCGGTAGCCTCTCTGGCGGCCGCTGCCGTGACCGAGGAAGCGCGCCCAACCGACGACGAGGATCACGGCGAGTGTGGTGTTCACGGCTCCGATGACTGGAAGCGCGACGTTACGAGAGGCGCCGGTCTCCTCCCAAATGAGAACCTCAGTGCCGATGACGAGGATGTTGACGATCATGAGCGGCAGCATCAACTTCCAGGCGAAGGTCATTAGCTGGTCGATGCGCAGGCGTGGCAGTGTTCCGCGCGACCAGATGTAGAGGAAGAACACCGAGTAGAGCTTGCCCAGGAAGATGAGCCAGCCGGGGATCCACTCCTCGAGTCCCCAGAGCGTCCAGCCGCCGAGGAACAGCGTCACGACGGTGGCCGCGACCGCGAATCCGGCCAGGTACTCCGCCTGGTAGAAGAAGCCGAACTTAATCCCGCCGTACTCCGTGTGATAGCCGGCAGCGAGCTCGGATTCGGCTTCGCTGATGTCCATCGGGGAGCGGTTGATCTCGACCGCGCCAGCGATGAGGTAGGCGACGAGGGCCAGCGGCATGATGAAGATGAGCCACGTGTTGTATTCGTCCTGCCAGCTAACGATTGCTTGCAGGTTCATGCTGCCGACGAAGATGACAGCGGCGAGAAGCGCCAGCACCTGGATGATCTCGTAGCTGATGAGCATGGCGATCGTGCGCATGGCGGAGAGGAGCGCGTACTTGTTGTTGGATGACCAGCCGGCGATGAACACGGCGGGCGTCATGATGCCGGTGACGGCGATCAGGAAGAGGACGCCGACGTTGAGGTCGGCGAGCACCATCGACTCGCCGAAGGGGACAACGGCGAAGACGACGATCGTCGGGATGAAGATGATGATCGGGGCGAGCCAGAAGAGCATCCGGTCCGCCTTACGGGTCGTGATCGCTTCCTTGAGCAGAAGCTTGAGGGCGTCGGCGACGGGCTGAAGGAGTCCGGCCGGGCCGACGCGGTTAGGGCCCTTGCGGTTCTGCATGAGGGCGACGACGCGCCGTTCGATCCAGATGAACGCGAGCACGCTGAGGACGAGCCACGTTAGTATGCCCACGGCCGCGATGAGGCTCCAGAGCACGTAGTCGAGGTCGCCCGGCAGGCCGAGGCCGTCGATCAGTTCGCGGATCGGGTTGGCGAGATCTCGCAGGTCGTACCACTCACCCCTGAGGAGGATCGCCATCTAGCGGTCCACCTCGCCAACGACGATGTCAACGCTGCCGAGGATGACGATGGCGTCGGCGAGCGTGGAGCCGACGGCCATAAGCTTAAGAGGGGTCAGGTTGATGAACGAGGGCGACCGGATGTGGAAGCGAAACGGCGAAGGGCCGCCATCGCTGACGATGTAGTAGCCGAGTTCGCCACGGGGCGATTCGATACGAGCGTAAGCCTCGCCGACCGGCGGCCGGAAGGCGAGCGGCGCGACTGGCTGTCCGCCCGGCTGGACGGTCGCGGTGCCGAGGCGCTCGTGGACGGGGCCGCCCGGCATCATGTCCAGAGCCTGCTCGAGTATGCGCAGGCTCTGGCGCAGCTCGGCGAGCCGTACGACGAAGCGGTCGTAGGCGTCGCCGTTGGTGCCGACGGCGATGTCGAAGTCGAGTTTGTCGTAGGCGGCATAGGGGTCGGCCTTGCGGATGTCCCAGGCGACGCCGCTGCCACGCAGCATTGGTCCGCTCAAGGAGTAGGAAATAGCCTGTTCAGGCGTAAGCACACCGACACCGCGCGAGCGGGCGACGATGATCTCGTTGCTGAGGAGGAGGTCTTCGTACTCAGCGAAGCGTTTCGGTAGCTCCTTCAGCAGCTTTTTCGCCTGCGGAATCCACTCGTCGGGAATGTCCCTAGAAACGCCGCCAATGCGCATGTAATTCAGCGTCAGGCGTGCGCCGCAGGCCATCTCGAAGAGGTCGAGGATCTTCTCGCGGTCACGGAACATGTGCATGACGGGCGTTTGCCAGGCGCCGCAGTCGTTGGCGAAGATGCCGATGGCCATGCTGTGGCTGGCGATGCGCTGGAGTTCGGCCATGATCGTGCGCAGGAACTGTGCGCGTGCCGGGACCTCGATCTCCATCAGCTTCTCGACCGCCATCACGTAGGCGAGGTTGCCGGTCATGGCGGCGAGGTAGTCGGTACGGTCGGTGAAGGGGATGTTCTGGGTGTAGGTGCGCTCCTCGGCGAGCTTCTCCATCGAGCGATGGAGGTAGCCCATCACCATGTCGGCATCGATGATCTTCTCGCCGTCCATAGTCAGGCGCAGGCGAAAGACGCCGTGGGTGCTGGGGTGCTGCGGCCCGACGTTGACGACGAACGGCTCGGACTTGATCGTCATTCCGTACCCCGTCCGGAGAGTTCGACGCCCGGCTCGCCGGGGAAGCGCTCGAGGCCGGCCATCTTCCCGCCGGGGAGGTTCAGGTAGTCCTTGCGCAGGGGAAAGCCGGCGAAGCCATCCCAGAGGAAGATGCGCCGCAGGTCGGGGTTGCCCTCAAAGCCGATGCCGAGGAGATCGTACGCCTCACGCTCCTGGAGCTGCGCGCCCGGCCAGACGGGAACGGCGGACGGGACGGACGGGTTCTCGCGATCGTTGCTACGGACCTTGATCGTTGCCGCGCGGTTATGCTTGATCGACTCGATATGATAGGCGACCTCGAACCACTCGATGCGGTCGACGCCGGTGAGTGAGCTGAGGAACTCGTAAGCGTGATCGGGATCGTCGCGGAGCCAGGTGAGCACTTCGATGAGGCTCTCTGATTTGATGGCCGCGAACTCCGGCTGGGCGTCCTCCACGGCGTCCGGGAACTGCCCGTCGATGAGGTGGGCGATCTGGATACCGGTGAGGCAGGTGGTCAACGCCCTAGGTCCATTCCAGGGCGTTCTTGCGCCAGGCGTAGAGGAGGCCGATAAAGAGGATGCCGACGAACGTCAACATCTCGATGAGGCCAGCGACCACGAGGCGTTCGCCTGAAACGGCATAGGGGTAAAGGAAGACGGCCTCGACGTCGAAGATGACGAAGAGAAGCGCGAAGTAGTAGTAGCGGAAGTTGAACTGCACCCAGGTTGGGCCCTCGGTCTCGACGCCGCACTCGTAGGTGTCCTCTTTGATGCGGTCCGGGTACTCAGGACGGAGCCCGATGCGGCCGAGGAGCCACGAGGCGCCGATACCGCTAATGGGGAAGATGATGGCGATCAGGAGGAGAAATCCGACTTGTCCCCACTCAGGAAGCATAGGAAGAAAATCCGTTTGTGAATTTTGTCGCTAATCGAGCGGGAGTATAGCACGGGCCCCACATACGGACAAGCAAAACTTACCCCTTGACCGCACCGTCTATCTTCACGTAAACGTTAGGGCGGATGTCCGACCAGAAGTACCCCAAACCGCTCCCCACTCCCAGCCCAGAAGCGCAGCGCTTCTGGGAGGGCGCGAAGAAGCACGAGCTGTGGATCCCCTGCTGCCGCTCGTGCGAGAAGTCGTACTGGTACCCGCGGGACTTCTGTCCGCACTGCGGCAGCCGCGACGTCGAGTGGCGGCGGTCGGCGGGCAAGGGCCGCGTGCACACGTTCGCGATCCAGTACCGCGCTTTCCACCCCGGCTGGAGCGCGGAGACGCCGTACGTGACGGCGCTGATTGACCTTGATGATGGGGTACGCATCTTCTCGAACCTGGTTGAGGTGGAGGCCGACCCGGAGGCGATCCGCTGCGAGATGCCCGTCGAGGTGGTGTTTGAGGACGTTACGGACGAGATCACGCTGCCGAAGTTCAGGCCGGTGCGGGAGTGACGACGCTTCCCGCCGCCGCTCTCCGTGTTGTCGAGGCCGCGCGCGAGATCGGCCTCGAGATCGAGGTACGGGAATTTCCCGAGGGGACGCGCACGGCGGAGGACGCGGCACGGGCGATCGGCGTCGAGGTCGGTCAGATCGTCAAGTCGCTCGTCTTCACCGCGGACGGTGAGCCGCTTGTCTGCCTCGTTTCCGGCGTCAACCGCCTGGACACGGCGCGGCTGGCAGCGGCGACTGGCGCGGCTAAGATCAAGCGAGCGGACGCCGAGACGGTACGCGAGGCGACTGGATACGCCGTTGGTGGTGTGCCGCCGTTCGGGTACGCGCGGCGCCTCGCCGTGTACTGCGACCGCGACCTGCTGGCGTACGACATCGTCTGGGCGGCCGCCGGTACGCCTACCGCCGTCTTCTCCGCCGATCCGAAGCGGTTAACCGAGGTGACGGGCGCGCAGGTTGCCGACCTGAAGGAGATATCGTGACGCCCGACAAGGAGAAGGCCGGCTGGCTGAAGCGAATCGCGATTGTCGGCGCGGACGAGTCAGACCAGATCGGGATGGTGCCGCACAAGGGCGCACTGCAGCACCACTCCGAGGCGGCGCTGAACGCGCTTGACGACGCCGGGCTCTCGTTGGCGGACGTCGACGGGTTGTTCACGGCCGGCGCGGGCTTCGCGGCCACGCTCCAGGTGGCCGAGTACCTGGGCATCCACCCGAAGTACACCGACAGCACTTCCGTCGGCGGGTCATCGTTCGTCATCCACGTCGAACACGCGGCGGCGGCGATCGCGGCGGGGCTGATCGACGTGGCGCTGATCACACACGGGGAAACCGGCTACTCCAACCGCTTCCGCAAGGTCTCACGGCCGTCGATGGATCCGTGGTTCCCCGCCGCCCAGTTCGAGATGCCCTACCACGTCGGCGGCCCACCGAGCACGTACGCGCTGGCCTGCATGCGCCATATGCACCAGTACGGGACGACGCACGAACAGCTCGCCGAGATCGCGGTCGCGACGCGCAAGTGGGCGATGCTGAACCCGAAGGCGCTGATGCGCGACCCGCTGACGATCGACGACGTGCTGTCGTCGCGCTGGATTACGTATCCGTTCCACCTGCTGGACTGCTGTCTCGTGACCGACGCTGGCGGCGCTATCGTCGTGACGAGCGCGGAGCGGGCGAAGGGTTGCAAAAAGAAGCCGGTCTGGGTGCTGGGCTCGGGCGAGGCGCACACGCACTGGACGCTGGCGAACATGCCCGACCTGACGACGACGCCGGCGTCGATCTCCGGCCCGCGCGCGTTTGAGATGGCCGGGGTGCGACACGAGGACATCGACGTCGTCGAGGTCTACGACTCGTTCACGTACACGGCGCTGGTGACGCTGGAGGCGCTCGGCTTCTGCAAGCCGGGCGAGGGCGGCGCGTTCGTTTCGGGCCAGCGAACGGCGCCCGGCGGTGACTTCCCGCTGAACACGAACGGCGGCGGCCTCTCTTACACGCATCCCGGGATGTACGGCATGTTCCTCCTCATCGAGGCGATACGACAGCTTCGCGGTGAGTGCGGCGAGCGGCAGGTGGCGGGCGCGAAGCTCGCCTGCGTCAACGGCACCGGCGGGGCGCTGTCGTCGACGGGGACGCTGATCCTGGGCGCGGACTGATCGCGAGTCAGATAGCATAGAGGCTAGGGATAGCACCGAATGACCGATGATATGAACTCACAGACTCAAGGCGAATTGGGCATGTCCGGAACACTCTCAGTCCGCATTAAAATCCAACTCGAAGGTCACTTCTGGGAACTAGCGAACTCCCATGCGGCCAAGGCCGAAGAGCTCAAGGGCACTTCGGCGGAGTTGCGAGAGGCCGCCGGGGCCATAGTCATGAGCGCGGTCTGTCTCGAGTCGTTCATCAACGGCGACCTTATCGAACAAGGCGCATCACCGGATCTACTCTGGAAGACGCTAGAAACGAAGTGGCACACGGCGACGAAGTCTTTCGGTGATCCTATCGACAAAGGTCAGGAGCCTTTTCAGAGTTTCCACTGGCTGGTTCAGCTAAGGAATTACGTCGTTCATTTCGTCCCCAAGTTCGAGCCACTCGTCCAGAGCGGTACGAGCCAGATTTCGCCCGTCGAGAAGAAGATTACGGCGGAGACCGCCGCGCGGGCCGTGCAAGCCGCAAAGGCTCTCCTGGAGGACTACGCTGCTCGTCAGGGACGGGAATGGCCTTGGCCGCGGTCGGATTCGCCCAGTGCCCCTGATTGACCTGCACACGCACACGCATCCGCTGTCGCACGACAGCGCCCTGACGCCGGACGCGCTGATCGAGGCCGCGAAGAAGGCGGGGCTGGACGGGGTCTGCCTGACGGAGCACGACTTCTTCTGGGAGCACGAGAAGGCGGCGGAGCTGGGGCGGCGACACGACTTCCTCGTGATCCCGGGCATCGAGGTCAACACTGAGCACGGCCACGTTGTGGTGTTCGGGCTCGAAGAGTTCGTGTACGGGATGCACCGGTTGGGCGAGCTGGTGGGGATGGTGGAGGCGGCCGGTGGCGCGATGATCGCCGCACACCCGTACCGCCGCCAGCTCCCGTTCGAGCTGACGCGAGAGGGTGATTGGAGCGAGGCGCTCGAGCGGGCAGGCGAAAACGAGGCGTACCGCCACGTCAACGCGATTGAGACGCTGAACGGGCGCGGGACGGAGCGGCAGAATGCTTTTTCGGCGGCGGTCTGCGAGCGCCACGGGCTGGCGCAGGCCGCTGGAAGCGACGCACACTCGGCCGTCGACGTCGGGACGTGCGCGACGGAGTTCGAGGCGCGGATCAATGGCCTCGGTGACCTGATTACCGAGCTGAAATCGGGCCGCTTCCGGCCCCTGCCGCTGCGCGGCGCTTGACCGCGTCGGCGCGCGCGTCACACAATCAGCGTCGCATGGACTGGTTGCAGGAACACCTGGCGCTCCCGAATCGTCTCTCGTCGCGGCTGTGGCTGATCACGCTGCCGTCGGCGGTAGTGTCGTTCGAGAAGCGTTCGGACATGCCGAAGCTGCCGAAGGCGGGTCGCGTGCTGGGCTTCGCGCTGGCCAGCGCTGGCGTAGCGCTCGGGTTCATGGCGCTGCGGCGACCGGACACGACGCTGGCCTACGACGGGCCGCTGGCGGCGGTGGCGAGGAAGCCGGCGACGGCCGCGGGTTTGCTGGGCCTCGGCGGCGTAGCGCTCGTCACGCGGTCGACGTTCCTGCTGCTCTACGCTCTGGGGCTGGCGTATGCCGCGGGCACAGAGCGTATGTCGCTGGAAGAGCCGTCGAGCGGCACGCTCCTCGGCGGCGAGTAGACGATCCTTCGAGAGCCTCAGGACGAGCGGCTGAGCTTCGTTGACACCACGTAGGGCCCGCGCTATATTCTGACGCGCACGTCAGGGTTCGGCCCCGGTGCAGGAGGTGCCCCGTGACCCAACAACCCGCCACCGGCGGATCCGTGATAACGGACGAGATGCGAGCGCGCATCGGCGTCGAGTCTGAGCCAGTGGCGCACGAAGTAGACAACACCGGCTGTCGTCAGTTCGCCCGCGCGGTCGGCTACACCGACGCGATCTACTTCGACGAAGCGGCGGCGAAGGCGAAGGGGCACCGCGCGATCGTTGCGCCGTACGGCTTCCTCGGCCACCCGGTAGTGGTGCCGGGTCAGCCGGCGCGCGTGCCGGAAGCGTTCCGCCTCAACATTCCGTACAAGCGAGTGCTCAACGGCGGGACTGACATCGAGTACGTGGCGGAGGTCTGCGCCGGCGACAGGCTGACGGCGACGACGAAGCTCACGGACCTGACGGAACGAGAGGGCAAGATGGGCCCGATGCTGATCGTGAACACGGAAACGGCCTTTCGCGACGAGAAGGGCGAGACGGTCGCGATTCAACGCGGCACGGCAATCCGGTACTAGGAGGCGTCATGGCACAGGTTTACTTCGAAGACGTGAGCGAGGGGCAGGAGATCCCAAAGCTGGCGCAAAACTGCGACTCCCAGCGTCTCGTGCTCTGGGCGGCCGGCTCGGGCGACTACTACCAGATCCACTACGACAAGGACTTCGCCCAGAAGACGGGTCTGCCCGACCGCATCACGCACGGCGCCCTGAAGCACGCGCTGCTGGGCCGCCTGCTCGACGAGTGGGCCGGCGACGGTGGCCGGGTGCAGCGTGTCGCCTGCTCTTACCGGGGTATGGACATGATCGACAAGGACGTGATTTGCCGCGGCGTGATCACCGGCAAGCGACAGGAGAACGGATCGAACGTCGTCGACCTCGAAGTCTGGACCGAGGACCCGGACGGCAACAAGACGACCCCCGGCACGGCCGTGGTCGAGCTGCCCGCCAAGTAATGGGCACTCTTGAAGACAAGGTCGCAGTGATCACCGGCGCCGGGCGCGGCATTGGCCGCAGCATCGCGCTGATGATGGCCGAGGAAGGCGCGAAGGTCGTCGTCAACGACCCGGGCGTCGGACCGGATGGCGCCGGCACGGACGATGGCCCCGCCGACCAGGTCGTGGCCGAGATCACGAAGGCGGGCGGAACGGCGGTGGCGAACCACGACACGGTGGCGACAGCCGACGGCGGCGAGGCGATCATTAAGACGGCGGTCGACAAGTTCGGGCGCGTCGACATCCTGGTCAACAACGCCGGCATCCTGCGCGACCGCATGATCTTCAATATGAGCGAAGAGGAGTGGGACGCCGTTATCGCGGTGCACCTGAAGGGCCACTTTAACTGCACGAAGCCGGCATCTGTGCTCATGCGTCAGCAGCGCTACGGACGGATCATCAACTACTCGTCGGAGTCCGGGCTCTGGGGCAACGCCGGGCAGGCGAACTACGGTGCGGCGAAGTCCGCAATCGCCGGCTTCACGCGTGTTGTGGCGCGCGACCTCGGACGCTACGCGGTGACCGTCTCCTATACACCTCCGCCGCTCCCGACGCTCCACACTGCGTAGATCTCGCAGGACCCCGCAGCCGTAAAACAACAGCGCGCCCAGTCCGCCGCCGATGCGCCGCCACCGAGCGGAGCCGGCACGCTGGACGCCGATTGGGTCGCCCCGATGACCGTCCACCTGGCGACAGATGGCGCCTGGAACGTGAACGGCCAGGTCTTCCACGTCTACGGTGGCACGGTGGCGGTCCTCCAGCACCCGACACCGTGGCGAACGATCTTCAAGCCCGGTATGTGGACGCTGGACGAGCTATCGGCGCAGGTACCGGGCCTACTCGCAGGAACGA
>SDBV01010438.1_pt1 | contig 12164 bp, 12 predicted proteins | sample 2277081 | NCBI WGS metagenome assembly SDBV01 (sample SAMN10402039, study PRJNA504765) | marine sediment metagenome | isolation source: marine sediment core GS10_PC15, 223 cmbsf | place: Arctic Ocean: Southern Knipovich Ridge | collected 2010 | reverse complement strand
TAAATTACATTTATGATGTATAATTATACCACATCTTTGAAATATTTTATCCTCCAAAATCCTCACAATAACTCGCTATTGTTGTGGTTTTGAATAAAAAAATATTCCAAATCTGCGGCATACCTACTTTTCAAAATAGCAATTTATTTTTGAACAAACCCTAAGGGCTAGTTAGAAGCGCTGTTTTTGAATGAAGAACGTCCTTTATTCAGCAATGATTCATTAGGTATGTACTAAGATTTATAATATAAAAGGGTAGGGGATTCCGTCTCGGAAATATGCTGTACCAAACAATTAATTGCCATTTGGCATACTGCCTATCCATACAAAAAATATCCTTGCCTTTCACCGTGTTGTTGAAGTATGTGCTAAAAGTATCTGGAAGTATCGATTTAAATGTCAGGAGTACCGTACTCGTTTGGTGGGAAGTACCCGATACTTGTTGATTAGGATTTAATGGCTCCAAAGTATCAAAGGGTGAAAATAGCGCATGTTAATTGATCAATAATTCAGTAGTAGGTACTATTAGGTGTAGGAGTACTCATACTCACTGGATAATTTGTTTCTGGCGCTATCTCAAACAGCATTTTTCTAAATACGTTAATTTCCCTATATTGTGCTTTTACCCATTTTGATGAGTTAGACAGATATTTTTTAATGTAACTGCCACATGGTAAACCAGAATCCTGAACAAATAGCTCGTGACAAAATCGACCAGATGCTGGTGGATGCCGGATGGGTGGTGCAGTCTAAAAAGAAGGTTGATTTATCGGCAAACAAAGGTGTTGCAGTTCGGGAATACCAGACAGTTGTTGGACCGGCAGATTATGTGTTGTTCGTTGATCGCTTACCAGTAGGGATCATTGAGGCAAAACGTGAAGACGAAGGATTCAAACTAACCGTAGTTGAAGAACAATCCAAAGCCTACGCTGAAGCCAAACTGAAATATCTGAATAACGACCCCTTGCCTTTTGTCTATGAAAGCACGGGTACGATTACCCGGTTTACAGATTACAGGGATCCAAAGGCCAGGGGTAGAATGGTGTTTAGTTTCTTCAAACCTGAAACCATTGCCGAATGGTTGCATAAAGGCTTAAGTCTAAGAAACAGGTTGCTGGACATTCCTGAATTGGACTCAATAGGACTTCGGCCTGCTCAGATTGTAGCCATTGAGAACTTAGAGCATTCGTTCAAAAAGAATAAACCACGAGCCTTAATTCAGATGGCTACGGGTGCCGGAAAAACCTTCACGGCAGCTACATTTATCTATCGCTTACTCAAACATGCCGATGCAAAGCGGGTATTGTTTTTGGTAGACACCAGAAACCTGGGCGAACAAGCAGAGCAGGAATTTATGACCTTTCAGCCCAATGATGATAACAGAAAATTCACAGAGTTATACAATGTGCAGCGTTTATCTTCCAGCTATATCGCTTCCGATAGCCAGGTGTGTATTTCTACCATTCAACGCCTGTACTCTATTTTGAAAGGAGAAGAATTGGATGAAAGTGCAGAAGAAGCCAGCCCCGAAAATAATACCTGGTTGACGCAGCAAGCCAGCAAAAAGAAAGCCATTCCGGTAGAATATACCGCCAAAGTCCCTATCGAGCAATTTGACTTTATTGTGATTGACGAATGCCACCGCTCTATTTACAACCTTTGGAAACAGGTATTGGATTATTTCGATTCCTTTTTGATTGGCTTAACGGCCACTCCTGACAAACGGACATTCGGCTTTTTCAACGAGAACGTAGTAAGCCAGTACACCTATGAAGAATCGGTGACCGATGGCGTAAATGTGCCTTACGATGTGTACACTATTGAAACGGAAATATCACAAAAGGGGGATGTGATCAAAGCTGGCTGGTTTGTAGATAGGCGTGATAAACTCACCCGTAAAAAACGCTGGCAACAGGAAGACGAAGACACGGAATACAGCCGGAACGATTTGGATAAAAAAGTAGTGAACCCAAGTCAGATCCGGAATATCATTCGCGAATACAAACGGGCATTAAAACAAGAAATATACCCCAACCGCCTGGATGAAGAGGGAGAGTACGAAGTTCCCAAAACACTCGTATTTGCAAAGACCGATAGCCATGCCGATGATATTATAAAAATCATTCGTGAAGAATTTGATGAAGGCAACGACTTTTGCAAAAAAGTAACCTACAAAGCGGAAGAAGATCCCAAATCGGTGTTAAACCGTTTTCGAAATTCATATTACCCCCGCATTGCCGTTACGGTAGATATGATTGCCACCGGAACGGATGTAAAGCCTTTGGAAGTGTTGTTGTTTATGCGCGATGTAAAAAGCATCAATTACTTTGAGCAAATGAAAGGCAGGGGAACGCGTACTATTAATAACGATTCCCTGCGATTAGTTTCGAAAACTGCCAACAGCAAAACGCATTTTGTGATTGTGGATGCGGTAGGCGCCACCAAGTCCAAGAAAACGGATAGCCGGCCATTGGAACGGAAACCAACCGTACCCATGAAAGATTTACTTGGTGCCGTGATGATGGGCGTGGAAGACGAAGATTTGTTTTTATCCCTGGCGAATCGGCTTATCCGTCTGGAAAAGCAAATTACGGAGAAAGAGAAAGACAAGCTACTGGAGTTTTCCGGTGGTAAAAATCTAAAGCAAATTACCAAAGAACTGCTAACGGCTTTCGATGCCGATGAAATCGAAACCCGAACACAAGAGAAGATCGCGGATATTCCTGTACCCGACAGAACACCGGCATACTACGAAGAAGCCAAAAAGAAAGCACAGCAGGAATTGATTACACAAGCTGCCAGCACCTTTAACGGAACCATAAATGATTATTTGGAAAATGTGCGCAAAGAACACGAACAAATCATTGACAGCATAAATATTGATACCGTTACCAAATCGGAATGGGATACCACGTCAATTGATAAAGCCAGAGAGATTGTGCAGGACTTTTCCGAATACCTGGAACAACACAAAGACGAAATACAAGCACTCAGCATCTTCTACAATCAGCCCTACAAGCGCCGCAACATCACGTTTAAAATGATCAAGGAGGTCATGGAAAAACTGAAGCTTGAAAAACCAACACTGGCGCCCGATTATGTATGGAATGCCTATGCATCTATTGAAGAGGTAAAAAGCAAACAGCCCAAAGACGAACTGACCGCTTTGGTTTCTTTAATCCGCCGTGCATGTGGTATCGACAAAGCCTTAACCCCTTTCGATAAAACCATTAACGAAAATTTCCAGAACTGGATATTTAAACAAAACGCCGGGCAGCACAACCGTTTTACTAACGAGCAAATGGAATGGCTACGCATGATAAAAGACCATGTAGTAAGCAGCTATCATATTGAAATTGACGATTTGGATTATACCCCATTTGATGCCCAGGGTGGTTTAGGCAAAATGCACCAGCTGTTTGGGAAGGAGACGAACGAAATTATTGAGGAGTTAAATGAAGTGTTGGCGGCGTAAAATGTCTGAAACACAAGAAAGTCTGAATCACGGATTAATAGGATTAAAGGAAAACACGGATTCGTTTTAACAATGGCGGAATTAAAATATAAGGATATAACAGAGAAGATTATTGGAGCGTCTTTTGAAGTTCACAAATTTCTTGGCAATGGATTTCAGGAGGTGATATACCAAAGAGCGCTGGCCTGGGAAATGAAACAAGTAGATTTAGATTTTGCAAGAGAAATAGAACAGGATATTTATTACAAAGACTTACCAGAACCTATAGGCGCCGGAAGATCCGATTTTGTAATAGAAGGCAAAGCGCTTGTAGAACTCAAAGCATTGATACAATTGGAAGATGTGCATATGGCGCAGGCATTAAACTACTTGAAAGCCTATAAATTAGAAGTGGGGCTGTTAATTAATTTTGGAAGCAAAAGTTTAACATTTAAAAGGCTGGTGCTTTAATAAAACAAAAAGAGTCAGAATCACAGATTAGACGGATTAAAAGATGACACAGATTATAAAATCAAAACTCAAGAAGAAATCAGTGAAATCATCTAATCCGTGCAAATCAGTGATTCAGACAAATGAACGAAATTATTAACGAATTGAACGAGGTACTAGCTGCGTAATGAGAGAGGATTGGATAGAAGTAGAGTTAGGTGCGGTTTGTTTCACTACATCAGGTGGCACACCTTCAAGAAGAAAAGATGAATATTACCAAGGTTCAATACCTTGGGTTAAATCAGGAGAATTAGATAAGGGTATTATTTATGATACCGAAGAAAAAATTTCTGATGATGCAGTTAAGAAATCAAGTGCAAAAGTTTTTCCTAAAGACACACTATTAATTGCACTTTATGGTGCAACGATTGGTAAACTTGCCTTTTTAGGGGTTGATGCTGCAACAAATCAAGCAATATGTGGAATTTATAAAAGTGAAGTAATTGATTCTAAGTACTTGTATAATTTTCTTTTAAACAGACGTCAAAAATTAATATCACAAGGAACTGGTGGAGCGCAGCCAAATATTAGCCAAACAATTTTAAAGAAATTGCCAATACCTATTGCCCCCCTTCCCATCCAACGCGCCATCGTCTCCAAAATAGAAACCCTGTTTTCCGATTTAGACAAAGGCATTGCCGACCTGAAGAAAGCCCAGGATCAGCTGAAAATTTACAGGCAGGCGGTGTTGAAAAAGGCGTTTGAGGGGAAATTATCTGTAACTGTGATGAATAATGATAAATATGATAATCATGATGAAAAAGAAAATCATGGACATCATACCAATCAAAAAAATCAAAGTTCAGACAATTTTCCGAAAGATTGGAAATGGGTGAAGTTGGGAGAGGTGATTGAAAATATTGAAGCTGGTAAAAGTTTCAGGTGTGACGAACGACCTCCAAAAAATGGGGAAGTTGGGGTTTTAAAAGTTAGTGCTGTTACTTGGGGTGAATTTTCCGAACTTGAGAGTAAAACAGTTATCAGTGATGATAGAATAAATCCTTCATATTTTGTTAAAAAAGGAGATTTTTTATTCAGCAGAGCAAATACATTAGCGCTTGTTGGAAAGGCCGTAATTGTCAATTACATTGAGAAACAACTAATGTTAAGTGATAAAACTCTTAGATTCAACTTCTCCGAAGAAGCAAATTCGTTTTATGTTTTGTATTTTTTGCGAACTCATATGGGGAGGAAGCAGATTGAAAGGCTGTCAACAGGTAATCAAGAGTCAATGAGAAATATTGGACAAGCTCGTATTAAGCAAATAGAATTACCCCTCTGCTCCATCGAAGAACAACACCAAATCGTCCGTGAAATAGAATCCCGCCTATCCGTTTGCGATAAGGTAGAGCAAAGCATTACCGAAGCCTTGTCAACATCGGAAGCCCTGCGCCAAAGCATCCTTAAAAAAGCCTTCGAAGGCAAATTATTAAGTACAGCCAAAATAGAAAAATGTAAACAGGAGAAGGATTATGAGCCGGCAAGTGTGCTATTGGAAAGGATCAGAACAGGATTGAAATGATTGAATGATTGACAGGATGGGGGTAAAGACTATAATTCGAACTGGCTACATTACCATCTCGCTTTTTGTATATTGTGCAAATGATGGATCATACATTATATCATGATTATCCTAAAATCCTTTAATCCCGTTTATGACGATGAGAAATGAAAAAGAAATAAACCAACTAACACATCAAATTATTGGGTGTGCAATGGTTGTACATAATACCTTAGGCAATGGATTCCAGGAAGTTATTTATCAGCGGGCCTTGTCAATTGAATTAAATTACAATGGCATTGACCATGTTCGCGAACAGGAAATGCACATAGTATACAGAGATGAGGAAATCGGAACACGTCGGGTAGATTTTTTCGTAGAGGGAAAAGTAATGGTCGAGATAAAAGCGTTGGAAAAACTTGAGAATGTCCATAAAGCCCAGGCTATTAATTATCTTGAAGCATATAATATTGCTGATAGATTGCTGATAAATTTCGGATCCACTAGCCTTGATTTTAAACGAGTGTGCAATAAAAAATTACTTGATCCCAATCGTGACCATCAATAAATCCTATAATCCTGTTCAAGACAATGACATAAACAATTTATCATGTCAAAAGGCTGGAATTTTGCAGCTGCATTGCGAGATGAAGCACCAAGCTATATTGAGCTATAGAAATTAGAAATTGAATAAAAAATGTGTAAAAAAAATAAATGCCAAGATTATCAACTAAAGTAAAAGAACAAATCAAGCAACTTTCTCTTGCTGAACTGCAGCAAATTGTTTTGAAAGTTGCTGCCAAAGAAAAATCGGTGTATGACTTTCTATTGGTCAATTACCTTGATAAAGCCTCCGGTGAGCAGGAATTATACGAACGAACAAAAGCAGATATTGATGTGCTATTTCGCAAAGGGTATAAGGGCTACGCAGAGGAGTTACAGTTGGCCAACATGCTTGCCGCCTGCATCAAACGTATCAATGAATTTACCAAAGTGTCGAAAAACAAGGTAATGGAAGCTGATTTGTTGGTATATGTGCTCGAAGTACCTTTCTCACTTTCTACCAATTTATTTGGTACATGCTTCACGCAATACGACACCAAAGTAGCCATCATTGTCAAGCGTTTGATCACACTGGTCACAAAAAAAATGCATGAAGATTTCAGAATGGAATACACCGATAAAATAAACGGGTACCTCCAAATCCTCCACCGTACCTCAAAGCATATCGATTCCATTTATATAATGCCAAAATCTATTTAGAATATGAATAAACAAAAAAATATGCAAATCAATCCGTTTCAGTTAAACAGATTACTGGATGAAAAGGAAAAGGAAGATTTTCAATTTCTATTGGATCATGGGGTATACTGTAACCAATGTGAGGTGATATGTGAAAATGGCCTGGAAGAATATACTACACATCTTGATTCGCATAATGATATTATGCTCAGGGGAAAATGTGTGGTGTGCGGAGGTAAAGTGAGCCGTATTATGGAGTTTGGGGAAGATGAGGCCTTTTTTGAAAAGGCAAACAAGTTTAGAGAAGAAATATAGCAGTAGTAGAAATGACAGATTCAACCATCAAATCGAAAATAAAGATACTGGAAAAATGTAAACAGGCCGTTGATTGTAAGACTACAAGTGAGTTGTTGGAGCGGAATAAAAAAGAGAAATTGCACTGAGCTCATGGAAAGTAAAATTGAAATATACAAAACTGTGGATGATAGTACGGAAATCATCGTGCATTTCGATACAGATACCGTTTGGCTCAATCGTCAGCAATTGTCTCAATTGTTTAACCGCGATGTAAAAACAATTGGGAAGCATATAAATAATGTATTTGCAGAGGGGGAATTAGATAAGAAAGCAACTGTCGCAAAAATTGCGACAGTTCAAACTGAAGGCACCAGAAAGGTTGAACGGGAAATTGAATGCTATAACCTCGATGTAATCATTTCTGTTGGCTATCGCGTGAAATCAAAACAAGGCACCCAATTCCGGCAATGGGCGACTCAGCGTTTAAAAGATTATCTGGTGCAAGGATATGCCCTCAACAATAAAAGGCTGGAACAAAAACAGCAGGAAGTGGTGTACCTAAAGACAGGTATACGTATTGTAAGTCGTGCTATAGAAAAAGCTACAGATGAGCAGAACAAACAAGTATTTCAACTATTTTCGAAAGGCTTAGCCTTACTTGATGATTATGACCACGAAGCATTAGATAAGCGTGGAAAAACAAAAAAAGAGACCAACTATCCGGACTTTCAGCATTATATGGATTTGATACATAATATGTATTCTGAATTTGAGTCCGATGTATTTGCCAAACCTAAAGACGAGAGTTTTAATAGTTCTATAAATCAAATAAAACAAGGTTTTGGTGGTAAGGATTTATATCCAAGCATTGAAGAGAAGGCCGCTAACTTGCTATATTTTATAACTAAAAACCATTCTTTTGTTGATGGTAATAAGCGAATTGCTGCGGCTTGTTTCATCTACTTTTTAGAGCAGAACAATGCCTTGCTTAACCTTGATGGCCATCCGGTGATCGACAACAATACGCTGGCAGCATTGACCCTTTTTATAGCAACCAGTAAAACGGAAGAGGCTGATATTGTAAAAAGATTAGTGATAAGCATATTAAACAGAAATAAATGACGGATTCAACAATAATATCAAAAATTTGGAACCTTGCCAATGTACTGCGTGACGATGGGGTAGGCTATGGCGATTACCTGGAACAAATCACCTACCTGTTGTTCCTGAAAATGGCCGACGAACTCAACAAACCACCGTACAATAAAGGTCTGGAATTTCCAAAACTGAAAGATGTAGAGGGCAAAGAAATAACAGATGGAGAGGTATGCAATTGGGAAACATTGTCTGGAAAAAGAGGGGCGGAATTAGAATCGTTCTACTCGCAGTTGTTGCGTAGTTTATCCAGCGAAAAAGGGATGCTTGGGCAGATTTTCACCAAAAGCCAGAATAAAATACAGGATCCTGCAAAATTAATGAAAGTCATCAACCTGATTGACCAGGAACAATGGTCGTTGATGGGTGCAGATATTAAAGGGAAGATCTATGAAGGATTATTGGAGAAGAATGCAGAAGACACCAAGTCAGGAGCAGGGCAATACTTTACACCAAGAGCCTTAATAAAAACCATGGTAGCCTGCGTACAACCCAAACCAATGAAATCCATTGCCGATCCTGCTTGCGGTACAGGAGGTTTCTTTTTGGCTTCATACGATTGGATTATTGCCAATAATCAATTAGACCGGGAAGAAAAGGAGTTTCTAAAAAATAGCACCTTTCACGGTAATGAGATCGTAGCCAATACGCGCCGGATGTGCTTAATGAACATGTACCTGCACAACATTGGTGAGATCGATGGAGATAGCTTTTTATCAGCCAACGATGCTTTGATCTCAGACGATGGCAGCCGATATGATTATGTATTGGCTAATCCTCCCTTTGGCAAGAAAAGCAGCATGACCATCACCAACGAAGCGGGCGAAATTCAAAAAGAAGATTTAAGCTATAACCGCCAGGATTTTTGGGAAACCACCTCCAACAAGCAGCTTAACTTTTTGCAGCACATCAAAACCCAATTGAAAATCACTGGTGAGGCAGCTGTAGTGCTACCTGATAATGTATTGTTCGAAGGTGGGGCTGGTGAAGAAGTGCGCAAGCAGCTGATGAAGACCACAGATTTGCATACCATTTTGCGTTTACCTACCGGTCTTTTTTATGCCCAGGGAGTTAAAGCAAACGTGCTGTTTTTCGATAACAAGCCTGCAAGCAAAGAAGCACAAACCAAAGAAGTCTGGATATACGATTACCGCACCAACATCCATCATACGCTAAAGAAAAAGCAAATGACTACAGCAGACCTGGCCGAGTTTGTAAAGCTGTATAATCCATCAAACAGGAACATAAGAAAAGAAACCTGGTCAGAACAAAATCCTGACGGAAGATGGCGTAAATTCAGCTATGAAGAAATCATAGCCAGGGATAAAACCAACCTGGACGTCTTCTGGCTCAAGGACAAAAGCCTAACCGATTTAGATAACCTCCCCGATCCGGATATTTTGGCAAACGAGATTATCGAAAACATCGAATCTGGCCTGAACAGCTTTAGAGAAATTATGGAGACCTTGAATGGAGATATGAAGTAAAGAAAACGAACACATGAATAAAATCAGTACCCATACTTAGGGGCACTGATTTTGATATATTTTTTAAAGTGAGCATTAAAATATTTAGTTATTAACATAATTTTTTGACATATGATTATTTGCAAAGATCTTAATCCGAAAGATACTATTTCTTCTGTTGAAGAATGGTTTAAAAATGTCCTCCCTCAGGAAAGACAAAACAATGGAAGGAAGGGCGAAGTGCCATGGAGACGGCTAAGCATTGGGTGTATACCATTCCGCAGGCATTTTCGAATTTACTGAAATGTTTTCACCTTGAATATAAAACATGTTCTCCTGAATATGTCTCCTATTTCGACAGTTTTACAGGTAATGGCAGAAATCATGATTTGCTGATTACGGCTCAAGATAAAAATGATTCCAGAATCATCATCTCAGTAGAATCAAAAGTCGATGAAAAATTTGGAATTACAATTGATGAATACCTTGCTGAAATATCCAAAAAGAAAGCAAAAGGGGAAAATACAAATGCTGATAAAAGGATTGACTTGCTTCAAAAGGCATTGTTTGCAAATCCGAATGATACTCAAATAAGTAAGTTGCGCTATCAATTACTCACTGCCATAGCAGGTACCCTATCGGAGGCAAAAAAACAGGATGCCAGTAAAGCCATTTTTGTCGTCCAAACCTTTTTGTCGCATGAAATGGATTCCAAACGCCATCGCCAAAACCAACGCGATCTCGATTACTTCCTCGAAGTATTTACCCATGGCACGCAAAAAATTATCCATGATGGAGACCTGTTAGGTCCATTCACTGTTCCGGGGAATGAATTTATCCCAGGAGTTGTTGAATTATGGATTGGGAAGTATTCGGTAAAGATTTAATCAGAAGTTTCATGTGAAAAATTATTAAATATGGAAACAATTTATATATCAGGCCATCTAAAAAATACAGATAGGGGAAAGCATATTGCAAAAGAGCTTCATCAAATAGCTCAAAACTCATCATACAATTTCCAAATCATTGAAATCCCCAATCCCTTCCACAGTAAAAATGAATGGTGTAGGGATTATATGCCGCTAAAGGGTTCTGATGGTCAATATAAGTCATTCAAGTACCGTCCTTCCTATATGATGGATTACGCCAGCTATGAAAAAATGATTCCGGACCTGGTGAAACTATGCAAGGAATTAAAGCTTTCAGCCGAAGAGCAAGACATCATTCTTGACGGCGGGGCGATCGAAATATTGGGCGGCAAAGGGATAATTTCTGATAAAGTATTAGGCGAAAATACAAGCAGTTGGAATAATGGGAAACCTGAAATATTGGAAGATATTAAGCAAGCCTTGAAACTGGATGAATTAATTGTAGTACCGGCAGATCCCTGGGATTTCACCGGTCACGTAGATGGTATGATCCGCTTTGTTGACAATAATACAGTCCTGGTAAATGATCTGACTGGACTAGATAATTTTATGAAGGAAGAACCAGAATATGATCAGTGGACGTATAACAAATGGAAAGGTAATCTAAAGAATTCACTGGATCATGCCGGATTAAAACAAATACCGCTCACATGTACAACATATAATAATCCAGAAGATGATTGGGCAAACGGTGCTTATATGAACTTTTTAAATTTGACGGGCTGCATCATTATGCCAACTTTCGATGATCCGGAGAATGATATTAAAGCTCAAAATATTTTGGAGCAAGTTTATAATAGGCCTGTTGAGACAATAGAAGCTGTTGAGCTAGCCAAAAAAGGAGGGGTAATTAATTGTGTGACATGGAATGCGTAGAAATCTGAAGTCTTGATATATAAATACCATTGACAGCTAAAATGCCTACCAAAATGTAAGAGCAAGTACCAGTACTAAAGTACAGTACTTGCTATAGAATTATTTCTAGTTCCGGAATCCGCTCCGATGCTTCCTTCTTTCTTGAATCAACAATTTTGGCATAGATCTCCGTATTCTTAATATTTCGATGTCCCAGCTCCTTGGAAAGGATATAGATGTCAGTGCCAAGGGTGAGCTGAATGGTGGTGTAAGTATGGCGAAAACAGTGAAAGGTAATGTTTTTGGTAATGTTAGCTTTGCTCATCCAATCAGTAATCCGGCTCTTGATGGTGGTAGTGGGGGCATTAGGTAAGCCACCAAAAGATTTGTGATCCTTATTGTCAGATTGGTCGAGTAAATCCAGCGCTTGCTATGATAGGTATTTAGGCGCATAGGAAACCAAACTAACCAACATGTTGTTAGTTTGGATGTTGTCTATACAGAGTATGTGATCCCATGTCACTTTTCTTGAAACTCGGTTTGTATCACCGTGCGATCTGGGCGAAAGTGACTTAATGCCATTCAAACCTACCGGCCTATCTTATTGCGCTTACACTGATCAGATTAAAATTTCTACTTCAGGCGCGGCAGCGCGGCAAAACAGCGAGGGTGCGTTGGAAAGGCGTGTAGGCAGCATTGTTTTGCCTTGATTTTTCTTTGGTTCGTCCCGGTTATTTATACCGGGATGAACGACC
>SDBV01010436.1_pt1 | contig 12166 bp, 13 predicted proteins | sample 2277081 | NCBI WGS metagenome assembly SDBV01 (sample SAMN10402039, study PRJNA504765) | marine sediment metagenome | isolation source: marine sediment core GS10_PC15, 223 cmbsf | place: Arctic Ocean: Southern Knipovich Ridge | collected 2010 | reverse complement strand
GCAACCCCACCCCGCCGATCACCAGCAGACCCAACGTCCCCGGTTCGGGGACGGAAACACCGCCCATCCCTGCCATATCGCCGAAGTTCAACTGCACGGAACCGTAGTCATCCGCGGAAACCATTCCGTCAAGGTTGGCATCGCCAGGGATGTTGATATCGCCGGTGTCGCCGAAGTTCAACTGCACGGAACCATAGTCATCCGCGGAAACCACGCTGTCATTGTTAGCATCGCCGAGAAGTCCTGTGACGCTGATTTCGCCTGTATTGTAAAGGTCAGTCGTTTCCCAAACCAATCCGGGGTCCAGGCCGGGCAAATTTATCGTGTTGAACGTACCACCCAGCGTGCCCCAGTGGAGGATGTCGAACGTCTGGGCGAAGCTCGGTGTGAACGGGTCGATCAGCGAAACGTCCAGTGCACCGTTGAGGCTGACGTCGCCGGTGACGTCGAGGAAGTCGTAATCGACGCCGTGGTCCGTGCCGCCCAGTTCGATCGCTAACGTCGAACCGGTCGGCTTGCTTGAGAATGTAGCCGATCAGGTCGTGGCGTAGGGCGGATGGGTCGGACCGGCGGAGCTCCGGCCGGCGCGCCAGTTGGCGGGTCTTGATCTTGAGAAGCTACTGGACATACTCGGTGGTCAGAGCGGAACGGACAGGATCTGTAGTACCCATCGTCGTCTCCTCTTGGCCGGAGGAGGCGAGTGGGTGTCATCCGAAGTGCGCGCAGACCGTCTGGGCCACCCTTGCCGAGCGCAAAGAAACGGAGGGTGTTGGAATATCGCTTCGGCGACACCCAACACCCTCCGCTTCGCGGCCGGTGTGTTAGCGAGTCAGCAAATCAGTTCATGTTGCGTGACCGGCGTGGGCGTATTACGCCCGAGCCGGTTCCTCAAGCGTCATGCCGTAGGGCAATCCGTCGCGCACCTCCAGGCGGGAGATGACGCCGTTGCCGATACGGTCGAATTCCCCGAAGAGCTGGATTACCTGGTCCTTGAGGATGAAATCCGGGATCTGTTCCTCCCGGCGACGGCTGTTGCCGCCTGTCAGCCGGTAGTCCCGATACATGCGTGGCGGCGGGTCCGTCAGCGGCTGGCCCTTGACGATGACTAGATGCTTGACCCGCCCGTAGCTGATTTTCTGCATGTTTTCCACCAACCATCGACGCGCCAGCGAGAGGTCCGACTTGCGGACCACCCGCCGGACTGGGCGGGGACGTTTGGATGACGAAGTGCTCTTACGCATGTGCTGGTTCCGTCTGTAGCTCGTCGCATAAAGTGAAGTAGTTACTACACAGCATGTTCAAAAAAAACTCCTCAATTAATCAGCAAGGGAAAGGTCTTCGGCAGCAGGCCCAACTCGTCCAGACGAATCCGCATGGCCTGGAGCGACACATGGAACTTCGACGCCAAGGGGCGCGTCCCCGCCTGCATTTCGAGCATTCCTCGAGAGAAGTACGGAACGTCCTTGTTCGTCTTGGTGTAGGTTATCAGTCAGCTGTCCTTGTCTTTCAACTTCTGCGCTCGTTTCGTCAGTTTTCGGATGTCTTCCGCCGTCAGTCCTCGCGCCGTCCGCAGGAACGTCGCCATCTCCCGAGGATGTTCCTTGACTGCGTCGTGAAGGTCTTTTGACACGCGCCCGGCCATCGCCACCAACTCGTCCACTTGCTCCTGGGGAAGATCAAGGACCTGGCTTATCTGCTTGATGCGATCTTCCGTGGGCGGGTTGAATTTGTCCTGCTCAACCTGCGACAGGTACGTCGGCGTCACGTCCAGCCGCCGCGCCATGTCGCGAAGCGTCACGTCTTTCTCCATCCGTAACGCCCGCAACGCCTGGCCGAACGTCTGCCCGTCAAATTCGCTCACCATAGTCTTGCTCGCATTTATTGCACTCTACCTCCCCGTCCTTGGCTTAACCGTGTAGTAGCCGCTTCATTATGCTTTCATCATACTGCCTAGGGCTTGAGTGTCAAGTGTTTACTACACTTTTTGGACAGAAAGATACAAGCCCCTGATTAGAAAATACTTTATGAGAGACACTGGCCTAAGTAACTGGGACTGACAGGAGGAGATCTGGTGGCCAGCTAGCCCAGGTCAGTTTGCGAGGAGACCTGCGAGTTCGCTTCAGCCCCTGTTTGCCCAGAGCCCCCAGCAGTAGGTTTCGTAACGTCCCCAGCTCTGCGTCGAGCCTTCGCAGGCTGAGGTAGGCATCATAGCGAGACATATCTTCGCATCTCGTCAGCTTCCGAACGGACTCTAGACCTCTGCTCCAACCGCGGCCGTCGCACGGCAGGGATGGCTTGTGGAAAAACTGTTGGAAACGCTGTTGACAAGCCGTGTACCAATCGATACACTTTTCGGAGCACATTAAGTATGCAAATCAGGATGTTGGGTACCTTACGTCCTGATCCCACTACGGGTGGGATCCACAAGCAACAAAGGAACCGCACATGGCAAATCCATGGAAGGTCGCTGAAGAGACGATGACCGACTATTTCGCGGGCAAGGGCGCGCGGTGGCCAGCCTTAGAAGCAGAGGAGATACTTCGCCAGGTTCGCGTAGGCCCCGACCATTGCTGGACCGATCGCCAATTGGTTGATCGCGCACGGACGACCCTGGTCAGGACGACATTCCCAGTGGACGATCTGGTCGAGAACCACCTGAAAGTCGCCGTGAGCTACGAGTCGCTGGCCTATTTGGATGAGTCCGAAGGAAGCCGGGTCTATGGCTGTGCCTATCCTCAGGCCCGGGAGATCGTGATCTGCGAACGAACTTTGGGGTACGAGCCGCTCTTTCGCACCACCGCCGCCCACGAGTTGGGCCACGTGCTGATGCACAAGGAAACCCAGCGTCGATGCCTGCTCTACACGCCGCAGCGCCCAGCATCGACGCGGGAAGAACGCGAAGCGAACGCATTCATGAAGGCGATCATACTTCCCAACTCGATCCTGGAGCTTGCCATCCGATACATCTGCAACACTTGGGGGATCGACACGTGCCTGGCTTTCGGGGCCACCAACGGCGTCCGAGGTCGGTGGATTTGGCGGAACCGACTGTTCGCCCCGCTGATCAACACGCTGTGCGTTTCGCGCGAGATGATTAGCATCACCATGAAGAAATGGGGATTCAGTGAGGAAACAGCCGCCTACCACAAGACCTACGCCCTCCAGACCCGTTGGCACACGCCGACTCCTCGGGAGGCCATCATTCGCCCATTGCGGCAGGTTATGCGCGACCTGTATCGGCGAGTGGGTACGGTCGAGGCCGAAACCGTCGAAACCGCTCCTTCCGGCGGCAGCGATCAACCGATGGCGCGTTCGCAGATTGTCATGCGCGTCCCGTAGTGACGGTATCGCCCATAGCGGATCATCACGGGGCTTTCGCGCCCGTTTACGAATACTACCTCGGTTTATCGTCGATGCAGACGCTGCTCGTGCTCTTGACTATCCCCGAGGAAGAACTCCTCCCGGGTCCCGGTGATGATTAAAGGGCCTTTTCTCTCAGTTTTCGCCACCGGCAACGTTGCCGGTTCCAGTCCATCAGGGCACACAATGGCCGAAGCATGTGCTCGTGGACCGGGTCACGCCCAGATGTGACTTCCGGCAGGAACAATTTCTCCTCCTGAATGTCGGGCGCCAGGTGCAGCAGGTTCATGATCTGAGTCTCCCAACCCCAGATCGATGGCTTAACCCAAGCCAAACCCGGACGGTTCTCGACTGCACGGCATAGGTAACCCACTAGGCGATCCTATTGGCGTGGATTGGAGAGAACCATGGATGACATACAAGTCGAGCGACCTCAATGTTCGGTCATGATGCTCACAGTAAGTGAATTGGCGGGAATCCTGAACTGTTCGTCGCGAACCGTTTATAGGCTCAGCGATAGGGGGAAGGTACCGTCGCCTGTCAGGTTGGGGGGGCTTGTGCGCTGGCCGAAGGCGGTCATCGAGAAGTGGATGGCGGATGGCTGCCCCGCCCAATCTCACGCACGAAAAAAGTTGTAACGTTCTGCGATAACCGGCCTTGAGTTCTGCTGCCACCTGAGCAAGGGTTACTCACCGAGACCGGATTTCGAGGCAGAGATATGGCAACAGTGTACCGAAAGAAGATCATCCGACCGATGCCCGAAGGGGCGGAGATCGTCATCCAGCGGGGCAAGCAACTGGTGTGCTGGCGTGACGGACGGGACCGAAAGAGGACTGCGGAGATTGCAGTCGGCAAAGACGGTGTGGTTCGGATCGCCACCCGCACAGCCACGTACTACGCCAAGTATCGCGATGCCACCGGGCAACTGCGGGAAATAGCGACCGGCTGTCGTGACGAAACTGCCGCCCGTGCCGTGCTAGCTGACTTGGTTCGGCGGTCCGAGTTGGTCAAAGCCAGGGTCATTACGTCCACCGAGGATGCAATCGCGTCTCACCAGGACGTCCCGCTGACCGACCATGTTGAGGCGTGGCTGGCCCACCTGGAGGCCAAGGGTGTAACGAAGGGCAGGATCAAGACGAACCGTCAACGGTTTACACAAGTGGCCGAGGATTGCGGCTTCACGCGCTTGATGGACCTCGACGGCGGTGAACTTGAGAAATGGATGCTCCGCAAGGCGAAGGAGGGCATGTCGGCGGGGTCACGGAACGGCTACCGCGAAGCGTGCGTGGGCTTTGCCAACTGGGCGGTGCGGGCCAAGCGGCTGGGCGAGAACCCCTTCGCCTACGTCCCCAAGGCCGACGCCAAGGCAGACTGCCGGCGGAAGCGCCGGGCTCTGACCGAGGATGAACTCGTCCGTCTGCTGGACACCACCCGCCGCCGGCCGCTGTTGGAGGCGAGTACCATCCGCCGCGGGAAGAACAAGGGTAAGCCTCTGGCCGAGGTCAAGCCGTGGACACGGGAGCGGTTGGAGCGACTCGGCCGCGAGCGGACGCTGATCTACAAGACGCTGGTCCTGACCGGCCTACGGCGCAATGAGCTAGCGTCCATCACGGTCGCCCAACTCGAACTCGACGGGCCGCACCCACATGCTGAACTCTATCCGTCTGACGAGAAGAACGGCAAAGGTTCGAAAATTCCGCTACGGTCGGATCTGGTGGCCGACATCCGCGAGTGGTTGGCCGAGAAGCTCCTGCTCGCCCAGCGCGAGGCGGTCCGGCGCGGGCAACAGCCTACTTCAAGTCTTCCGCCGTACACTCGCCTCTTCACTGTGCCGACCGCACTGGTGAAGATCCTCAACCGCGACTTGAAGTTGGCCGGGATTCCCAAGAAGGACGGCCGGGGCTGGACCATTGCCGTCCATGCCATGCGGCACTCGTCAATCGACCTGACCATGAACGTCTACCCTGCCCCGCAGCTTCTGAACGTGGCCGGTGCCCTCGACACGCTGCCGGAGTTGCCACTCGCCGCTACACCCGCCTCTGACCGACCGCGCCTTCGAGCAACCGGCAGTTGACTTACCATATCCACCCGGCTTCAAGCACCACCTATCATTCGCTTGCATGAACTCAGTTGTACTTCCCGTTGCACCACTGGTTGCACCAACTCCTGACTCACGTAGACAACTCCTGTCATCTATTGGCAAAATCGGAGGAGATTGGGGGTGTGGGCTTGAAGCCAGGTCCTTCCCATGGGGGTGGCGTAACGTCCGTCCCTGGCAAGAGAAAGCGCCAATTGTCAACGGATGACAACCGGTGCGGTAAATCGGGGCGACTGGATTCGAACCAGCGACCTCTGCGTCCCGAACGCAGCGCTCTAACCAAACTGAGCCACGCCCCGTGAGGATGTTTTTTTAATTGTCCGACCTGGCCCGCTCGCACGTGGAGTACGGGATGCATAGTCTAACATTCGGCGCGAGCAAATCAAGACTCGTCTCGTTCGGAAAAAAAAAAGCCCGGCCGGATGCGCTGTAAGCCGAGTTCTGTTTCCCGACGCTCCCGGGCGCGGACCGTCGAGACGAAGGCCATTTATCTGGACCCGCCCTTGCGAACGGGCTCTCCATATGGAAGCGGCCTACCAGTGACGTCGCCCTTTCGGGCAGCCTGAACCAAACCGTCACTACTTGGCCTTGCACCCGGTGGGGTTTGCCCTGCCGGCGGCCTCACAACCGCCGCGGTGCGCTCTTACCGCACCTTTTCACCCTTACCCCTCGACAAGCTCGGGGCGGTATATTTTCTGTGGCACTTTCCCTATCCCGCACTAACTGTCTTATAGCAACCAGTGCGGGACGGTGGGCGTTACCCACCACCGTGGTTCAGCGGTGCTCGGACTTTCCTCCCCTCGTCCCGAAGGGACAAGGAGCGGCCTTCCACGCATCCAGCCAACGTGTATTATACGCTGATTCAACCGAGACGCACAGACTTTTTCAACCGGTGATTGCCTTCGGGAATTTCAACATCAAGCCCCGTATTTTTCGCGCGGTGGGTCTCCTGACCCACCGCGTCCACCGCGTTGCGGGTAGCTTTCGTGGCGGGTCAGGAGACCCGCCACGCGAATATAAGGTCTTCACGCGAATACATGGATCAAGCGTTTAGCGGCGGGCCAATGGCCAGCCGGGCGAATACAAAGTTTTCGCGGCGAAAATGGGGTTTTGGGATGACTTCCACACACATTTGAAGCTGCGGGTGGGTTTCGCTACGGCGTTTCATCGGTTACACTGTCTCGTAATGAATATTCTCATCAGCAATGACGACGGTATTACCGCGCCGGGCCTGGTGGCGCTGGTGCATTCCGTGCGTGATCTGGGCCGGGTTATGATTGTCGCGCCCGATTCGCCCCAGTCCGCCGCGGGGCATTCCATTACGCTCCGCCGGCCTCTGACGGTCCAATACGTCCGCCTCCCGGGCGAGCATACCATCGAAGGGATGTCCGTTGACGGGCGACCGGCCGACTGCGTCCGCCTGGCCGTGCGACAGTTGCTGCCCGCCCGTCCTGACCTGGTTCTGTCGGGGATAAATGCCGGGGCCAATGTCGGCGTGAACCTGTTTTATTCCGGTACGGTCGCTGCCGCGGCGGAGGGCGCGATGTTCGGGATTCCCGCGGTGGCGTTTTCGGCAGCCTTGGTCGATACGACGGTGGACAAGGCTGACTTCGTTACCGCCGCGCAATATTGCCGCGCGATTCTGGAGAAACTGCTGAGCAGCGGGCTGGAGGCTGGGGAGCTTGTTAACGTGAATATCCCCGTGCTCTCGGAGGGGAATCCTCGCGGTGTGCGAGTGTGCGAGCAATCAGACGCCGACGTGAGCGACAGGTACGTTTCGCAGGACTCGCCCGAGGGCATCAAACGGTATCGCCTGGCCGATGAGTACGACTTTAACGACCCGCACGTCGAGTCTGATGTCGCTTTTCTCAATGAGGGGTACATTACGGTTACCCCGCTGCGAACGGACCTGACCGATCACGCGAGGATGGCCCGTCTGGAAGGCCATTGTAACAGCAACACTCCGCCGTAACCCCCTGCGGAACGTTTGATGACCGGTGTGATATGCGGCGATTTGGCTGGATAATACTTGTTAGCTGCAAGACGAATGATGGATATCCGACAAGCACAAGAGAACGACGTGAAGGCAATCTGCGCATTCAACCATATTGCGCAGGTTCAAGAGCAGCGCCGTCAGTTCATTCGTGATTCCATGCGCAATGGCATTGCCCAGGTCGCCGTGGTCGATGGGAAGGTCGTTGGATACTCCGTGATCGAACACTCTTTTTTTGCGCGAGGGTTCATCGCGATGCTCTTGGTTCACCCCGACCACCGCCGTTCGGGCATCGGCTCAGCACTGGTCCGTCATGTCGAAAGTCTGTGCAAATCTGACAGGATATTCACGTCAACCAACGAGTCGAACCTACCGATGCAGGCACTCTTGGAGAAGCAGGGCTATACGCGAAGCGGTGTAGTCGATGATCTGGACCCCGGAGATCCAGAGCTGTTCTACAGCAAGCGATTGAAAGAGCAGACAACCAACGCATTCACAGTATCAAAATAGGGCAGAGTTGAATACGGTCAAATAAGGCGGATAAATGCGATTAGCATTAGCTCGTCCCTGTCCGCAACGTTATGTCACATTAACCAGTTGAAAGGAACAGACACATGGCAAAGGCTTCTGCACGACATATCCTTGTTGCTACAATGGAGGAGTGTGAGAACATCAAAAAGCAGATTGAGGACGGATCTGATTTTGCTGAATTGGCCAAGGCTCATTCCAAGTGTCCCTCCGGGCAGCAAGGCGGTGATTTGGGTGAATTTTCACAAGGGCAGATGGTCCCGGAATTCGATCAGGTAGTATTCAACGAAGAGGTCGGAAAGGTTCATGGCCCCGTCAAAACTCAGTTTGGGTACCACCTGCTTGAGATCACTGACCGAAGTGACTAGTACTCTGTCCCACCTAAATTGTTGGGTGGCACGGCTTGCTTGTCAAGCCGTGTAGCCGCGAGAACACAGGTTGCAAGCAACCTGTGCCACCTGTCAGTTTTTCTGGGACAGAGTACTAGAACCTATCCTTAAACCCCTTTTTCAGCGCGGTGGGTCTCCTGCCCCACCGCGCTGAAAAAGGAATGTAAACCAGGCTGGATCCTCGCCCGAGAGGAAGAGGACCCAGCCTGTCTTTTCTACTTCTGCTATTTCGTACCCTTGGTAGGGGCCATGAATTGCATCCTGGGGTATTTTTTATGCTCGGCGAAGCCATTGAAGTTATTGTCGACGGTTGTGAACAGAAGGGTTTCCTTGCGATAGCGGTTAAAGTCATATCCTGCTACGTTGAATTTCCAGGTGTCGCCCGGTTTGGGTCCGTTGGGCGCGACGCGAGCGAATGCCTTCAGTGGGATCGCCACCTCAACCGTCCAGCCCTTGTCCACGTCTCTCCAATTGTTGATGGTCCCATCGTGCGTTGACTTGACGGTCGCGCCGGAATTGAAATTCTTGGTATAACGATCCGCCCCGCCGCCGCCGCCCAGACCGGGATAGTGAATGTCCCACAGCGCTTCCCACATGTTGAACTCGAATTCATAGAAATCGGGCATGTCGTCGCGGGGCTTGATGAATATCTCGGCGACGTCGGCTCTGCACAATATCGTGTTGTCTTCGCGCTGTGTTACGTAGAGGTCCTTGTCCTGGATGTGCATGGCGTAATAGAGGTTCTCCCTGTCCCACGCCAGGTACGCAGTCCCGATCTCGACGGGCTTATTTTTATTCTCGTACACGTAGAACTTTTTGTGGGGCGTTGCTTCCCGCCAAATCGCATCATCAAGCTTCCCGTCAATCACCGGGGGAACTTTCGCGTAGACCACCGGATAAGGGCTTACCTGCAGCCCCTGGAGGTCTTCACCGGCGGTTTTACATCCCGCACAAACGAGTCCCATCGAGACGATCCCTACCGTTAACACCGCTGTTCTTACCATACTGTCAAAAATCGCCTTCATGTTCATTCTCCTGTCTTTTCTGTTCCTTGTTCTTTAGCAATTCTTTTTCCTGCGACGGCAACGGAGCAGCGTTGAGGATTCCTCACTTTAGCTACTCGCCCGGCGTTTTGTTCGGCTTGGACCGGGTATAGTAATACACACAGAGACAACCGTAGTCAAGGCCCGTCAGTATGTTGGGGGCGTTAAGGTTTAATTGTGATGGTGCTCCAGCGTGTCCATGTGGCGTGGGTGTCGTTCGGGTCGGCGTAGTCTTGCAGTGCGCTGTAGAGGAAGCGGATGTCCTCATTTCGCAGCCGGATGCAGCCGCGGCTGATCGCCGTACCGATTGTCCCCGGATCGCTTGTCCCGTGGATCGAGTACGACTGGGAGGCGCGGATGTGGGTTCCCAAATCCGCGATGCCCTCGATCTTGATATTCAACCCGCGGGGACCAAGGGGATAGTCCTTTTCGCCCGGGAGTATGGCGATGTTCACCATGCCCGTCTCGGCGGGGGGGTAGTAGGTCGAATTCGGCGACTTGCCCCCGGGCGGTATGCGGAAGAATCCTTCCGGTGTGGGGGTTTCCGGGACGCCGATGCAAATCGGAATCCGCCGCAGGAACAGATCCTGAAGGTAGATATCCGCGGCGAACTTGCCCTTGTAGACGACTATGTGGAAAGGTCCCTTCAGCAGCTTGTAGCTTACGCCGGCCTTGAACTGCGTGGAATTCTCCAGCCCGTTGACCCAGGTGATAATGCGGTGCGGGACGTTCAGATTGTAACGGGCGATGATGCCCTTCTTTGTGACTATCCCGCGATCCCGTTTGCTGAGCAGCCTCTCGCCGAGTTTGAAGGTGTGGCTGATGGTATAGGGGTCTTTCGGATTGACGTACGTGTCGCGCCGCAGAACCGTGCGATTGGCCAGATCCTCCAGCGCCTTTCGGGCGGTGATCCCCTGGGGCTCGGTCAGACGCCCGAACATGTAAGCCTGGTTCAGCAGCTTGCGGGCGGTCAGCAGGTCCTTGTTCTGCGCGTAGAGTTCCAACCCCTTTTTGCGTCTTTGCTGAACCAGGCCCGGCGAGATGGGCTGGGTAATCGGCGACGGTCCGATCTGCCTGGAAAGGCCCTTGGTCATACCCTTCGGACCCGGTGCGGGCTCAAAGTCGCTTTTGTCGTCTCTGGGGGCTTTTTCAGCCTCTCGAACCTGTCCTTCACCGGTTGCATTCTCGTCTTCGGAGACGGGCTGGGCGTCGGAGTTTGCATCATTAGACCACAGAAAACCGTTCCGCTGCAAGTACACTACGGCCAAACCCGCGAGGATCAACAAGACCACGTAGGGTATCCATTTGCTCTTTTTGCGTCTTGATCTGCGCGATATCATTCTCATTTTGCAGCTTTCTTTCTGAGTGTTTCCTCGTCAGTAACAACCAGCCCCACCGGCCGATCGTTGGGTTGTATCGGTAAGCTGTCGACGATCTGTTCGGCGAAGGCGATTCCGACCGTCGCGGCATGCAGTTGGGGGTTGGCAAGAAACCGATCGTAGAACCCCCCGCCACGACCCAGGCGATTGCACTGCTTGTCGAAGGCCATGCCCGGGACGACGAGAAGGTCGATCTGCTCGATGGGCACTTCGCCCGTTGCGCGGTGCGGTTGTCGCAGGCCATGGTGAGGGTGAAACATCTCCTCGTCTTCGGGCCTGCAGAAGATGGGACGCATCGTTCTGCAATTGTAGCAGGCGGTGGGGGCCACCACGGTTTTACCCTTCGCCCACGCCGCCTGGGCGATCGGCTTGGTGTCCACCTCCCCGGGAATCGGGAGATACAGCATGACAACCTCGGCTTGGGCGAATGCGTCCAGAGAAATTACCCGCCCCGCCGCGGCGCGACTCTTTACCGAAGCGACGTCGGGGGGGATCTGCGACAGCATCTTCTTGAGCTTCTTGCGAAGGTGGTTTTTCATGCACGTTATTCTACAGACGAATCCCCGAAATCCCAGCACTATTGAATCGTTTCGCGTGCAACAGGGGGTTTTGGGATGACTTTGCTCTGTTGAAAAGATGTTAGCTGGTTGTCATTCTGAGCGAAGCGACCCACAGGGGAGCGCAGTCGAAGAATCTCTCTTTCCGGGGGTTACGTGAGATGTTTCGGCTTCGTCCTGCTTCGCTTCGCTACGCAGGACTCCGCTCAACATGACAAGTTTGTAGGCTGGGTTGCGGAACGCAACCCACCTGTTTCTCTAATTGGCGGGGGTTTTATTCCAGCCGGTCGATGACGTTGTCGCCCGGCTTCGGTTCGATGATCTTGCGTGTAAACGAACAGGCGGCCTCCCGTGTGCTTACCTCCTCGACGCGCAGGTACCCGATGAACCTGTCGTTGCGATAGGCGATCAGCCGCATGCCCTCTTCGAGCCCGGCCTCCTCGCCGATGTCAACCATGATCATCAACTCATCGACGGCTGATATCTTCCCGGCGATTGGCTTGAATTTTTTCGGCTCGACGGGAGAGAGGGGTTTTCCCTTCGCTATGTCCGGCATGGCGGAAACCTCGCTTCTGGAGGGCTGAACGTCCGCGGTCGATGTGGGCTTTGCGGGCGCGGGCAGGATGGTCTGCCTCATCGTTGCGATCAGGCTGTTCTTCTCGGCGATCCGACTCTCCAGCAAGGCTGTCTGTTGTTCCATCTCGTTGTGGAGCGAAGCAATTTGCGCTTTCAACTCCTGAGTTTGCTTCCGCAGGGCCTGCTCCTCCTGCTGTGCCTTGGTTTGCTCGATCTGCTTTGCTACGGCGATCAGATTATTTT
>SDBV01010435.1_pt1 | contig 12166 bp, 9 predicted proteins | sample 2277081 | NCBI WGS metagenome assembly SDBV01 (sample SAMN10402039, study PRJNA504765) | marine sediment metagenome | isolation source: marine sediment core GS10_PC15, 223 cmbsf | place: Arctic Ocean: Southern Knipovich Ridge | collected 2010 | reverse complement strand
TGGAGCAAAACTTCGTTTTCGAGCAATTATACCAAGGCTCGCTGATAATGACCGCCGACTCAAAAAAGAAGACCGATGAGAAGGAAGCGAAGTTCCTTTTCGATCCGTACCTGGACTGGACCCAACAAGAAGGCATTCCCACCGTCGAGGACTTCGGTGTCGATCTGAACAAGGTCGAAACCAAGCCATGGGCACGGATCGGTGCCGACGGCGCCTTTGTCCATCTGAAGGGCCGCGGCGATTTCCTCGCTATCTTCATCGTCGACATCGCCCCCGGCCGGTCGACCGAACCCCAGCGGCACTTGTATGAAGAAGTGGTCTACGTGCTCGAGGGTCATGGCAACACGACAATCGAGACCCACGACGGCCGGACCCACAGTTTCGAATGGGGCCCCAAGAGCCTGTTCGCCCTGCCGCTCAACGCCAAGTACCAGCACTTCAACGGCAGCGGCCGGGAGAGGGCGCGGCTGTCGGCCACCAACAACCTGCCGATGGTGATGAATCTGTTTCACAACGACGAGTTCATCTTTTCGAATTCCTTCCGCTTCTCCGAGCGCGAGGGCAAGGAACAGTTCTTCGCGGGCGAGGGCGATTTCATCCCGAAGAAGCCCGGCCGCCACATGTGGGAGACCAACTTTGTCCCCGATCTCGCCGATTTCGAACTGGTGAAGTGGGAGAAGCGGGGCGCCGGCGGATCGAACATCATGTTCGTGCTGGCCGACGGCACCATGCACGCCCACGCCTCCGAAATGCCGATCGGCACCTATAAGAAGGCCCATCGCCACGGTGCCGACTTCCACGTCTCCTGCGTCACCGGCACCGGTCATTCGCTGCTTTGGTACGAGGACGACAAAGACTTTGTCCGTGTCGACTGGAACCACGGCGTCGCCTTTGCGCCACCCGACGGCATGTACCACCAGCACTTCAACACCGGCCCCGAGCCGGCGCGCTACCTGGCCATCGCGCTGGGCGGGTTGCGTTATCCGATGTTCGAAGCGAAACGCGCCGTCTTCATGGGCATGGATGTCGACGTGCGCGACGGCGGCGCCCAGATCGAGTACGAAGACCAGGATCCGCGCATCCACAAGATGTTCGCCGAGGAGCTGGCGAAGAACGGCGTCGCCTCCGCCATGGATGTATTCATCAAGAAAGGCTGACCGGCGGGCGACGGCGGTCGGTGTCGAGATGTCTGATTCGCAAGACGCCAAGTTCCTGTTCGATCCCTACCTCCACTGGGCGGCGGGCGAGGGCGTGCCCGTCATCGAGGATTTCGGTATCGACCTGTTGGCCGTCGAGACGCGGCCGTGGGCCCGCGTCGGCGCCGACGGCGCCATCGTCCACGCCAAGGGCCGCGGCGACTTTCTCGCCGTCTTCCTCATCGACATCGCCCCCGGGCGGTCGACCGAGCACCAGCAGCACCTGTACGAAGAGGTGATCTACGTGCTCGAGGGCCATGGCAATACCACGGTCGAGACCCTCGACGGCAAGATCCACAGCTTCGAGTGGGGACCCAAGAGCCTGTTCGCCCTGCCGCTCAACGCCAAGTACCAGCACTTCAACGGCAGCGGCCGGGAGAGGGCGCGGCTTGCCTCGACCAACGATCTGCCGGTGGTGATGAACCTCTTTCACAACGACGATTTCGTCTTTTCGAACCCCTTCCGCTTTGCCGAGAGGGAAGGCCGCGAATCCTACTTCTCCGGCGAGGGCGAGTTCATTCCCAAACGGCCCGGCCGCCACATGTGGGAGACCAACTTCATCCCCGACCTCAGCCGCTTCGAGCTCCGGGCCTGGGACCAGCGGGGCGTCGGTTCTTCAAACATGAAGTTCATTCTGGCGGACGGCACCATGCATGCCCATTCCTCCGAAATGCCGGTCGGGACCTACAAGAAGGGCCACCGCCACGGCGCCGACTTCCACGTCTATTGCGTTGCCGGCGGCGGCTATTCCCTGTTGTGGTACGAAGGCGATGAGGATTTCGTTCGGGTCGACTGGCGCCACGGCGTCGTCTTCGCGCCGCCCGACGGCATGTACCACCAGCACTTCAACACCGATTCGCAACCGTCCCGCTACCTTGCAGTTGCCCTTGGCAGCCTGCGTTATCCCTTCACCGATGCCAAGATGCGCCTGTTCAAGGGAGTCGACGTCAACGTGCGCGACGGTGGCGCCCAGATCGAGTACGAAGACCAGGATCCTCGCATCCACCGCCTGTTTCTCGACGAACTCGCCAGGAACGGCGTCATCTCGGGCATGGGTGAGGTGTTCGATGAAACGGCGATCGCCGGCGGTGGCGCGTAACCTCCGGGCAAACAGGAATACGATACATGCACGAACTGGGTTTCGATCACCTGCACCCACCGCAGGAAGTCCAGGAGGAAATGAGCCGCACCATCTGGTCGGCCGACAACGTCGAACTGGTCACGGTCGGCATCGACATCGGCTCGACCACGTCGCACCTGATGTTCGCCTCCGTGCACATGCAGCGGCTGTCGGAGGCGCTATCGAGCCGCTTCGTGGTGGTCGATCGGAAGATCCTTTGGCGCTCGCCCATCCTGCTTACGCCCTATACCCCGGGGAACCTGATCGATGCCGCCGCGTTGAAGGTATCGATCGATCAATTCTACCAGGCCGCCGGGTTTTCGCCCGACGATATCGACAGCGGGGCCGTCATCCTTACCGGCGAGGCCCTGAAGCGCGGCAACGCCCGCGCAATTGCCGACCTGTTCTCCGGGGAATCGGGCAAGTTCGTATGCGCCTCGGCCGGACACAACCTGGAATCCGTGATGGCGGCTCACGGATCGGGTGCCGTTGCCCTCTCCAGAGGGGACCTCAAGACCATCCTCAACGTCGATATCGGCGGCGGGACGACGAAGCTCGCGTTGGTCCACGACGGGCAGTTGCTGCACAAGTCCGCGTTTGCCGTCGGCGGCCGGCTGGTTGCCTTCGGCAAAGACGGCGAACTGGTGCGCATCGAGGGGCCGGCCAGGCAAATCGCGGAGGCCGCGGGCATCGATCTCGAACTTGGCCGGACGCTCACGGCGGAACAATGTCGACGGTTCGTCGATACCATGGCCGATGTCCTGGTGGCCAACGTTCTGGGTCGGCCCGAGGGCGACCTGTGCGCGGCGCTCGCCCTTACCGATCCCTTGCCCGGGATACTCGACATCAAAGCCGTCACCTTCTCGGGCGGTGTCGCCGAGTTCGTCTTTCAGCGGGAGACGGAAGACTACGCCGACCTCGGCCGCTTGCTCGCCGAGACCGTTCGCGAGGCGCTCGCCGGGGGGCGCATCCCGTACCCGGTCTACGACACCGGACAGGGAATCCGGGCCACGGTCATCGGGGCGTCCCAGTTCACGGCCCAGGTCAGCGGTAACACCATCGAAGTTTCCAGCCCGGGGCTGCTGCCTCTGCGCAACTTGCCCGTCATCCACCTGAACCTGAGCCTGGAGGGCGAAATTCTGGCCGAACAGGTGGCCGACGAGATCGGCCGCGTTCTCGCGAGTTTCGATATCTCGGAGAGAGAGACGACCGTGGCGATCGCCTTCCGATGGCAGGGCATGCCAATACACGCCCGGCTCTACGCTCTTGCCGACGGCGTTTGTCGCGGCCTTTCCCGCACCGTCGCCGACGGCCGGCCGCTGGTCCTGATGATGGACGGCGATATCGCCAAGACCCTGGGCCGAATTCTGCGCCGGGAACTGGACGTTTCCGGCGACATCGTTGCGGTCGATGGCGTGCAACTGAAGGAGTTCGACTATCTCGATATCGGCGAGGTGATCCAGCCGACCAACGTGGTGCCCCTGATCATCAAGTCGTTGCTCTTTTCGGTGCCCCACGGCCATTCCCACGGCCATTCCCACGATCACGATCATGACCATGGCCAACAGGATGCCCAGGACTGAGCCGCCGGAGAGACCCGGGTTCTCCGCCGGTCACGACACCCACGTGCTGGGGTTCATCGGCGCGGGGCACTTTATGAGCCATTCCTACGGCATCGCCCTGCCGCCGCTGTTTCCTCTGCTGATGGCGGACTTCGAGGTGAGCTTTACGGCCATGGGCCTGATCATGACCCTGATCGCCATGGCCACGGGAATTGCCCAGATTCCGGTCGGCTTCCTGGTCGACAGGTTGGGCGCGCGTTTCGTCCTCGTGGGCGGCCTGGCGCTCGAGGCGTGGGCCATCGGCCTCATGGCCGTGGCCCCGTCGATCGAGTGGGTGTTCGCGCTCGCCGTCGTCGCCGGTATCGGCAACAGCGTTTTTCATCCCGCCAACTACGCCATCATGTCGGTTTCGATAAGTTCGGAGCGCATGGGCCGGGCCTTCGGCCTTCATACCTTTGCCGGCCATATCGGCACGGCGGTGACGCCGATGGCAATCACCTTCCTGGCCGTTCTCTGGGACTGGCGCATGGCGCTGGTGGCGGTCGGCGTGGCGGGCTTCCTGGTTAGCCTCGCCATGATCACCCAGGCGGCCACGCTCGGGGCCGGCACGCCGGTACCGAAGATGAAGAAGCAGAAGAAGAGCGAAGAAGCGAACGCGCCGGCCGGGAACGGACTGGCGTTGCTTTTCTCCACGCCCATGCTGCTCTTCTTCCTGTTCTATGTGATGACGTCCATGACATCGAGCGGCATTCGGACGTTTTCGGTGAGCGCCATGGTGGCCCTGTTCGACACGCCGCTTGCCGCCGCCAGCGTGGCCTTGAGCGGGTTCCTGTTTGCCAGCGCCGCCGGCATCCTGGTCGGCGGCGTGATCGCCGATCGCACCAGCCGCCACGACATGGTGGCGGCGGTGGCCTTTGTCGTAACCGCCGCCTTGATCGTCTGGATCGGCGCCGCGCCGCTACCGGTGGTGGCGCTGATCGCGCTTTTTTCCGCCGCCGGCCTATGTCAGGGGATCGTCCGCCCGGCCCGCGACATGATGGTGCGGGCGGTAACGCCCGAGGGCGCCCACGGCAAGGTCTTCGGTTTCGTTTCCGGCGGCATCAACGTGGGCAGCGCGCTGACCCCGTTGCTGTTCGGCTGGATCGTCGATCAGGGGGCGGTGCGTTGGGTGTTCTGGTTGATCGCCGCGTTTATGGTGGTTGCCTTGATCACCGTTTTGGTGCCAAAACAGCGCCCGGCGCAAGGAGGCACAAGGTGACTTCGCGTTTCGTTCCCGTAGCGAGACGATACGCGTGGGACTCGCCTGTAGCCCCGGGGACCGCCCATGCGCCGAAGGAATAGAAAGCCATTCACCTATTGTATTATTGTTCCGGTCCGCGGAGTGGTAAGCATATACGGGCTTTCGGGGTGAGGGAGTAATCTGATTTGGTGACGGTCACGGAGATCAAACCGCGAGGCGATCCGGAAAGGCGGTTGCGGACCCAACTGGCGGCCTGCGTGCGCCTTCTCAACATGGAGGGGCTGATCGGCTACAACGGCCACGTCAGCGCCCGTCTCCCTGGCGGCGGCGCGTTCCTCATCCATTCGCTGGTCGAAAGCCGGGCCGAGGTAGCGCCGGAAAGCCTCCTTGTCCTTGATATGGATGGACGGGTTGTCGAGGGACGTTCGGGGCTGAAACCACCGAGCGAGCTTTACATCCACAGCGAAATCTATCGGGCCCGCGCCGACGTTGGCGCCGTCGCCCACGTGCACTCCGAGTACGCCATCGCCTTCACCCTTGCCAAGGGGGTCGGGCTCAAGCCTATGCGTTGCGACGCCGTTCGCTGGCGGAGCGGTATCCCGACCCATCCCGATCCGGGCCGCATACGAAACCCCGAGCAAGGCCGCGAGCTTGCCGCCACCCTGGCCGGTCACGACGCGGCGTTGATGCGGGCCCACGGGGCCGTGCTCGTCGCCGAAAGCGTGCCGGCGGTGCTGACCTCGGCGATTCAGTTCGAGGAGAACGCCCGGGCTCAGGTCCTTGCCGCGGGGTTGGGCGAAATCGCGCCCCTGAGCGATGCCGAACTCGAGGCCCTGGCGGAAGCCTCGTCGCCGGAGTTTCTGGACCACTACGCATCCAAGGTCTGGACTTACTATCTGGCCCGGGGCATCGACGCCGGAGTGATCCCCCAGGCCTGGAGAAAGTCCGTTCAGTAGAAGGAGGTGTTTGGCGTGCGAAGAATCATTGTCGGCATGACCGGCGCCACCGGCGCCATTTTCGGCATCCGTGTCCTGGAAGCGCTGAAGGAGGCCAAGGTGGAGCGCCACCTGGTGGCCAGCAAGTGGGCCCGCCAGACCATTGAGCACGAAACGGAGAGATCCTACGAGGACGTTTGCGCGCTTGCCGACACGGTCTATTCCCCCGGCGACATGGGGGCCGCCATTTCGTCGGGCTCGTACCAGACCGAGGGCATGATCATCGCGCCCTGTTCCATGCGTTCGCTCGCCGCCATCGCCCACGGCCAGGGCGATACCCTGGTGCACCGCGCCGCCGACGTGGTGCTCAAGGAACGCCGGAAGCTGGTGCTGGTGGTCCGTGAGACCCCGCTGAACGATATCCACCTCGAGAACATGCTTAAGTTATCGCGAATGGGCGTAACCATATTGCCGCCCATGCTGGCCTTCTATTTCCACCCGAAATCGCTCGACGACGTGATCGATCATGTGGTCGCACGCATCCTCGACCAGTTCTCGGTGCCGGTCGATTTTGCCAAACGATGGGACGGCAAGATGCAGACGCCGGTGGTTCCTTTCCAATCACCGGATTGACCGTAGATTCATCTCCAAGGAAGAAGGCGAAACGACCATGAGCAAAGACATTACGAACCTGCGCGGGACGCTGGAGTTTCTCAAGTCGGAGGGCGACCTTATCGAGACCGACAAGGAGGTCGACCCCGACCTGGAGATCACCGGCCTGCAGAAGCATCTGGACGGCGGTCCGGTGATGCTCTTCAACAACGTCAAGGGCAAGCCGCACACCCGGGCGATCACCAACTTGTTTTCGGACATCAGTGTCGTCGACAAGATATTCGGCTATGAGAATCCGGTCCAACGCACCCGCAAGATCGTCGACGCCATCGACAACCCGATCAAGCCCCGCGAGGTGTCGCAAGAGGACGCGCCCTGCCAGGAGGAAGTGATTACCGACGACCTGGACGTCAACAAGTACATCACCGCCATCCGGCATACGGATCTGGAGACCGAGCTGACCATCGGTTCGGGAATTTCCTGCGTGGTCGGCGATTACTTCGATGGCGGCAGCCACATCGGATACAACCGCATGAATTTCCGCTGGGGCAACATCGGCACCTTTCAGATTTCACCGGGCTCGCACATGTGGCAGGTGATGACCAAGCATTATCGGGACGAAGAGCCGATCCCGCTGACCATGTGCTTCGGCGTACCGCCGGCATGCACTCTGGTCGCCGGCGGCGGTTTCGGTTACGCATTGATGCCCAAAGGTTGCGACGAGATTGGTATCGCCGGCGCCGCGCAAGGTTCGCCCGTCGATATCGTCAAGGCGCGTACGGTCGATGCCTGGTCCATCGCCGAATCGGAATACGTGCTCGAGGGCCATCTGCACCCCCGCGACAAGCGTTACGAAACCAAGGAGTCCGAGGACGCCGACGTTCAGGGCCGCTATTTCTTCCACCCCGAGTGGGCGGGCTATATGGGCAAGGCATACAAGGCGCCCACCTTCCACGTCACCGCGATTACCATGCGCAAGCGGCAGGGCAAGCCGATTATCTTCCCCCTGGGCGTCCATACCTCGGACTGCGTCAACATCGACACGACGGTGCGCGAGGCGACCATTCTGGGCCTCTGCGAGCGCCTGCAACCCGGCATAGTCCAGGACGTCCACATCCCATTCTGCATGACCGACTGGGGCGGCTGCATCATCCAGGTCAAGAAGCGCAACAAGATCGAGGAGGGTTGGCAGCGCAACTTCCTGGGCGCGATCCTGTCGTGTTCGCAGGGCATGCGGCTGGCGATCGCGGTCAGCGAGGACGTGGACATCTACTCCATGGACGACATCATGTGGTGCCTGACCACCCGGGTGAACCCGCGCACCGACATCCTCAACCCAATCCCGGGGGGTCGCGGCCAGACCTTCATGCCGTCGGAACGCATGACCGCCGGGGACAAACAATGGACGGCGTCGAACACCGAGTTCGAGGGCGGCATGGGCATCGACGCCACCGTGCCTTATGGCTACGAGAAGGACTTCCACCGGCCGGTCTATCCCATCGACCGCGTGAAGCCGGAGGACTTCTTTACCCAGAAGCAGATCGCCAACGCCAAGTCGCGTATGGAGGGTTGGGTCAATTCGCTGGCCCGCACCGGCCGCTAGGGAAGGCTGGGCCGGGAGGAAAAGGAAGCGCCATGCTCGGGGGTTGCCGGGTTATCGACTGCAGCGATCGGTCGGGCTGGCTGGCCGGCCGGATCCTCGCCGACCTGGGCGCGGACGTGGTCAAGATCGAACCTCCCGACCAGTCGCTGGACGACCCTGACTGGCAGGCCTTCAATGTCAATAAACGCCTGCTTTCGCTTAACCTCGAAGAAGAGGCAGGGCGGGACACGTTGCGCCGCCTCGCCGCGGGCGCCGATTTCCTGATCGAGACCGCGGCCCCCGCCGCCGGCCTCTTCGACCCCGATACCCTGCGGGCCGCCAACCCGGGACTGATCCACGTTTCCATCACCCCCTTCGGGCGGACCGGGCCGCGGGCCCGATGGCGGGCCTCCGACATCGAGCTTATGGCGGGCGGCGGCGCCATGTCCCTGGCCGGTGAGCCGGCCGGCATGCCGGTTCGCGTCTCGGTCGCTCAGTCCCACGCCTGGTCCGGCGCCCAGGCTGCGGTCGGTGCGCTTGTCGCGCTCATCGGCCGGGCAACGACGGGGCGCGGCCAGCACGTGGACGTCTCGGCCCAGGCCTCGGTCGTCGCGGCGCTGGCCAACGCGCCCGCCTTCTGGGACATGCGGGGCACGGTGCCGACCCGCGCCGGCGGCTTCATGACCGGGCGCTCGGTGCATGGGGCCGACTTCCGGGTGTTCTGGCCGTGCCAGGACGGTTACTTGAACTTTATCCTCTACCCCGGCGTCGCCGGACGGCGCACCAACGAAGGCCTGGTCGCGTGGATGAGGGAAGCCGGCGCCGAACTCGGCGTGCTCGCCGACATCGACTGGAGCGCCTTCGATTCCACCCAGGCGACCCAGGCCGAGGTCGATGCCATCGAACAACCCATCGGCCGCTTCTTTCGCACCCTGAGCAAGCGTCAGTTCCTGGAAGGGGCGTGCGAGCGCGAGATGCTGGGCTATCCCGTCTCCACCGTCGCCGATATCGCTAGCGACCCGCAACTCGAGGCCCGGGACTTCTGGCGGGACCTGCCGGGACCCGATGGCGACAGTCAACGCCACTGTGGAGGTTTCGCCATCGTCGACGGCGAGCGATTACCATTGCGCCGGGCGGTGCCGCGGAGCGGGGAGCATAGCCGCGAGGTGTTGCGGGAGTTCGGTTTCACGGCGGACGAAGTGGACGCGCTTATCGCCGCCGGCACGGTGGAATCGTCGTGAGCGGCGTCCGCCAGGCCCTCGACGGCGTCAAGGTCGCGGTCTTTGGCGGCTACGCCGCCGGGCCGTGGGTCGGCAAGGTGATGGCCAATTTCGGCGCCACCGTGGTGCATGTTGAAGCCGCCGGCCGGCCGGATGGCTTCCGCCTTCAATACCCGCCTTACAAGGACGACAAAAAGGGCATCAACCGGGGCGGCACCTTCACCTACTTCAACGACTCCAAATACGCGGTAACGGTGGACGTCAAGAAGCCGGGCGGGGCCGATCTCGCCCGCCGGCTGACCGACTGGAGCGATGTGGTGATCGAGAACATGCGCCCCGGCATCATGGCGCGCATCGGGCTCGGCTACGAGGCGCTCATGGAGACAAACCCCGACCTGATCATGCTCTCGACCTGCAACATGGGCCAGACCGGGCCACGGGCGCACACTCCCGGCTTCGGTTCGCAGCTGTCCGCCCTGGCCGGCTTTTGCGGCCTCACCGGGGTCGCCGGCGGCCCGCCTATGCTGCTCTACGGGCCCTATATCGACTTCATCGCGGCGCTCGAGGGAATGGCCGCGGTGCTGGCCGCCCTCGACCGCCGCCGGCGGACCGGCAAAGGCGCCTATATCGACGTCTCCCAGTACGAGAGCGGCCTCACCTTCCTCGCCGGGGCGCTTCTCGATTACCACTCTTCGGATCATGTCGCCGCTCGGGCAGGCAACGACGATGCGGTGGCGGTGCCGCACGGGGCGTACCCGTGCACGGGCGACCAGTGGCTGACCGTTTCCTGCTGGAGCGACGAGGAATTCGCGGCGCTGGCCGGGGCCGTCGGTCATCCGGAATGGCGTGCGGACGGGCGCTTCGCCGATGCCGTGGCGCGGCGGGAGAACCGCGACGACCTCGACGCGGCGATTTCCGCCTGGTGCGCCCCGCGGGACGCCGACGAGGCGGCCGCGGTGCTCCAGGAGGCCGGGGTGCATGCCTATCGGATCAACACCATCGCCGACCTCTTCGCCGACCCGCAACTCCGCCACCGCCGGACGTGGCGGGTGCGGCGCCATCCGGTGATCGGCGACCAGTCGTACTATTTTCCCGGCTTCGATCTGTCCGAGGTTCCCGGCGACGTCACCGCCGCCGGCCCCATGCTGGGCGCCGACAACGAGATCGTCTTTCGCGAATTCCTCGGGCTCAGCGAGGAAGAGTACCAGGCCTATCAGGGGCAGGGCGTTTTCGATTAGGATGGCGCGCCGGCGATCGAAAATCCTTCAGTGGGTCGTGGTCGCAAAGCGCCCGGACGGGTGAACCATGGATGACGAGCTTCTGCGGGCGGATATCCTCGCCTTTCTCGCCGAATATAATGTGATGAGTCTCGCTACCCGTGACGCCGGTGGTGCGCCCCACGCGGCGAACCTGATGTTCGCCAACGACGGTTTCATCCTGTACTGGCTGTCGGACCGGGGTTCTCGCCATTCGCGGCACATCGAAGCCGCGCCGCTGGTCGCCGCCACCATTGCGCCGGATTACGCCGACTTCAAGGACATAAAAGGCCTGCAGATCGCGGGTACGGCCCAGCGAGTCGCGGGACCGCTTCCCTCGGCCCACGGCGTAAAATTGCTTGCCGCGCGTTATCACTTCCTCGGCCAGTTCCTCGAAGGGCCGTCCGGGCTTATGCGGCGGATGGCCAAGGCGGCTCTCTACCGCCTCGACCCCCGTACCGTTACCCTGGTCGACAACGCGAAGGGTTTCGGCCACAAGGAGGCGATCGAACTCGGTCCCTGAGCACGGCTGCCGATGTCAATATAGCTAAACCAACAAAAACGGGGCGGCCGAGGATAAACGCACACGCCCCGGCGCTCAGGCCTCTTAACCAAATTTGCCGCAAGCAGTCACTGGTCTCACCGACGAGTTTTCGATGTTAATTGCCTGCAGGGTCCATACAAGCCCTGTTCGGTATAGGTGGTTGCGGGCCCCCGCAACCATCTTGATTTGCAAGGCCCGCTCCTCGTATGAGGCAGCGGGCCTCTCTTTGCCCAGATCGCAGAGCTGCAGGATGCCCGCGAGCTGGCCGTGCAGGTCGATGCAGAGTTCTTCATCGACGGGCGTGAGGATGACCTTGTCCACCAGCGAGCGGATGATCTCGAAGGCCTCGGCCTGGGTATCCCGTGCCTCCAGCGCGTTGCCGAGGGTCTCGATCTTGTCGCGATAGAGCTTGGCCAGGTTGGGATGGACCAAAGGCGCGTCGATCGTACTCGAAGCAAGCTGGTCTTGAATTGGAGCTTTCTGCGCCTCCAGATCCTTGATCTTCGTGTTCAGTGGAAGCGCGTCCGCACCATCGGCAATGGCATCGACCAGCCGGTCGATCCGGGCGTCGATGCGCGTAAGCTGTGACTTGGCCGAATTGAGTTTGGCGTTACGCTCGCCCAGAAGGCGGTTCCATTCGGCTAAGAACTCGGTCGCGAATACCTCGAACAGGGCCGGCTCCATGAGGCGGGTCTTGAGCCCATCGAGGATCGTCGCCTCGAGCGTATCGCGGCGGATGGTGAGCCGATTGTCGCAGGTGCCCTTGTTGCGGGCGGTTGCGCAACCGAAAGCATTGGCGCTGATCTTGACATAGCCACCGCCGCAGGACCCGCACTTCATGAGGCCCGAGAGCAGGTATCGGGGCCGGGCTTTCTCCCAGAACGGGATCGGTTCTTTGC
>SDBV01010434.1_pt1 | contig 12166 bp, 10 predicted proteins | sample 2277081 | NCBI WGS metagenome assembly SDBV01 (sample SAMN10402039, study PRJNA504765) | marine sediment metagenome | isolation source: marine sediment core GS10_PC15, 223 cmbsf | place: Arctic Ocean: Southern Knipovich Ridge | collected 2010 | reverse complement strand
GCGTCAGGAGCACCAGTGAGTGCGAACGTAGGCAGAGTCCGCGAACATCGCAACGACATCTGGAAATAGCGGATCGCAGTACTACTATGGCTTCGCCGGCGGGGGCGCAGTGTTTCGGTTGTAACCAACAGGCTCTTATCGTCGGGTAAGTAGAGGACGTCGGAATAGTTGCAGAATGTATCCCACAACAGCCGCACATCCCACTCGCTACGTGTGACCTCGAACGGGTCGCGGTTGAGGGCTACGACCAGTTGGCGTCTGCCGTGAGGCAAGATGCGAGAGGCGGCCGAAGCGTAGACGACTTGGCCGTGCTCGGATGTGTCAGGCTCGACAATCTTGTCCAGGCCGAAGTTCACCCGGGCGGTCGGCAGCGTGGTATCCTGTTTGGCAGTCCAGGTAATACCCTCATCGACGCTCTCGAATCTGCGGTTGCGATTGTTGTTGCCGCTTCGCCGGGCCATGAGGATCAGCCGGCCGCCGTCGATGGTCTCGACCAGCGCGTCCTCATTGCCCTCGGGAAAGCTCTTGTCGAGATTGCTGGCCTGCCAAGTCTGCCCGTCGTCCTCGCTACGGATCGTCCGAACACCATCGCCGCAGACCATGGGCGACACCAACGCTCCACGCAAGGTAACGACCGTTCGGTTCACGCCAAAAAAGGTCATCAGGGCGTTCGGCCTGCCAAGCGCCTTGGCGACCGCCTGCTGATAGTCGCCGACATGCTGCCACGAGCGGCCGTTGTCGCGCGAGCGAAAGAGCATGATGCGGTTGCCCGGGCTGCGAACGTGTGAGCATGTCCACAAAAGGAACTCGCCTTTGCCATTGTTCCCGCCCGGACTCCAGCCAAGACTGCCCCACCCGCTATTGTCGCCTTTTTGACGGTATATGTACTGTCTGTTCTTCCACGTGATACCGTGATCTTCGCTGGTCATCGTCGCCACACCCATTGGATGGGCGTCGCCAGAGCCGAACTTGACCTGCCACATGGTAACCAGGTGGCCGTTGTTCGGGTTTCGCGCGGTGATCTGCTCACGATGGTCTCTTATCTTCTGATTCACCTGATCGACGAACGGATTCTGATGGGCGTCCGCTGGGAGGGAAACCGATTGGCCCGTTACCAGCATGTTGTCTGTCGAGAACTCGACGAACACTTTTGTGCCGTGCGTGACGCGCCGCCCGTCGACCACGGCCACGAAAACGATCTCATTTATACCGTAGCCGTCGGCCACAAACCTGGCCATGCGCGGGTTTTTCGGGTCGGGGGTCAACTTCGGCTTGCCGCGACCCAGCACCAGCCGCCATCGCCCCCCCGTGGCTTGGTCGAGCCCGTCACCTTTGACCGTGAGGATAACCGTGTCGCCCTGAACGACCATGTCGCCGGGGATACGGTGCTGGCGGCTGACGCGAAACCGTTCTCCTACGTCGTAGGTCGTCCCGTCGGAAACCAGAAACGTCTTGCCTGGTATGATGCACTGTTCGATGCGCACCGCTGCCCACGCGGATGGCCACGACCAGGTTGCAAATATCATCACGATGGTCCAGAGTTTGATCTGTACGATCGGCCGTAGTCGCCGCAATGTGTCCAGGTGTTTATTCAGCATCATTGGTTTGTACCTCATAATTTTCAGTCAATTGAACCGCAGTTATTAGTCTTTACTGAACCCACGGCCTTTGGCCGTGGTTGATTATTTGACCGTTTCGCGCAGAGCGTCGGTCTGTTGTTGGGCTTCTTCGAAGGTGCCGATGTTGCACTTGAACTGCATCAGCTTGGGTTGGATCGATTCGGCCACGGGACACAGGCCCGGACGCCAGTCGATCTTGCCGTAATAATAGGGCGGCTCGACAGGGCAGCCGTGTCCATAGAATTTCCGCTGGGCGATGGCCAGTTCGAGATAAACGACAGACCAAGCGGCGTAAATTCCTTCGCCCGAAATCTCCTGAAACTTTTTGGCGAAATCATTCCAGGAAACGCCGATGACCTCTTGACCGTGGTAAACGGCGGCGAACGCACAACAGGCGCTGGTGTATCCTTCGGGCACCGCCTGCGGGTGGATGTAGGAGCAATCGGCCAGGGCGTCGGCGTACATTTGCCAAATCGCCTGCCGTTCGGAGACATACATGGCCGTCTCTTCATATCTGCATTGTGATGAGTTTCTTCACACCACCCATCAAGTCTATTGTGCATTTTGTGACGCCTTGCCCACAAACCAGATCGGCGAGGACCAGGCCTGATTGCCATCGGACTGAACTAAGTGTACCCAGACACAATGCTTCCCTGACAGTTTGGTGTCGTGACTCAAGCGAACATGTTTTGCATTCGGCTTTAGCGTCTTGTGAACCTTGCCATCGACAATGAACTCGTTTTTGGAGATCGTGGCCGTTCCGGTAGCATCAACCTGAAGCGTCGGCAGAGTTTCGGCGGTCAGGCATTCCCCCATGCAATGGTTGCCTGCCCAAAAGGCCAAGCGAATCTTGTCGGTGGCGCCGAAAACGCGTCGTGCTTGGAGAGCGCGGAACATAGCCTCTTTGTTATTCTCCTCTGCCCATACTCCGGCATAGCTCGAACAGGTCGTTAAATGGTCGCTGCTTGCGATGATGCCCAATTCACCCTTGTATAAACGATCGTCAAGGGAAGTTCCCTCGATCATCTCGTCGGGAGTGTCGTATTCACAGTCACCCGAATTCCGAAGCAATGAGTCACTTTGCGCAAAACCGGCCGCGGTAAAAAAGCCCATTAGGCATAGAGCCATGCCGGTCGACAGTGAAAGACTCATCGAAGTCCTCCTAAAAGATATTTTGGGGTATTTCTGTCGAATTCAACTTATTGTAGCAGAAATACTTTACACATCAGAACCACTTCTATTCATAGGAAGAAAGTTTTCTCGTTTAGTCAATACGGTTGTCATAATATTTCCGCGGAGGGTGCATTTCGGGCCATGTGTCTGTTTCGTCAGGTTCGCTCATTGCAGCCGAACCTTCTTCGGCCAAGGAGCGGATCGAAAGCACGACGACGATTCCTCCCAGGATGATGAACCCGGTGATGGCCCCACCGGCCAACAAAAGACGGTGGCCCAAGAAGGCGTTGATCGCCAGGAACATGCACGCTAGTGCTCCCAGAATCATTGTGAATTCGAAGCAAGCGCCCTTGGCAAGCTGCGGCGGTGCCATCGCATCTGGTTCGGCCGCAATTCGCTCGCGAACGGGTCGCCAGAATCCGGGCGGCCGGCACTGCCGGTAGAATTTCTCCTGGATCGCGGGATCGGTGGGTTTGGTGAGCAAGGCTGTTAGGGTGATGATGAGTGAACCGCTCCCAAACAGCGTGAGAAACACCTGCCAGAACGGCCACTGGTTTCCACCCAGGACAAACCAGACCAGAATGCAGAAGGGCACGCCCACGGCGATTCCCACGATCTCGCCCCAGATGTTGAACCGCCACCAAAAATATCGCAAGAACCCGATGGGCAGGATGAACGTCATTGTGGCCGTGTTGATGAACACGAACCAGCTAAAAAACGAATCGACCAACAGGCCTCCGACCGCGGCTCCGATCGACAGCATCATTAGCCCAAAAAGAATCCCCATGCGAGCATAGTGTTTTTCGGACCCGCCTTTGACGAAATGCAGTCGATAGACGTCGTTGGTAACGATCGAGGCGCCCCAGTTTGTGATGCTGGCAATCGAGCCCATGATCACCGCCAACTCGCCGACCAGCATCAGTCCCAACACGCCGGGCGGAAGCAAGGCCAGCAGCCGGGCGTAGTTTCCCTTGGCGGCCTCTTCCGTCAAGCCGGGGTAGATAGCGCAAACGCCGGTCACCAGCAACCCTGTGGGAAGCAGGATGCAAACCGCGCTGAGAACACAACTCACGATCAACCCGACTTTGGCATGGGCCGGATTCTTGGCGGCCAAGAACCGCTGCGCGATGAAACCTTCACCGAAATTCGGATGGACGCCCAGGAACAGGCTTTGGAATAGCAAGATTGACCACATCGACCAGCCGATACCCTTGCCGCCCGGCAGGCAGGTTAAGAAGTCGGGGCTATTGGTGGCGATCGACTCGTACATGTAGTGCCAACCGCCGGCCGTGCGGATCACGATGGGAACGGCCACCATGAATGCGGCTACATAGACGGCAAACTGGACCACGTCGGCATAGGCGATTCCATACAGGCCGCTCATGGCGGAATAGACCAGCACAACGCTACAAAGCACAACAATCAGCGTCAGCGGTGATGTGCCGAAAACCGGTTGGGCGATGGCCTGGGTCGTATAGCCCAAGATGTAGCCCATCAGCATCGCGCCCCAGCCGAAGGTCATGAACATGCCGTACACGGTGCGGAACGTCTTGCAGGTCGCGTTGTCCGTGCCGTAGCGGTGTCCGATGAATTCCGGTGTCGACTTGAGGTTCAGTCGTCGCCAAAGCGGCGCCAAAAACACCGCCACCACCGGCACGAAGACCATGAACTGGGTATCGACGATCCATCGCGCCGCTATGCCGTGACTATAGTAGACGCACAGCGCGATCGGCAGGCCGCCCATCAGCGCCACCGAACTGGTTAGCGCGATAATATACCACGGCAAAGACCGGCCAGCGGTAAAAAAGCTCTCTTGGGATTTACCGGCACGCTTGGCGAAGTAGAGCCCGATGAAGCCCATGACCACAACATACGCGGCCATTATCGCATAGTCAAAATTGTGCAGCTCTATCGACATCTAACAAACCACCAGCTTTTCGATACCCATCGCGTCGCAGACCATTTGCAGCCGCTCGAAGCAGTCGCCGTGGACGACTATCACATGATGGGCGATGCCGTGCTCCAGAATGGTTTGCAGATATTCACGCACCGGCGATTCGACGCGCACAAGTGCGTGGATTTCGTTGATCGGCATGCACGGATACTCTACCGACTCGCCTTTGGAGATCAGCATCCGCCAACCGTCGGGCGTGGCCAGCACGTGGGCCATTGTGACCGGCCCGGGACGAAGGATCATTTCCCAGTTGGCGCCGTGGCCCTCGAAGCCCCACTCTTCCGGCGCCGGTGTTAGCGTGACCTGTTCCGGGGCGGGGGCCACCTCGGGGCTAGCGATACCGTGGCCCAGCAGGAAGACCGCGTTTTGGTCCGTATGAAACTGTCCCCATTCCATCTGTACGGGAGAATTACCCGTCAACTCGTGCATGATCTGCATCGTGATCAGGCCGCCCACGTCGCCTTCGCAACTTACCATCAGCCGGTCGTGTTCCATCAGCATCGACGCCCCGATGCGGGCCGGGGCGAGTGTCATTTTTTCCAGGTAATGCTGACCCAGAAAACACATCGCATCCAGCCGATACTTTTCGGTCAACTGTCGCATCGCCAACCCCAGGCGGACGGATCGCTTCACGTCCTCGTCGCTGAGGGTACGCATTTGGAACCGCTTGGTAAGTTTGTCGGTTGCCCCGGAGACCTCGGCCTCGGAAATTTCGCGCCAAATATCGACCAAATGCTCCGCCTGTATGGTAATAACCTCGGGGCCCAGGCAGCCGCGAACCCCGCCGCGGTCGAACTCGAGGTCGAACATGCCGCGAAAAACGTGCCCCACCAGGCCGATGTTGAATCGCCGCAGCCGTTTGGCGATTTCCTGGGCGCGAACCAACCCGATGGTCCGCTCGTAGCAGGCGGCTTCCGAAATCTCGCCGACGACGACCTGGTACGGCCGGCCGCTTTTTCGGAAGGTGCCCGAGAGTTGGGCAATTCCGATCAATGCGCTGTTGCGGAGCGTATCCTCATAGACGTCTTGTGGCGACATGCCGGCGCCTGATTGGGTGTTGAAAAGGATCACCTTGGCGTTGGGCACGTGTTCGAGCGCGGCCAGCACCATGAAGTCGGGTAGGTAGGTCCCTTCGGAGACGATGACGATATCCACGCCCGCCTCGGCCAACGCCCGGCCGACCGATTCGGCTGCGTCGAGCGTATCGATAATGCCCGGGAAGACGATGTCCAGCTCTTTGGCGAGCCGGCCGTGCAGCGTGGCGATGTCTTTTTCGACCCGTTCGCGCAAGGCGGGATACATTCGCCAATACTCGAAATAGCCGCACGCGATCAGCCCCACGCGAATCTTGCCGACCGGGCGACGGGGCACGTTGAGGATGTCGCCGAACGTTCCCGGTTCGGCCGAATCGAAGGACGTTGTCTTTTTTTCTTCCATATCCGTTAGTTTCTATACCTGGCAATCGTTGTTTTTATCAGACTCTTATCTCGGCCAAACACGGGCCAGTTCAGACAGCGTGGTACTCACCAGACGCATGTCGCGTTGTTCGGTGACTTTTCTGGCGTGCGCCAGCAATTCGCGGTGCAGGTCGAATCCGGCACCGTCGTCGCCTTCCTGGACCGGCGAGATGTGGCATACCGGAGCAAAGGGGATGCCAGCTTCCAGGCAGGCGTCGAAATCGTGTTTCGCCAATTGCAAAAACGCGTCGAAACGGTCTTGCTTCAGGTACCACGTGTATTCCGCACTGAGCGGGAATGAACGCATTGGCCCCGGCGTTTGAGATGAATCGTAAACCTCGCGGGTAATCGGACATGTTTCCGGGTCTTCAATGCCGTTAAGAAGATCCCAGGCGGCCTTTTGGAAACACTTGGAACTGTCGTAGGTATAGCCTTCGGCTTCCAGGGCGGCAAACATGTTGTCGCAAACCGACAGACACGGCGCGCGAAAGCCTTCGACCGGGCGACCGATCGCTTCCTCCAGGATTTGGCGTCCTTCTCTCAGCAGGGGCCCGAGATTCTCCAAGGTGAGCGACGCTTCGATCTTGTCGCGATTGCCGGCAAGATACTCGCGCGCCGGGCCTTCGTGAGAAAGGTCCAAAATCATCTTGGGCGGAATTCCGAACTGGAACCGCTCGTGGTCCAAGCCGTGTTGGGCCAGTTCATGACCCGCTTCCAGTGCCTTTTTGAATATTCCCGCGTACTCGCCGCCCGGTTGCAATGGCCGGCCGTTGAAACGCGGCACGACGAAGAAAGTCGACTTGATTTCCTCCTCGTCACAAAACCGTAGAAGGCTGTCCATGTGCTCTTCCGAGGAATAGCCATCCATGGCAACGTCATCGACGGTAAAACAGTAATAAACGTCTTTCACTTAGGCGCCTTTAGTGGGTGCTACAATTTCATGATATCGCTGACGGGTTCCGCTATGAAATACGAGCGGGTCAGTGCCTCGGCATATTTCACGCCGATCTTGCTGCCGTGGAAACGGGCCCTCGCTTCCATCTGATCGAGCAATTCACTGAGCAATTCTTGCGAAGCCTTGAACGCCCGGCACGCTTCCAGCTTGGCCTCGAACGTGTTGGAAATGTCAACATAATGCGTGGGCTCGGGCATCGTGTGCAGCACTTCGAAATGATAGAGCCGTTTCGCGCCCCAGGGCTCGCCCAGATCGGCGCTACATTTCCAGCCGGCCTGCCACCAGGAGTCGCAAGACATGCGTGCCATGGCCCGATGCTGAAAATATTCCAACCAATAGTGCGAAAGAATCACGTCCGGCTGTGTGCGGCGAATAGCGGCAATGCAATCACGATAGATCTGGCGGTCTTCGCGGATGTCGAAGTCGGGCCGACCAAGGCACTGAAAATCATTGATTCCCAGGATCTTGTGCGCCTCGGTGGATTGGGAGGTGAATTGCTCGACGATACCGTCGCGGTCTTCCATTTTCGTGAAAGCCTCGTCGCCATTGCCGAAACACACCACCGATACGCGGCAACCCTGCTCGGACAACGCCCGCAGCATACCGCCCACGGCGATCACCGAATCATCGCCGTGCCCGGCCAATACAAGTATATTCTTCATGGTCTTGTTTTCTCGCAAACAAACAAAAAATCAGTCTTGCGGGTTTTCGAAAAAGCCCGGTGGACTATAGTAGGCCATATTCGTTTGCGTGGTGTCAAGCCGTCCGAACTGGGCCACGATGGGTACGTCGGAGCGTACGCGGATGGAATACTGAGTCATGGGGGGGATATCCAGCCCGCCGATATCGCGGGGATTGTCGAGCCGCAGCCCCAAAATCCGCTCGGCCTGCACGGTAACCGGAACGTTTTTGACGGGGTCCCGATCCTCGAAATAAAAATCCAAAGAAATCTCGGCTGGCGTCATGCCAGTATTCAAAAGCATCAGCGCCTCGTGCCCTTCCAGCGGCCCCTCGCCGACCTTCTCGGGCAAATAGCCGTCGGGGAAATACCAAATGCGAGCACCACCTTGGGGAATGTTTTTTTCGTTATTTTCCGTCATTATCTAAATATGCTCTATGGTGAAGTCAAGAAAGCAATGCCCGGCTTTGTCCCCCTCAAACCGCCGCAAGCGGCTGGGCTAACATTCATTTCATTGCCTGGAATGTGAACGAACCGCACATGAGGTTCACTTGCCGAGCTTCAGTTTATGCTTAACCGCGGTTGCGAGAATTCGTCGCTTGGCAATCGGATCCTTAACGCTCGAAAGGACCTTGTGAATCAGTGCCGTACGTTGCTTGTCTCGCCAATCGATGGGCGCATCGGACTGCCAAGATTCGCGCAAGCCCTCTTCCAAAAGATTCCAGTACGCCTGCATGGGTTTGCTGGCCTCGCCGTAGTAATGGTCGCAGAAGTCGGCGACAATCTCTTCGAGTTCCAGGTCCGGATTCCAGGCCAATCGAGCGTAAGCGTACATGTTCAAGTCGTACCATTTGCCGGCGACGTGCTGGTCGGACGAAATGCCGTCCACGCCGCAACGGCGGAAGTAGCGCATGTCGTCGCGAATCATGGACGCATACGACCAGAAATTCTCCCTGTAGGTGAGAGTGTAGTACTCATAGATGTAGAAATGTTTGGAAAGTTTTTGCCAGGCCGGAAATTGCTTTCGCAGGTTGGCGTCGATAGCTTGCGGGGAGGTTTCCAGCGGGCGCATTCTTTTCTGTATCCATCGCGGATAAAGCGCGACCCCGACCAGCACATTATCGGCCAGCGGTGGCGCGTCGGCCGGACAATTCAACGTCTGTTTGTACATCAGGGCGTTTACAGACACTTTGGGATGCCGCTTTGCGACCAGGACGGCCACCCGATTGGTAAAGCGAACGTAACTATTGGCATAAGCGACCTTAGCCTGGGCCTCGGTTTTGGCACTGCCCTCGCTCACTTGCGTGCATTTCGGGCAGCGACAGTAATCATCGACCGTCTGGTCGTCGTGCCAGAGGTCGACGCTATCCACTTCAGGATTCTCATCGACCCAATCGCAAATATTCTTGGCCATCTCCCGCGACACGTCGGGATGCGATAGACAGATGCAAATCCAGTTGCCTCGGCTGGCAGTGTTAGCCCGAGTGCCGTCGGCCTTCATCGCAAAGTATTCCGGGTGTGTCTTGCCGTAGCGAACGACGGGCAAATAGGTGTTGAGGGCATGGCCACCCACTTCCAATAACAACCCCCGTTTCTCGACTTCGGGAACCAATACTTCCCTCGACTTGTTCTTTTCCCAGTTATTCGGTCCGTTGGTACCCGCGTGTGCCCAATTGAACCGGTTCTTGGCCATCCAGTCGGTATGCGGTAGATTGTGCGACTTCATAAAGTGCCCCCTGCCGCTGGTCGAGCCGTAAGGGAACAATACGATCTTTCGCATCTTATAGGCCGGCGGGCCCACGGCGTCGTCGAACGCAGCCAGCCGCACGGTCGTTTTTTTCGGAACCGTATCGTCACCCGGTATGCACCACCCGCATCCTAGATGCTTTTCCAGAAAATGATAGACTGAGTACAGCGTCGCTCGCGGCGAATTACCCGCCAATATGATCCGCGTCCCCGCAGTTTGCATCGCGTAGCCATCTTCGCCGCGATCTTTCAAGGCGGCTCGCAAAGCGCCTTTTTCATTGTCCGGCAGGCCGTATTCTCCCACGCAGATTGCCGGCGAGCGTGAAGCATCGGACGTTATCGGAAGGCGGGATCCGCTGATTTGCTGCAAGTATTTTTGCAATTCTTCGGCGGCGAATTTGACCGGTAACGGCGCATCGGCGGCAACCACAATCGCATAGGTGCTTTGTCCGTCAACAATAAGGTCGATTTTGTTCTGAGTTGGACGTTCAGCCGTGGCGGCATTCTCGCCCCAGGCGCTAGAAGTGGTCCCCGTGCCGATCACTAAGACGAGTGTTGTTAATAAAGCGTGAAATCCGAGTCTGTGACACATGTCATGTTCCTTTAAGTTATAAATTGAAATCCAATTCTTCGCTGCCATCGGTGGATATGTCGGCTCGAAGAGTACTCTCCTGATTGTATTTGACGGGTATCGTCTCTTTTTTGACATCCACGGCCTGAAGTTGTCCTCCCAGCATTACCTGCTGCTGTCCAACTACTCCAATCGAGGAGATTTCAACCCGTTTTTGTCCCAGCGATAGTTTCAGGGCGTATTGTCCATCTTTGATATCGGCGGTTATAGTTTTGCCCTTGCCGTCGGTGGGAACGAAACAGATCACACCGCTTTCGAGCGGCTTGCCCTGGAAGGTTACCTTGCCGTGAATATCCAACGTGGAAGTTTTCGAGCAACCCAGCGGCAATGTTATGGCAAGGCAACACAGCAATGCGAAACAACGTGCGGTGCGCTTCGCCGACGGTTTGCGATTACAATCCATTTGCACCGTTCTCCTTGCTAGTATGAACCGGCTGCGATCGTTTCGCCGTCCGCCATCGATCCCAAGGCTCGCCAGACGGCACGCTCGATATCGTCGGAGATAAAATGGACTGATCCGTCGGCAAGCAGCGCATGTACGCCGCCGGGGTGGCGGCTGCGCGCGGTCGAAAAATACTCGCCGTTGGGGCCCGGCATATAGCAGGGAGCGGGAACCAAAGGGTCTGGCTCATCGCAATGGGTGGAATCGTAGCCGGAATTCGGCGTAAAAAACGTGGCGATGTAGAATGACCCTTGGATCGCGTCGAAAAAATCGCCCCTGCTATCCACGATTATGCCGTCCGCCGAGGGGCCGGTGGCCGCAATTATCTCCGACATGAGCATGGTTGTGGAGGTTCCATCGGTCATGTCGCGTATTTTCGTCTCACTGTCGACGCCGAACGGGGCCGGCTCATATTCCGCATTGGTTTGCAACATGCCGCCGGTTCCCCAGTTGATGAGATATGCGCCCCGGCAATGCACCCAATATCCGACTGCCCCGGCTTCAAACATTTTCACTCCGTCGCTGGGGCAAGAGTAAATCGGCAACGATTGCTGGGATAGCGGCACATTCTTTCCCGTCCATGCAACATAGTATTCGTCATACACGGCGCTTTGCGTTTCTCCGCCGATATAGGGCCACATAGTCACGGCAAACGTGGCCCAGCCCTTCTCTTTATTCGAGCCGCGATAGCCGTCGGACCCTGGATAAGAGCCCGCGATATGAGACGAGCCTGGCGCCATACTCATGGCCGAACCCAAATCGAGGCCGGGAGGAAGCCGGCCCTTGGCCACTTCATGATTGAGTATCCCCAGCCCCCACTGCTTCATGTTATTGCAGCACTGCATGCGACGCGCCGCTTCACGCGCCGCTTGCACGGCCGGCAGCAGCAAGGCGATCAAGATTCCAATAATCGCGATCACCACCAATAGTTCAACGAGGGTAAAAGCTCGAAAATGATTTGACCTTCGCATTTGATTCTCCTAGATGAATCAATAATTCTGGACGATTATTTCCTTTGATTCCGCAGAGATTGTTGGGGAGATAACAAGGCCTTGCGGAACTGGAAAAAATAGGGTGCGTGAAAGTACGCACCCTATTCCGGCTATCGCTTGCGACGCGGCGAGGACAATAATACCGTCAGACACAAGTACAGCAAGCCGGCAAGGGTCGAGGGCTCGGGCACGGCCGATCCAGCGCCCACGCCACTCTGCCAGTTGGTGGCCAGGATGGTCGCGTCGATGTCGTCCACGGCTTCGTCGCCGTTGAAATCGCCCATGGCCCAATCGGCGCCGGTGAGTGTTTGCCAATTGCTGGCCAGTATCGCGGCGTCGGCGTCGTCGACTTGGCCGTCGCCGCTAGCGTCGCCGGGTATCTGGGGAGTGCCGATGCCGAAGTGAGCGGCCAGGTTCTCGCGAAAATCTTCGATTTCCGCCAAGGACTTGTCTCCCAGATCGTAAATTGCAAACTCGTCGAGGTATCCATCCAAATTAAAGGTAGTTCCACCCCCCGG
>SDBV01010433.1_pt1 | contig 12168 bp, 11 predicted proteins | sample 2277081 | NCBI WGS metagenome assembly SDBV01 (sample SAMN10402039, study PRJNA504765) | marine sediment metagenome | isolation source: marine sediment core GS10_PC15, 223 cmbsf | place: Arctic Ocean: Southern Knipovich Ridge | collected 2010 | reverse complement strand
TTGATTATTGGACTTATATGAAAGACCCTGCTTCAAGCGAGATTTGTGGTTTTGGTTCTGCAAATATAAATAATAAAACTTGTGGAAACTGCTATTATGGTGATGCTGGAAGTACTTGCGGTTCTGCAAGAGGAACAGGGGTAGAGCCAGAATTTGGAGATTTTATTTGTAGGGATTTAAGTTGTGATTATAATGGTGTGACAAAACCGCATGGCAGTGCTTGGTGTTCTGCACCTCTCTCTTCTTTTGAACAGACAAATCCAGGAGATTTATCTTACAGACTTTCTTGTTATAATGGAGAAGTTGAACGGACTCTGTGTGGGAATAGGAGAGAAGAATTGTGCAAAGAAACTATTCTTGTTAGCGAAACTACTCTTCCCGATGGAAGTGTTGTTGTCACCGAAACTGGTCTTGGTGATGCGAATTGTGATATGAATTTTTGGCAGTTATGTACTGCTCAGGAGAATTCAAACGATTGTTTAAACCCAGCTATGGATTGCACAATTAAAACAGGAATAAGCAAAAAAAATCAAACTACTGGAGAAGATATATTATTTTTGGATTATACTTATACTTACGATACTGATGGAAATATAGCAAGTGAATCATCTGAGTTGATAAAAGCAATATGTGTTGCTCGTTATCCTCCTGGATTTAATTTTTGGGAAACTGAAACTACAATAGAAGGGGAGGAGACTGAAGTAACCCCTGCTTATGTGTGCTCTGCAGGTAGCATAAGTGCTCTTGCTGGATATTCTACAAACATAGTGGCTAAGTGGAACGCTAAAGAGTATAGTTGCTTTGCAAAATGTATAGAAGATTATAGCTTGAAAGAACGTCAAAAAATATGTTTTGCGCTTTGCCCTGATTCTGAAGCTTTTATTGATATGCCTCGGAGTGGAGAGTTGGGTGTAGGATATGTTAATTTAAGCTCAACTTGGACAGAAGAGAGAGAAGGATTATGTATTTCTCTTGGAGATTGTGGAGTAAAAGCAAATTACCTTGGTCGGGATAGTTATTACTCATGGAAAGAACTTTTTATAGGAGATAATATTACTAAAGCAAGCATATTTGAGGCAGATAATTATCAATAAAATGAACAATAATAAAAACACAACAAAAAACCTTTTGGTATTAATCCAGATTTCTATTTTAATAATTGGTCTTGTGGCTTTTACTCAGATGATTTCTGCTCAAATATCAATTGCTCCATTACCGACAAATGTGGGAAGAAAAACATTGATTCAATCAGAAGAGATTAATCAAGAACCAGAAGAGAATTATAGAGCGCCAATAACTGGATATTCACCATTCAATGGTGGTGGTGCAGCTGCTGAAGCGGTGGTTGCTGGTGGGTCTGGTTGGATTCGTAACTGGCTTGCTAATCCTCTTCCAGGGTTAACAGAGGTTGGAGAAACAGTGATAGGGTTCTTGCCTAGACTAAAGGAAATAAAAATTGGTAAAATTACTGCAAACATGAAGAATCTTATTGGAAATGTAGTGGTAGTCGCTATTGTTTTTGCGTTTACGTTTGCAATCATTAGTTTTTCTAATCGTGGTGATCCAGACTGGAATGAAGCTTTGTTTTGGGCAAGTAGAGCCGCACTTTCTGCTAGTTTGGGGCTTACTACTACAAGTTTGGCGATGGCAATACCAGCAATAGCTTCTGTTCCGTTGATAGGATGGATAATTGGAGGAGTAGTAGCACTGTATAGTTTCTGGCGTAGGACATTAAGACAAGATGGAAGAGGGGTATTTTTTGATTGTAAACCTTGGCAAGCGCAAACAGGAGGACAACATTGTGGAGAGTGCAATAATAGAGAGTTTCCTTGTACACTGTATCAATGTAGAACTTTAGGACAAGCATGTGAATTAATAGATGAAGGAGATTATGCAAAATGTGTATATAATGATAGAAGTACAACTGCTCCAACAATAACAGCAAGAAATGATTCTTTATTATCTTATAAATATAAATATAATCCAATAGCAGCAACTCTTGGGGTTGAAATACAATATAGTGATGATGAAGGTGCTACTTGGGGTTGTCTGCCTTCTTATGAATCATTTACATATGGGATAGAATTAGACAAATTAGGAGCATGTAAGATGGAATATTCTACTACACGTTCTTTTGAAGAGATGACATCGTCGCTGCCTTTTGGAAGTGGGAGATTTGAAAGAAACCATACTCAACTTGCGTTCTTTCCAGGACAAGCAGATTTGTATGAAGGAGAAGACGGAGCTGAACTTCCGGCTGGAGAAGAGCAAGTTTATGTAAGATGTGAAAGTAGTAATGGTTATCCTAATGATGCAGAATTTTTATTTAGATTTTGTATTGATCCTGAGGACGATAATAATGAGCCAATAATACAAGGATTTAATTTATTAGAGAGAACCCCTATAAAATATTTTGAGGAAGGAGAAGCTCATGAAACAGATGTAACAATCTATGTTCAGGAACCTATTGAAGGATGTAGGTGGAGCCATGATGATAAAACTTATGAAGAAATGGAAGAAAACAAAATGGAACTCTGTAAAAGTAATATAGCTGAATTTACTCTATTTAATGCTCAGATAAGCTACACATGTTCTGATACACTAACTGGACTTCTAAATGACCAAGAAAATAACTTTTATTTCAGATGTAATGATTCGGCAGGAAATCTAAATACTCAATCTAAAGAATTAACTTTGATAGGTTCTCGTCCATTGTTGATTGATTCTGTGGGACCAGAAGGAACAGTAATAGGAGCATCTAAAAGTGTTAAAGTTACTTTAGAAGCAAGAACTTCTGCAGGATTAGAAGACGGAAAAGCAGATTGTGGTTATAGCGATGATACTGGAGATTATAAAGTTTATATAAGATTTACGGATACTCGTTCTTACATACATTCTACTGACATTTACCTTGAGGAAGAGGATTATACTTATTACATACAATGTTTTGATATGGCTGGAAATCTTGAGGTTGCTACAATTAACTTTGATGTTGAAGCAGACTTTGGACCACCATCAGTTATAAGAGCTTATCATTCCGGAGGAAAATTGAACTTAATAACAAGTGAAGCAGCAAAATGTGTTTATGATACTGTTTCCTGCACTTATCCCTTTGAAGAGGGAATTAGTATGTCAGGGAGTAGTTATGATATAACTCATTCTGTGGCGTGGAGTACAGAGGATACTTTGTATATCAAATGCCAGGATGTATATGAAAACCAACCTCCTAGTGGATGTAGCATAATTCTCAGACCTTTTGAATTTTTTTGATAAGATTTATAAGTTATAATTGCTATTTTTAATAATGAATAAAAGAGGTACTTGCGCCTTGACATCGCGAATCAGGAAAAACATTTGTCCGACGTCAAAACGTGCGCAAATGAAGATGTCTTTTGGAATGATTTTTTCTATCTTTCTTATAGTTATTTTTTTGACTTTTGCCATCTATGCAATAATCAAATTCATTAATATGCAACATTTAATTCAAATTGAACTTTTTAAGGATAATTTACAAGCAGATATTAATCAAATGTGGCAGAGTCAATATGGAAGCCAACCAAAAGAGTATTATCTTCCAAACAAAATAAATGCAGTTTGTTTTCTGGATGACGACTATCAGAATTTAATATTTGAACCAGATACACTAATTGAGAGGGATAATATTGACAATATTAACATTACTTTTATCACATCTGAAGGAGAAGAAGATCCTTTCTGTATTCCAAATATTGAAGGCAAAGTGAAAATGACTCTTGTAAAAGATTACGGAGAGACATTGGTGAAGATTACTCAATAAAATGAAAAAAAAAGGGGCGTTACAGATATCTTTTGGTTGGCTTTTTGCAATTATCATAGGCGCGTTTATAATTTTCCTTGCGGTTTTTGGAGTTACAAAACTCATGAGAACAGAACAAACAACTCTTGATGCTAAAGCTGGACAACAAATCAGAGTTCTCCTTAATCCCCTGGAAACAAGTTTTGAGTCAGCAAAAACAACTTCATTTACAATGCCGACAGAGTCGAGAATTTATAATGGGTGTGATGATGATGCTGGAAATTTTGGCAAGCAGTTGATTAGAATTTCTCAAAAAAGTTTTAATAAATGGACAGAGACGAACATTGATGTTGATTTTGCAAATAAATATATTTTCTCAAAAAAAATTGTCGAAGGAAAAAAATTCTATATTTTTTCAAAGCCGTTTGATTTTCCATTCAAGGTTTCTGATCTAATCTATATGACTTCCTCAAATGACATTTATTGTTTTGATACAGATCAACTACCAGAAGAAATTGAAGACGAAATTAAAGATTTGAATCAATTAAATCTTTTGGTAGGAGATTGTTCTGATAATATGATTAAGATATGTTTCTCTGGATTTTCTGGAGATTGTGATACTAATGTTCATTATGATGCAGGATATGTAGAGAAACAAGATAATGAACTGCATTTTACATCTGATGCATTAATGTATGCTGCAATTTTTGGAGATGTTGAAGTTTATGAATGCCAGTTAAAACGGCTGATGCAAAGAATAGAACAACTTTCCTTGATTTATGGGGATAAAGCACTTTTAATTGGAAATCAGGGATGTGACCTTGAAATGAATGCTGATCTATCTGATTTGAATGCTCTTGCAGGTAATTTGGATAATTCAGAAGATATTGATATGTTAATGACTAAAGTAAATAATCTTAATAATAAAAATGAAGCAGCAGGAGAATGCAGATTATGGTAATGAAAAAAGCTCAGATGAAGATTCAACAAATGGCATTTATGCTTGTAGCAGTGGTACTTTTTTTTGCACTTGTGGGGCTTTTTGTAATAGTGGTAAGATTTTCTGGTTTAAAACAAGCTTCTGTAATTCTTGAAGAAGAAAATTCCATGTTTCTTGTAACAAAACTTGCTAACTCTCCTGAATTTGCGTGCGGGTCTTCATTTGGAAACAGTAGACTAAGTTGTATTGATGCTGACAAAATTATGATTTTAAAAGAGCACATTTCTGAATATGCTGGTTTTTGGGGAATCGCTGAAATAGAAATAAGAAAAATCTATTCAGATTCTGGAATTGAATGCAATTTAGGAAATTATCCTGATTGTGACATCATTAAAGTTTATTCAAAAAATGTGAATAAATTACCTGCTTCATCAAATTTTGTTGCACTATGCTGGAAAGAAAGTTCAGATTCAGGAGTTTATGGTAAATGCGAGATTGCGAGATTAATGATAAGTGCAGAGGATAAAACATGAAAAGATTCAAGAAGGGACAAGAGGAGATTGTGGGATTTGCATTAATAATAATCATTGTAGCTGTGATTTTACTATTCTTTCTTAGTTTTTCGTTAAGAAATTCGCGAGGCATGGAAATCGAAAGCTATGAAGTTGAAGGATTTATTCAGGCATTTTTGTTACATACAAGCGATTGCGAAGATGCCTTGGGATTTTTGTCTGTGCAGAAATTAATTTTTAGTTGTGATAGAGAAGAAACGTGCTTACATGAAGAAGATGCTTGTGATATCCTAAATTCTACTTTGACAGAGATTTCTGAAAATAGTTGGAATGTTGGGGAGAACACTCCAATTAAAGGATATGAACTAAAAATTTTCTCAGAAGACATGAATTTATCGATTAGTGAGGGGAATATAACTCAAAATTATAAGGGGGCTATTCAGGATTTTGTAAAAAGAGGCGTGGATTATGAGATATCTTTTAAGGTATATTATTAAATCCTTACATTAAGGGTAACTGTATCAACTAATATCACTGGTCTGTGTCTTACTCTATTTTTTGTCTTTTCTTCTATTAATTCTATAAATCCAAACCTCTCTAAAAGCTTAACATCATCATTTACAGATTTAAATCCTCTTTCTAATTTTTTGGCTAATTCATAGATAGATTGGGGTTTTTGGGTTTTTACTACATGTAAAATTCGCGCTTTTTGATTGCTCAAAAGCTGTCTTAAAGCTAAAATTCCAGAAAAATCATAGTCTTCTTTAGAAGAACCTTTTTTGAAAATAGAGAAAGCTCCCTTGCTCCTTTTTATTGTAATCTCTCTTATTACCATTCTCGACGGTGATTGATAGGGTTAATTTCTAAACATATATGTGTAATATATGTTATGACGTTATCTATCTTTTTGTATAATATATTATATTAATATACCCCATCTTAATAAATCTTTCTACTAGCAATTAATAGATAATTTTACCTTAAAGGTGTTACAATGTAATAGTGATGGCAGCATATTTATAAATAAAAACTAAAAAATAAGAATTCTTTAAAGGAAACTTCAAAAGTTAGCGACAACCTTTTTAAAGGAAACCGCTTGAAAATAATACACTCATGAAAAAAGAGTGTTCTCATAGGGGATTTAAAGTAGGGGATTGATAGTCATCTTGACGTGATAGCCCCCTATACTATCGGGTTGAGAGAAGTTGTCATCGACAACATATTCGATAGAGTTGAAAGGAGGTTAAAAAGAAAAAAATATGAAAAATATATTTAGAAAAATTACTGCAATAGCTGCTAGTGCATTAATGGTCGGTATGACTATGGGTGTTGCTGGTGCAACTACTTACCCCGCACCTTTTGTGGAGGGAGGTAGTGCAAATGTAGCAATTATTTATGGTACTGGAGTTGGAGTAGCTGAATCAGATTTGCTACAAGCAGGATACATAAGAGAAAATCTTGCATCTTCTATAAGTGCTCCTGGTGCAACACCTAGTGGAGATAATGTTTTGCTTGAAAAAACATCTGACAAATTTAATCTTCAAAACAATATGAGTACATTTTACAGTAAGCTCGATGAAGATGAGTTGTCAACTATTTTAGCAGACGGAGAATATACTAATGACGCGCATAATAACTTTGATTATACACAAGAAATTGTTATTGCATCTGGACTTCAATTGACACACTTTTTAGATAGCAAATTTAATGATGAAAAACCAGTAATTGGTTTTGATTTGGCAAAAGGAGCCCATTTATTAAACTATACTTTAGAGTTTACTGATGATGCAGAAGGAGTTGATGCTTCATGGACAGGGATAACAGGCAGTGAATTGCCATTATTTAGCACACCATATTATGTTCTGGCTATGACTAATACATCTGGTACAAACCATAAGATAACTCTGCTTAATTCTGCGGTATCTGCGACATTAAACTCAGGAGAATCTATAACATTAACTACTGATGGTGGTTCATACGCAGTTTCTGTTACCTTTAATGATGGTAATAAAGCTGTGTTAATGATTAATGATGTGCTGACTGATAGTTTAGCAGCAACTGAAACTCAAAGATTACCAGATGGCTCTTATGTGGGAATTAAAGATGTTGCTTCAGAAGGAGTTGACGGACAAAAGTATGTTGAGTTTAGCATTGGTACTGGAAAACTTGTTTTAGAAAATACAAAAGAAGTAGAAATGAATAGTGAAAAACTCAGCGTAACTAAGTATCCTGTAGTTGGCTCTGATGACACTGTTAGTTACAAGGTAACTTCCTACATTACAACTGATGGATATAATATAGACAAAATTGTTTTGGATTGGCAATTAGATGATGACAGTTGGATTGCTCCTGGAACAGAGATGGTTATACCTGGATTTGAAACAATTAAACTAAGTATGAATGAGTTTATTACCAGCGTAGGAGAATTAACAACATTTAAAGGAGATAGTAACAGTTTTGAGATTTCAACAGTAATAACAGATGGAGCTATTACCTTACCTATCTTTTACATGAATAGTACTTCAGCTGGAATTGATGGACTTGGAAAGGATTCTGGAGAGGTATTATCAACAGGTAATGCAAGTTCTGGTGGAACTACAGCAGATACTGGAATTATGATAGCTCTTAATGGAACTTTAGATAGTTACTTTGTTGTTACATGGATTGATGGAGATGATTCAGAGACTTATGTATATGAATTAGACAGTGTTACTGATGAAAACAAGAAAAATAAAACAGTACTAAGGAACGTGGTTAGTGGTGGCACAATAACTCTAAAGGAAGAAACAGACTCAGAAGAAAATGGACATGTAAGATTTACATTAGATTTTGCACGTGAAGATTATCCAAGTGATGAATATGTTATCTTGAATCTTAGTGCAGTAAATACTGGAAAGGTTTATACAAATAGACTTGTAACTGCTGATGGGCTTATGATAACATTGCCAGTAGAAGATTCCGCTAAGAATCCAGCTTATAGTGGAGGGCTTGTTAGCGACACTGGAAACGGGCTAATTAACACTACTGCTACTGCCCCTATTACATGGACTATGAATGTTACTGAAGAAGATAGCAATGACAAGATTGGTGTTGGAAAATCCTTTACAATTAAGCTTGATATGTCGAGCACAGAGGGACTTGAACCAACTACTATTGCAGGAAGTCTCACAAGTGCAACAATGTGGGAAACTTACGATGGTTCTAAACTTTATTTGGGATATGTGAAAAGTGACTTGAGTACGAAATTACTTCACGACAAACCTACAGGTAGTTCACTTAATGACCTAGATGTAACATACTTTGGTTCTGAAACTTATGCAGAAGTATTCCTTACAGAAGCAAGTTCTGTAATGGTTGGTGCTGACGACTCGCTTGGTTCTCTTTTAGTAATGGATAGCCAAGTAAGCACAGTAAGTTCAAGGAACTTAATTGTAGTTGGTGGAAGTTGTATTAATTCGGCTGCTGCTACTTTACTTGGTGGTAGTGCTAAATGTGGAAGTGATTTCACAACTGCAACAGGCATTGGTTCAGGACAATTCTTGATCCAAAGTTTTGGTGATGTTTTTTCACCTGGAAAAATTGCATTATTAGTTGCAGGCTATGACGCTCCTGACACAGGAAATGCTGTTACTTACTTGAGAACTAACGCTATTGATACAACAAAGGATAAGAAATACAGAAGTATATCTTCGACAGCTGTTGAACTAGTAGTAGAGTAATCTAATTTATTTTATTTTTTTCTTTTTCTTTTTTTTTAACTTCTGGCGAAAGCTTTGATACCCAAAGAGGGCACAAGAACCTGTAAGCAGGTACCCAAAGAGGGCACACCAAGGAGGTGCGAGAACCTCTTCAAGGCAAGAACAACAAGGAGTTGCGAGAACCTTTTCAAGGCCTGCAAGCAGGTACCCAAAGGGCATAAAGAAAATACCGAGGGGCATAAAAGTTTTTATACGACAAAAAAAGTATATTAAAATGAGGAAATTAGGTTCTAAACGAAAAGAAGAAAAAAAGAAGAAACGGAATCAGCTAATTCTGGGAATCGGTCTGGCTTTGATTTTATTTGCAAGTGTTTTCGGATATGGTTTTGGAGGAGGAGGAAGAAGCACTCAAGAGAATAAGATTATATATAAGGGATATGAGTTTGTTGAAGAAAATGGTTTTTGGTTTGTTGAAATTGCAGGTTTTGAATTTTCTTTTAGATATAATCCAAATGAAGTAGAACAAATTGATTCTAACTTAAATTTTTTGGAAAGTTATTATGAAAAACCACTTTATATTTCTTCAGATGATATAGAATCTGAAAGTGAAATTTATCGGAATTTAATGTATCAAAATTCTATTATACAGCGAATGCAATTGGCTTGTTTGGAAGGAGAAGAATGTGCTGATGCAGAACTTCCAATAAAGACTTGTGAAGACAATTTTATCATAATCAGTGAAGCAGAAACTACTGAAGTCGTTCAAGAGGACAATTGCGTGTTCATTCAAGGGAAAATTGAAGATTTGGCGAAGATTACTGATGGATTTCTTCTTAAAATAATTGGAGTACAATAAAACTTATAAATTAAAAGGAGAGTAATATTTAATGAAAAACGAAGGGGATAACGAGGACAAACAAGAGAATAAAAAAGAAAAAGATATAGAGGAAGAAGAAAAGCAGGAGGATAAAAAAGAGGGAGAGATAAAGAAAGAAGAGAACGACGAAGATATTCACAAACAGATTGAAGAAACTAAAGAAGTCGGGCAAGAAGATAATAAAGAAAATAAACAATTAAAGAAAATATTTTTTGTTATTGGAATTTTAGTATTATTTTTTTTAGGGATTTTCTTCACTATTAATTCTATGGATCGTTTTACGTATAAAAATGTTGATTTTTATGTTGAAAAATATTGCGATTCAGGACCGCCCTGTCTAACTGTTTATAGAACTTCGCTCCCAGTAAATTCTGAACATAAAATAACTGGAAAAGCAGTATTTGCAGATTATAATTTTTACTTTAGAAATGATCCTAGAAAATTAAAAGATATACCTGTAAATATAGATGGAAAATTTACTTTAATGCGAAATTTAGTAGCAAATTTTACAGGGAGTTTTAATTGTGATGGAGATGGTATTATCGCTATTGCAAATTTAGTGAATGTTTTGGAAGTTTTGGATGTGGAAGCAATAAAAGATGAAACAGCTGGATGTGATCCTGATGGCAGGTATACTTTCTTACAATTGCAGGCAGGGAATGAAACAAGCATAGAACAGTTTGGTTCTTCATGCTATAACTTGAATATAAATAATTGTGAAATTCTTGAAGTTACAGAGAAATATATTGTAGAACTGCTTTCTGAAGTTACAAAAAATAAACTGTCATAAAATGAACTTGAAACTCCTTTGGGCAATTATCCTTACAATCATGCCGGTGACTGAGTTAAGGGTGGGGTTACCTATTGCCATCCTATACGCTATAGAGCAAAATATACCTATCTGGTTGATTTTTTCTTTGATAGTTTTATTGAATGTCTTAATAATTTTCTTTATCTTTTATTTTTTAGACAATCTTCATCATATTTTCTTGAAATTTAATCCATACAAAAAATTATTTGAAAAATACGTTGAAAAATTTCAGAAAAAAGTGGATAAGTTTGAAAAAAAATATGAGACACTTGGATTTTTAGCATTGGTCTTGTTCGTAGCTATTCCTTTACCTGGTACTGGTGCTTGGACAGGATGTCTTTTGTCTTGGTTAGTTGGATTAAATAGGAAAAAAAGTATTTTAGCAATATCAATTGGAGTAGTGATAGCAGGTTTATTTATTCTTTTTGGAACGCTTGGATTTCTTAATTTTCTTCAATAAACCTGTATTTTTCAAATCTGAATAAAAAGGAATTTTTTTAACCTTGAATATTTTAACACCAGCAAACCATATTCCAATTACAAATAATGTACTCCCAAAATACCAAAAGAGTTCGTGCGCGATATCAAACACAGAAGTTCCTGAAACAAAAAGTATGCTGAATAAGAAAATTCTAAGAATATTTATTATTAACAAACTTAAAAAAGAAAACAAAAGTATTTTTAATCTTTTATTTATTTTCATAGGAATTGCTAGATTAAGAATTAAAAGTAAATAATATGCAGAACCTGCTATACAAGCACTTATTATTTCTATTAGAAAAGAATTTTCTAAGGTTATAAAATTGTTCGTCAGCGTAGCATTAAAGAATAAACTTAAAAGAAAAAAAACTGGATAAATTGTTAAAGGGGTGAAGATAAGATAAAAAAGCCAGAGATTTGGTATGCCAATAAGGATTAGGATTAAGTATCTTGTTAAAATTCCAAGAAAATTTTTTGACTCTTTTTTCATAAAGAGGCGAGTGCAAATGTATTTAAATAATTTAATATTTATAAAAAAATGAATAAACAAAGGTGGATTGTCTTTAGCTTATTTATTTTATTAGTGATAATTGCCAGTTTTTACTTTGATTATGCAATTGTGGAAGGAATTTCTTTTCTCAGGAATGATATTCTGAATGATTTTTTTCTTGGTCTAACATTTATCAGTTCTTCTATAATAATCTTCTTTTTTCTCACAAGTTTATTTTTGTGGCAGGAACATAAACGAAGATGGATTCTTCCCTTGTGGTTTACTTTAGGAATTTCTGTATTCGTTAGTTTTACATTAAAAATAATTGTCCAAAGACCAAGACCTTTTCAATTAGGAATTGTTTCTGTTTTGCCAATACTGGAAAAAGCAAGTTATTTAATATGGAATTTTTCTTTTGCATCTGGACATGCCATAGTAGCCTTTTGCGCTATTCCTATTTTGTCAAAACAATTTCCTAAATTCAAGTATGTATGGGTGGTTTTTGCTTCATTAGTGGCATTTTCACGAGTGTATTTTGGACTTCACTTTCTAAGTGATGTTATTGTCGGTGGACTTATCGGTTAT
>SDBV01010432.1_pt1 | contig 12170 bp, 12 predicted proteins | sample 2277081 | NCBI WGS metagenome assembly SDBV01 (sample SAMN10402039, study PRJNA504765) | marine sediment metagenome | isolation source: marine sediment core GS10_PC15, 223 cmbsf | place: Arctic Ocean: Southern Knipovich Ridge | collected 2010 | reverse complement strand
TATAACACTCTATAAACCCACTCCTTTATAAAATGCATATTCTACAAGCCAAACACAGCAAGATTAGTGACAAAGAGGTGGAGGAACTCTTACAAAAATTAAATATTTCTAAGACGCAATTGCTTAGAATTCTTTTGAGCGACCCTGCACTGCCAGAAGATTGCAAGGTTGGAGATGTGATTAAAATTAAACGGGCTGAAGGCATTTATTTCAGAGTGGTTATATGATAAAAAATAATCATTTAGTGGTGAAGAAATATTTAAGTGAACACTCTTTAGTAGAATCTAATTTAACTTCTTTCAATGATTTTATTGAACACAGAATGCAAGAGATTGTGGATGAGATTTCCGCAGGTATTGACAATGATGATTTTGAAATAAATCTTGGAAAAATCAAAGTTGAACGGCCAAAGATTGTTGAAGCTGATGGGAGTTCTTCATTAATTTTACCGTATGAAGCACGAATTAGAAAATTGACTTATTCTGCTCCGATTACTCTTGAATTAACAGTAAGAAAAGGTGACCAAGTTGATTCTGAAACTGTTGAAATCGGAAAGATTCCAATTATGGTAAAAAGCAATGTTTGTAATATCAATGGTATGTCAAAAGACAAACTTATTGAAAGTTATTCTGACCCTTTAGACCCAGGTGGATATTTTATTATTAATGGAAATGAGAGAGTTATGATTATGGCTGAGGACCTTGCTGAAAACCAACCATTCATTGAAACAGATTCTAAAGGAGTTTTAAATCTTCGACTTTTTTCGTTAAGAGGTACATATAGAATCCCGATAAAAATTTTAGAAAATAAAGAAGGGATTTTTGAAGTATCTTTTAGCAGATTTAGAGATTTGCCAGCGATTGTTATTCTTAAAGCATTAGGGTTAACAAAAGAGGCAGAGATAGCAAAATATTTGGGCAAAGAAACAGACAGTGTGATTGTTAATTTGTATGAGTTTGCTGATTTAGCTACAAAAGAGGACGCGATGATGTATATTGCAGAGAAGACAAATTTACAAGGCACAAAAAAAGAAATTCTCGACAGGGTAAAACAAAGAGTTGATTCTTATTTATTCCCTCATATTGGGCAAAAAAAAGAGGATAGGATGAGGAAAGCAATTACTCTTTGTAAATTAATAAAACAATTTTTGATAGCAAAAGAAAATCCTAATTTAAGAACAGACAAGGATCATTATGCTAACAAACGGGTCAGGCTTTCAGGGGATTTACTTGCTACTTTATTCAGGGTTAATTTGGGAATTCTTATTCGAGATATTCAATATTCATTACAAAAATCTTCAAAAAGAAAAAAGTTTTTTTCCATAAAGATAATTGCTAAATCAACTTTGTTTTCTCACAGAGTAGAATCGGCAATCGCAACAGGAAGCTGGACTGGTGAAAGAAGTGGTGTAACTCAAAATATGGACCGAACAAATTATCTCACTCTTACTTCACAATTACAAAGAGTTTCAAGTATGTTGCCTTCTGATCAGGAAAACTTTTTGGCTCGTACATTGCATCCGACTAATTATGGAAGATTTTGTCCGATTGAAACTCCAGAAGGAACAGAAATTGGATTAAGAAAAAATCTTGTAATTTTAAGTAAAGTTTCAACTAGGGTTGGGTTGGAGGAAGGAAAATTTCTTAAAGATTTAGAATCAATTGGCTTGAATAGGGTTGGGCTTGAAGGACATGACGTTTTTTTTAATGGAATGTTTATAGGAAGTGTTGGAAATACAGAAGAATTTGTGAAAAAAATAAGAGAGAAACGAAGAGATAATGAATTGCCTTCCCAATTGAATGTGAGGAATAATTCTCATTTTGAAATTGTTTCAATTTCAACAGAACCTGGGAGAGTTTTAAGGCCACTTATAATTGTTGAAGATGGTTCTCCTAAATTAAAAAATGAACATTTAATTCAATTAGAACAAGGAGAATTGAGTTGGGATGATTTAGTAAACAAAAAGATAATTGAATATTTGGACGCGGCAGAGGAAGAAAATGCTCTTGTTGCGCTGTATGAACAAGAAATAACTTCGGCACACACTCATCTTGAAATAGATAGTATTGATTTGTTTGGAGTGGTTACTAGCTTAGTTCCTTATGGGAATCATGACCAAAGTTCAAGATTAAACCGAGGGAGTAAAACTCAAAAGCAGGCGTTAGGGTTATATGCTGCGAATTATTTATGTAGATTAGATACTGATGTAAGTATATTACAATATCCCCAAAAACCAATTGTTAGAAGTTTTGTTTATGATACTTTTAACACTTATCCTGCAGGACAGAATTTAATGGTTGCAATTATGACTTATGAAGGATATAATATGGAAGATGCTCTTATTTTAAATAAGGGAAGTTTAGATAGAGGTGTTGGAAGAAGTTTTTATTTTAGACCTTATTCTGCAGTTGAGATGAATTATGCTGGGGGCTTAAAAGATGAAATTGCTATTCCAGAGAAGGACGTTTCTGGATACAAGATGGAATCAAGTTATAGATTTTTAGAAAATGACGGGATTATTTATCCTGAAGCTCCTGTTAATGAAAGTGAAGTTCTCATAGGTAAAATGTCTCCTCCAAAATTTTTGTCAGAAGCAAGAGAACTCTCTGTTAAAACTAAGAAAGAATCAAGCGTTGCAATGAGACAAGAAGAAAAAGGAATTGTTGAAGCTGTTTTTGTTTCAGAAGATTCTGAAGGAAATAAAATAGTTCAAGTTAAAACAAGGGATCAAAGGATTCCTGAACTTGGTGATAAGTTTGCTACTGCTCATGGACAGAAGGGTGTTATTGGGATGATACTTCCTGAGGAGGATGTCCCTTTTACATCAAGAGGTATAAAACCTGATGTGTTATTTAATCCTCATGGATTGCCAAGCAGAATGACTGTTGGTTATTTATTAGAACTTTTAGCAGGAAAAGTTGGATGTCTCAAAGGGGAAATAATGGACGGGACTTCTTTTTCTGGGGTTGGAAAAGAAAAACTTGAAGATGAACTTACAGAATTAGGATTTCGGTATGATGGTAAAGAAACAATGTATAATGGAATCACTGGCAAAAGGATGATTGCAAAAATATTTATTGGAAATCTTTATTATTTGAAGTTAAAATATATGGTTGGGAATAAACTGCATGGAAGGGCTTCTGGAAAAGTTGCATTGCTTACAAGACAACCTACTGAAGGTCGGTCAAGAGGCGGAGCATTAAGGCTTGGGGAGATGGAACAGCAAGCATTGGTAGCTCATGGTGCTTCTTTACTCTTAAAAGAAAGATATAGTTCAGATAGGGTTGTATTGCCAATTTGTACCAGTTGTGGAAGCATTGGAATTGATGATAACATTCGAGACAAAGTAGTCTGTTCTATTTGTAACAGCGAGGATGTTGAACCAGTTGAAGTTTCATACGCGTTTAAGCTCCTTGTTGAAGAGCTTCAAGGATTGCATATCCATACAAATTTTAAATTAAAAAATAAATATGAACAATAAGATGGGAAGAAGAAATTTAAAAAAATCAAAACATAACAAATGACAGATAAATTAAAAAAACAAAATCACATAAAGAATTTAAGGGGATTAGATGAAGTTAATGATATTTTTGTTGTAAATTCTAAAACTCCAATTCAAGAATATGTCAAAGGATATAGATTTGAGTTAAGAATAGGAGACAGTTCTGGAGAAATGACACTTAAGTTTTGGGGGGATGCAAATAAAGAATTTGTTGAAAGCATATATAATTCAATCAAAAAAGATGATATTATATATGTTAAAGGATTAATAAAAGAATTTAATAATAAATTAGATATTTCTATAAATGATCCTGAAAATATGAGGGTCTGCAAAGATGAAGAATATGATTTAAGTGATTTTATTTTGACTACTAAAAGGGATGTTGAAGAAATGTTTAATGAAATAAAAGAAGTGATACAAAACATTCAAAATCCAACATTGAGAAAAATATTAGATGTGTTTTTTTCTGATGAAGTTTTTGTTAAAGAATTTAAAACAAGTCCAGCAGCAGTATATATGCACCACGGTTGGATAGGCGGTTTATTAGAACATACATTAAATGTAGTTAATATATGCCAAAAGATATCTGAAGTACATAAGGAAATGGGCAAAGACCTTTTATTAACTGGAGCGATTTTACACGACATAGGAAAAATTAAGGAGTTTGAATTAATCAGCACTATTAAAAGAAATAAATTAGGTAATCTTAAAGGACACATTATTTTGGGATTAGAACTTTTAACTGAAAAACTTAAAGAATTGAATATCAAAGAAGAAGATTCTATTAAAATTGTGCATATTTTATTAAGCCATCATGGGGAGCTAGAATGGGGGTCTCCTATTCGTCCAGCCTTTCCAGAAGCTCTTGCAGTGTTTCATGCAGATAATATGGATTCTAAATTAACTCAAATAATATCTTCTAAAGAGGACGCAATAACAGAAGAGGATTTTATTTATACAAAAAATTTTGGAAATATATATCTAAAATAAAAAAATGGAACCAATAAGGAACAAAATAAGTGAAATAAGTTTCTCATTAGTAAGTCCAGAAATAATCAAAAAAATTTCAGTTGCCAAAATAATCACTCCTGAACTTTATAATATTGATGGATATCCTGTTGATGGTGGATTAATGGATTTGAGACTTGGAGCGGTTGACCCAGGAGTTAGGTGTAGAACTTGTGGAGGGAGAATTAAAGAATGCTTAGGGCATTCTGGAAGTATTGATATTGCAAGATCAATAGTTCATTTAAAATATGTTCCTTTGATAGAACTTGGGTTAAGATGTTTTTGTAAAGGTTGTGGCAAATTAATGCTTGCTGATAAATCTTTGGAAAAATATTCTCCTAGTGAAAGAGCAAAAAAAGCTAAAGATGCTAAGAAATGTCCACATTGTGGGATTAGTAATGAGAGAGTAAAATTAGACAAACCAACTAGTTTTTATGTTGGAAAAAAGAGAATGTTTCCAACAGAAATAAGAGAAATTCTTACAAATATTCCTGATGAGGAATTGAAAAAAATCGGAGTGAATTCTTTGACATGCAGGCCAGAATGGGCAATTCTTACAATGCTTTTAGTTCCTCCAGTAACTGTAAGACCTAGTATCATTCTTGAAAACGGAGAAAGAAGCGAAGATGATTTAACACATAAACTTTCTGATATTATCAGAGCAAATCAAAGGCTCTGGGAAAATCTAAATGCTGGGGCTCCAGAAGTTATTATTGAAGATTTGTGGGATTTATTACAATTTCATATTACGACTTTTTTTGACAATACTGTTACAAGAATTCCTCCAGCAAGACATAGAAGCGGACAACCATTGAAAACAATTACTGAGAGAATTAAAGGGAAAGAAGGAAGAATTAGAAAAAATCTTGCTGGAAAAAGAGTTAATTATTCTGGTAGAACAGTAATTTCGCCTGACCCATATTTAAAACTTAATGAAGTTGGAATCCCTTATGAAATTGCAAAAATTGTTACTGTTTCTGAAAGTGTTACTGATTTAAATCTTAAAAAATTAAAAAAATTAATTCAAAAAGCAGAAATTTATCCTGGTGCGAATTATGTTGTGAGGCCTGACGGAAAAAGAAAGAAGATAACTCTTGAACTTAAAGAAGAAATAGTAAATGAACTTATTCCAGGATATCAAGTTGAAAGACATTTACAAGATGGAGATGTTGTTTTATTTAACAGACATCCAAGTTTGCATAGAGGAAGTTTGATGGCGCATTTTGTGAAAGTTCTTCCTGGTAGAACTTTTAGGTTACATCCTGCTACATGTTTCCCGTATAATGCTGATTTTGATGGGGATGAAATGAATATTCACTCTCCCCAAAATGAAGAAGCAAGAGCAGAAGCAAAAATTCTTCTTGATGTAAAGCAAAATTTAATATCTCCAAAGAACAATACCAATCTCATTGGATGTATTTCTGATGCTATCACCGGAAATTATTTGTTAGGGAAAAAAGAAGAGATTACAAATGATTATGCAAATCAACTCCTTTACAAATCTGGAGTGACAGCGCACATCACAAAAAAAACAATTACTGGTTTGGAACTATTGTCAGAAATTTTGCCGAAGATTAACTTTTCAAATGATTCTATTTCAATTAAAGATGGAAAAATTATCAGAGGTAAATTAGACAAAACTACTTTTTCGACAGAAGATGGTGAACTTATAAAAGAGCTTGATAAAGTTGTTGGAAGAGATAAAACTTTTGAAACAATTAGTAAAGCATTTAATGTGGGGAAAAATTACCTTTCTGACAGAGGAATAACAATTTCACTTGAAGATTTAGATTTAGATCAGGAAGTTATTGATTCTGGGGAAGAGATTGTTAAGAAAGCTGAAAAGAGAACAGAAGAAATAATAGAAACATATAATCAAGGAACTCTTGAAAGAATCCCTGGAAAAACTGAAGAAGAATCAAGAGAAATTAAAATTCTTCAGATTTTGAATGAAGTTAGAACAAAAATTGGTGAAATTGTAAAAGAGAAATTCTCTGAAAATAATTCTGTTAGTGATATGATCAAATCTGGTGGTGGAGGAAATATCTTAAATATAACTCAGATTGCTTGTTCGGTTGGGCAACAGGCTTTATGGGGGAAAAGAATTGACATTGGATACGATGACAGAACATTATCTTTTTTTAAGAAGAAAGATTTATCCCCAGAATCAAGGGGATTAATTAAAAGTTCATTTATGAAAGGTTTGAGACCTGATGAATTTTTCTTTGGTGCTATAACTGGAAGAGATAGTTTGATGGATACTGCATTAAGAACTCCAAAATCCGGTTATCTTTATAGAAGACTTGCTAACGCATTACAAGACTTAAGAGTAGAATATGATGGAACAATAAGAGATAGTAATAATAATATTATTCAATTTGTTTATGGAGATGATGGCTTAGATGTTTCCAAACTTCATTTAAACAAGAAATTAGATTCTGGAGAAGCTATAGGAATCATTACTGCCCAGTCTTTTGGTGAACCTTCAACACAAATGGCATTAAATGTTTTTCATTTTGCTGGTGTTCAAGAGATGCAGGTTACTATGGGGCTTCCAAGACTTATAGAAATTTTTGATGCGAGGAAAAAACCTTCTTCTCCAAAGATGGAAATTTATATGAATAAAAATTATGATAATGAAAAAGAAGCAAAAATCCTTGCTGAAAAAATTAAAGGAGTTACATTAAAAGAAATAGCGTCGGAGATTAATCTTGATTTCAGTGGCAAGACAATTGAGATAAAGATTGATAAGAAAGGACTTAGACAAACTCATATCTCAGTAAACAAAGTGGTTGACAAGCTTAATGTTCTTGGATTTAAAGCAAGAGAAAGAGGAGGTTCAATAATTTTAGGTGCTACTGAATTTACATTTAAGGAAATTTATCAACTTAAAGAAAAATTGAAAAAGACAATAATTTCTGGAGTTAAAGGAGTTAATCAGGTTTTAATTGTTAAAAAATTAGGGCATTTTATTATAATAACTCTTGGAACAAACTTGAAAGATGTAATGGAATTTAAAGAAGTGGATTCAGACAAAATTATTTCAAATGATTTACAGGAAGTTGCAAATGTTTTTGGGATTGAAGCCGCAAAGCAGTTGATAATGGACGAAATTTATAATGTTGTTAATACTCAAGGATTGAATATAGATAAAAGGCATATAAAACTTATTTCTGATGCTATGACTCATACGGGTGGCATTAAAGGTGTTACAAGAATGGGAATTATATCTCAGAAATCTTCAATATTGGCAAGAGCAACTTTTGAAACTCCTGAAAAACAATTTGTTAATGCGTCGATAAAAGGAAGCAAAGATAAGTTGTCAAGTGTTATTGAAAATATAATTCTAAATCAATCTGTTCCAATAGGTACTGGGCTCCCTGGTTTATTGGTAAAGGTTGTTGGCCCTTTAACAAAGAAAGAAGAGGAGAAAAAAATCGCAACGAAAAAAGTTGTTGAGAAAGTTGGGAAATAAATAATTTTATAAACTCTTAATCTAAGCTTTTTCTATGCTAAAAGACATCATCAATTATTCTCGTGAGCAAGTTCTAGCAGGAATTGTGGATCAGTTTCCTGAATCTTATTTGGAAAGAGCTCTTTCTGAAGCTGGTTTTGATCACTTTCCAGAATCCGGAATAACTTATGAAGCATTTGAAATGCTGCAGGAAAGGATTTCAGAAATATATAAAGCAGAAACTAATCTCAAGCCAGTTAAAAGAAAAGATTTGAGTTCAAAGGTTATTGAAACACCTGTGAAAATTAAGGAAAATAAGAAATCTAATGATTATGGTTCTATTGTTGGAAGAGATTTGAGAAAGGTTGGTAGAGTGGCAGGAGGATTTTTAGGATTTTTTCTCTCAAATCCGACAATAATGAGGTATGCATATGAAAGCGAAGGGGGGGCAAATGCTAAGGAGCATGCGGGTACAGGGGGTTTTGGAATTTTTTCTCTGATAGTTCACGGAATTGGTGGAGGATCTCTTTACTCACACTTATTTAAAACAAATCCTAAATTAGGTGCTATTCTTTTAGGAATTCATGTTACTACAAATGTTGCAAGCGGGATATATGAATATGCCAGACATGTTAAGAAAAGAGCTATAGAAAATTAACAATAAATTTATAAAACAATTAATTCTACAAGATTCATGCAAAAATGGTGACGACAATTAATAGAGACGATATGAGGCATCTTAATTTATTCAGTCAGATTACAAGGGTGAATACAAGATTTTGTTTTAAGTATAATGAGACGATAATTTTTTGTGTCTTGAGGGGAGAGATATCAAGAGCTATTGGGGAAGCTGGGAGAAACATACATGAATTAAGAAGGATTTTAGGGAAGAAAGTGAGAGTTATTCCGAGACCACAAGGGATACAGGATGCAAAACAATTTATTGAGAATATTGTAAAACCTGTTGTATTCAAAAATTTAGAAATAAATAATAATGAAATTATTATTACTGCTGGAGGAATGCAAAGCAAGGCAGCATTAATTGGAAAGAATAAAAGAAGGCTTTTGGAAATGCAGAAAATTATTAAAGATTTTTTTGGAAAAGAGTTTAGAATTATTTGAAAAGTCGTTCGCTTACAATAGTCCTCGCCTAACGGCTCGGAGATTAATTAAATAGTTATCTAACAAAACTCGTTCAAATTTTTTTCTATTAACAGTTTTAATTGATGTCGTGAGTGATAGCGAACGCAATTTAGCGAGGCGAAGCCGAGCGATTGCACGAGAACGCCTTACAATAAAGACGAGTGCAATCAGGAGTAGAGCGAATATCACAACTTTTAAAAACTATTTCTATGACAATACTACATGGGATTAAACTCTGCTAAAAAATTAATGAATACTCGGAAAAAGTTTAGATGGAAAGATAAGAAATATAAAGCAAGAACTTTAAATCTTTACGCTAAATCTGACCCCTTAGAAGGAGCTAATCAAGCCAAAGGCATAGTTCTTCAAAAAGTTCAAAAAGAAGCTAAGCAACCAAATTCAGCCATGAGAAAGTGCTGCAAAATTCAGCTTACAAAAAATGGAAAACAGATTACTGCATTTATTCCAGGCAATCTTGCACAAAGATTCATTGATGAACATGATGAAGTTATGATTGAAAGAATTGGTGGGAAACAGGGAAAAAGTATGGGGGATATTCCTGGAGTTAGATTTAAAGTAATTAAAGTAAATGATCAGCCATTACCAAGATTAGTTAGTGGTAAGATTGAGAAGGGAAGGAGATAAAATGGAAACAACAGATGTAAAATATGTAAAAAAAATTTTTTTGTTTGAAAAAAAAGATTATCGAAGAGTCCTTTATTATCTTAATGAGGTGGCTTTAAATAAAGAAGAAATAATAGGGAGAACTTTTTATTTTTTAGATAAAAAAAAAGTGAAAATTATAAAGGCGAATATTTTTAAGAAAACATTCGAATTTACAAAAAACTTTGATAAAGATTTTTTTAATGAATTAGAAAAAATAATTATTAAAAATGGGTCTAATTAAAATGACAGAACAAAAAATTTTACCAAAATTTAAGATTTTTGATTTGTATGATTTAAGTGAGATAACTGTAGAAGACCCAGGGTTAAAACAATTTATCAACTTACAACCAAAGCTTGTATTACAAAGTCATGGAAAGAATGTCCAAAAATTTGGACAGACAAAAGTTAACATTGTTGAAAGATTAATTAATAGGATTGGTGTGTCAGGGCATAGAGGTAAAAAACACAAGCTAGCTAAGGGGAATGCAACTGGAAAGTATTCAAAAAACATGAAAATTGTTTTAGAAGCATTTAGGATAATTGAAAAGAAAACGCAGAAGAATCCTGTAGCAGTTTTTGTGAAAGCGATAGAAAATTCTGCACCTTGTGATGAAATTACTGTAATTGAATATGGGGGTGCAAGATATCCTCAAGCTGTTGATGTTGCTCCATTAAGAAGGGTTAATCTTGCTTTGCGGTGGATTACTCAAGGAGCATCTGATAAAGCTTTTAACAAGAAAAAAACAATTGTCCAAGGATTAGCTGAAGAAATTATGCTTGCTGCAGAACGCAATGGAGATAGTTTTGCTTTTAGAAAAAAGAATGAATCTGAAAAACAAGCTGATTCTGCAAGGTGATTATTAATTACAATAATTCTTATAAAGGAAATTTATTCTTATGTATAATGAATAAAAAAGAATTTAAAGAAGCCAAGGAAAAATATCTTTCTCAAAAAAGCTTTTTTGAAAAAATATTAAAAGGGCAATTAGTTTGGGAAACTATTGGAAGAGGATTTGACATGGATTATCATCCTGCTGTGGTTAGGGAAGTAAACATTGATGAAAATTATGTGGATGTGATTGACGTAAGCGATAATAATCAAGAAAAAAGATATTATGCATTTATTACTGAAGAAGAAATGATTAATGAAGGTTTTTCAAAAGAAGATATTAAAGGAGAGTACCAAAGATATTCTAAAACTATTGAAGAGGTTCTTAAAAAATAAAAAGAACAAGCTGATTCTGCAAGGTAGTGATTAAGAAAAACCATCTCAAACTATAATACTGCTCCTCAATAAAATTTAAATAGAGATTAATAATTAATTTCAGATGGTTGAATATGATGACTTATCTTATGAGGAAACTTTGAAAGTATTAAGAGAAAAAGATGGGAAATATGTAGAATTAAGTTTTCATCCATCTTCTAAAAACCATAAAAAAATAGAACTTGATTTACCAAACAGTACTGGTGATTTAGAAGAAGAATTGTTCGGTCCTTAAAAAATATTTATTCGATTATTATATTTATAATGAGCAAGCATAAACTAAAAAGTTTAGAGAAACAAATTAATAGAATTCTTAAAGATGAATTAGTAGAAACAGAAATTAAATATGATTTGGCTGAAGCGAAAATTTATAATATTAGAAGTGTAGGAATAAAAGGTGATAAAAGAGCATATGGCTATATTGTTGAAATAGGTTTAAAATACAGGGGAAAATTTATTTGGGAATCAGAATTTTTTAAAGAATTAAGTACAAGAATCACAAATGAAATAGAAGATATTAATAGGGTGGTTTGTGCAATTTCAAACAAAGAAAAGTAATCTTTTACAAAATCTTTAAAAACTAACTTTATTATCATTAATTATTCTAATTGTTTATTAGATTATTTTATAAAATGCCAGGAGAAGATATTGCAAAATTAATGAAACAGCAAGACAAAATTAGAAATATAGCAATTGCTGCGCATATTGACCACGGTAAAACGACTTTTTCAGATAATTTATTGGCGGGTGCTGGAATGATTTCTAAGGAGCTTGCTGGAAAACAATTGGCATTGGATTTTCATGAGGATGAATCTTCTCGAGGGATAACAATTGATTCTGCTTCTGTAAGTATGATACATAAATTAGCAGAACAAGATTATTTAATTAATTTAATTGACACTCCTGGACATGTAGATTTTGGTGGAGATGTTACAAGAGCTATGAGAAGTGTTGATGGTTGTATTGTTTTGTGCTGTGCTGTAGAAGGAGTTATGCCTCAAACAGAGACAGTTCTTAGACAAGCTCTTAAAGAATCAGTAAAGCCGATTCTTTTCATAAATAAAGTTGACAGATTGATTAAGGAAGTTAAACTTACCCCAGAAGAAATGGAAAAGAAGTTCATTTCTATAATA
>SDBV01010431.1_pt1 | contig 12170 bp, 7 predicted proteins | sample 2277081 | NCBI WGS metagenome assembly SDBV01 (sample SAMN10402039, study PRJNA504765) | marine sediment metagenome | isolation source: marine sediment core GS10_PC15, 223 cmbsf | place: Arctic Ocean: Southern Knipovich Ridge | collected 2010 | reverse complement strand
CACGTTTCCAACTGGGGTTCCTGGTTCACAGATGGAGTGGAACTTGACAGGTGGATCGTGGTGGATCTGGGCAGCACGTATGCTCTGGGAGAGGTCAAGGTCTGGAACGCTAATGAAGCCTGGAGCTGGAACATGTATGGCTTCAAAGACACTGAAGTCTATGTATCGAACATGGCAGCTCCCGGCAATCCTGTGGATAATGTGGAAAACTGGACGCTGGTTGACACTGTAACGTTGACGCAGGCTCTGGGAGAGTTGGGAGTCAATTCGCCTGTTACAGACATTTTGGATCTTACAGGGAATGTGGCAACGCATGTTGCTCTGCGTGCCTTGAACACATACATAGGTGGATGGGGCACGGAAGCGGCGGGACTGAGCGAGTTGCGGTTCTTCGAGGGCGTGCCGCCTGTGCCAGGTCAGGCCTACGGTCCGGTCCCTGAAGTTGATGAAACAGGAGTGGAGCTCGAGGTGGTTTTGGAGTGGACGATCGGCGACGATCCGAACAATCCCGGCCAGCCGTACGCGGACATCACCAGACATTTTGTGTGGATGAGCGACGGTGTGACCGAAGACCTTGCTCTGGTCGATACGATCGATGCCGCCGAAGCTACTGTGTATGCTCCACCGGCGGAGCTGGATCGTGACGCGGTTTACTACTGGCGTGTGGATGAAGGTATCGAAGACTATCCCGCGGGGGATCCCAATAATATCATCGGTAAGATCTGGAGTTTCGCGACAGAGCTGTCTGTACCGACTATTGATGATGCTTATCCTGAGGATGTTTTTGTGGATCTTGGAGGCGAAGCTGAGTTGACGGTTGTAGCGACGAATCCGTTTACCGGTGGCACCAACGACCTGAGTTATGAGTGGTACAAGTATGTAGATGGGATCAACGATACACCTCGTGGTGATGATTCTCCGATACTTACTATCAGCGACGCCCAGGAAATTGACGAGGGCGAGTACTACTGTGTGGTAACGATTGGGGCCAACTCAGCATGGGGCCAGTCGCGTTTGGCAAGAGTGACAATCAAGCGGCTGGTGGGACACTGGAAACTGGATGAAACTCTTGATGAGGAGTCTGGCACGCATAACGGTGCAGCATACGGCGAGCCGAACTTCGTTGAGGGACTGGTTGACCCCGGGTCTGGGTCTGCACTCGATCTTTACGGCAGTAACGATGCCGTTGTGATTGTCCATTCGACATCGCTTAATGAGAATCATTTCACGGCAGCTGCGTGGGCAAAGGTCACAGGCGGCAGCGGAACGTTCCGCGCCGTCATCAGTGCTCGCAACGACGACCCGTGGTCGGGATATATGATCTATGCAAGCGCCCCGAACATATGGGAATTCTGGACGGGCACCGGTTCGGGCCTCGATCAACTCGGAGCAGGCGCCGCGGGAGCTGTTGTTGAGGGCGAGTGGGTACACCTTGTTGCGAGTTTCGAGATGACCGGTGCTACCGAAGAATCGCTGCTTGGCACGAAGAGGCTGTACATCAACGGTTTGTTAGCGGCAGAGCAGACAGACGCTCTGTTTGCGCCCAATGAAGTGACAGACGTGTTGATAGGAGCAGGCGCCAATGAGACGCAGGGCTACGACTTCTTCTTCTATGGCCTGATCGACGATTGTCGTGTTTACAATTACGCTTTGGACGCCACGGAAGTCGGCGTGCTCTATTCCGATGTTCAGGGTTCGTACTGTGTGAACAAGCCTGCGCTGGATTACAGTGATAACTGCAGAGTTGATCTGGCGGACCTTGCCATCTTTGCCGCGTCGTGGATGGAATGCGGGCTGTTCCCCGAGTGTGTCAATACGATTGAATAATATGGAATTCGTAAATGATTACAAATTTGGGCTCACCATGGTCGTACCATGGTGGGATGAATGATATTGTTGTTATTTTGAAAGGAGGTAGAGTGATGAACAAGTACATTAGTAAAACTGTTATTCTGGGGGTACTGGTCGGCATTGTTGCTGCCGGTGTGGCTGGCGGTGCGATAATCGACCCGGCTGGTCTCACTGCAACTGCATCCAGCACTCACGCGTCTTATGTCGGTCGGCTCCAGGATGTGGTCAATGGAGAAGGAATGGTTGGTGATGCCCACATAAGTGGGTGGGGTACCTGGTTTACCGACGGTGTGGAGCTTGATCGCTGGATTGTCATTGAACTCGGCGGCACATATGAGCTTGACAGCATGAAAGTCTGGAATGCCAATGAGGCTTATGGCTGGAACATCTACGGTTTCAAAGATACGGAAGTCTTTGTCTCAGATGTGGCGGCTCCCGGTAATCCGGTAGACGACGCAGGTAACTGGACGGTTGTAGCAACACAGGTATTGAATCAGGCGCCGGGAGTAGACGGCTATGCTACCCCTGACACTGTTGACCTGCTCGGTATGACAGGATCACATGTTGCGTTGCGTGCCCTGAGTACTTACAAGCCAGGCTGGGCCAACGATGCCGCCGGCCTCAGCGAAGTGCAGGTTTCCACGGTTCCGGAACCTGCTACGCTTAGTCTTTTGGCTCTTGGCGTTTGCGGACTTGTCCGCCGAAAAAGAAGCTAATCAGCAAGTTAATGATGCAGCTTTGTTAACTAACGCCCCGGCATGTTATCGCCGGGGCGTTTTCTCGGATTTTTTTTTGATTATGTAACAGCAATCGTAATTCATTTGAGGTGGCGGGTGAGCGGAGAAGGCAATTGCGGGCATTATACAAAAACGGCCGCCACCGCGGCTCTCGTCGTGGCAGTGATTTTGTCAGGGGCGATAGAGCTTCACGGCACGCCATTCAACCGTAATCCGCGTGTGGTTGGTTACTATCCCTACTACGCAACCGGCAGGCTGCCTATTGACGACATCCAATATGATGCGCTGACACATATCAATTATTTTTCACTGAACGTTTATGAAAACGGCGATCTGGATGTGGGCCATATTCGGTTTGCCGATCAGACGAAACTGGTGAATTTGGCGCACAGTCACGGGGTCGAGGTTTTGATTTGCGTGACGGGTTTTTCGGAGCCTTTCAGTGTCATGATGGCCAGCCCTGCAACCCGCGCCAATTTCGTGTCGAATGTTACGCAATATTGCCTGGACTATGATCTTGACGGAGTGGACCTGGATTGGGAACAGGCGTTTTTGGAGAATGATAAGGATAATTTTTCCGAAATGGTCCTTGAACTGCATGATTCACTCAAGCCGTACGGGCTGCTGTTGACGGTTGCGGTGTACCCGATTGGCAACAGTTCTGTAGATATAAAGCCCTGGGCGATCGAGTACGTTGACTGGCTGAATATAATGATCTACAATTTTTGGTATCCACATTCAACATTTCAAAATGCCGTCGATTCGATGCGGCACTGGGAGGAGTATGGCACGCCGCGAGAAAAGGAAGTTCTGGGGATACCGTTCTACGGTAAGGACACCGGCGGCTCAGCTTACTCTTACAGCACCATCATGGACGCATATCATCCGGGCCCGGAAGTTGACATAATTGGCGGCATCGGTTTCAACGGAATCGATACCGTCAAAAGGAAGACCGCTTATGCTGTCAACACCGGCGCTGGCGGCGTCATGATATGGGAGTTGTCCCACGACACACAGGATTCCACATCACTTTTGAACGCTATCGACGAAGAGATCGACGATGTGATAGCCGCAAGTCTTAACAAGGTTTTGATCCCACCGTCTCAACTGACGGCGACAGCGTCGAGCAGCCACGACACGTATCCTGATCCGATGGTCGTTGTCGATGGCAGCGGAATGACCGGCGATGTGCACGCTTACACGTGGGGTTCCTGGTTCACAGATGGAGTGGAACTTGACAGGTGGATTGTGGTGGACCTCGGCGACACCTATACCCTCAAAGAAGTCCACATCTGGAACGCCAATGAAGCCTGGAGCTGGAGGATTTATGACTTCAAGGACACAGAGGTCTATGTATCGAACATGGCGAATCCCGGCAATCCGGTGGATGACCCAGGCAACTGGACGCTCGTGATGAATGTGACGTTGTTGCAAGCACCTGCAGATACAGGGCCCGTTTATGACACGCCCGACATATTGGATCTTACCGGATATGTCGCCACACATGTTGCGTTGCGTGCCTTGAGCACTTACAAGGCAGGCTGGGGGACGGAGTCGGCAGGGTTGAGTGAGTTGCAGTTTTACAGTGTTGGACTCAGGGCCGATCTGGACGACGATAACGATGTTGACCTGTTCGACCTGCATATTCTTGCCGACGACTGGCTGAGGCAGGATGAGAGCATTCGGGCCGATTTCAATGCCGATGGCGAAGTTGACATTGTCGACTTGAGCATCATGGCTGCCGAATGGCTGATCGGAGTTGACTGACAGTCCCTTTCTTCTTATAATGATTGATAGATTCTGTCCGGCTGCTGCGAAATACATGCATTGAGTGAGACTCTGATATTGTGAAATATTTTTTTCCTGCAATGATGATCTGTCTGATAACTTCCGGTTTGAGTGTTGCCGGATCCGATAGGGTTGTCGGTTATTATCCGGATTGGGGTACGGGCAGGCTGCCTATTTCACAGATCAGATATGACAAGCTGGATCATATCATATACTTCTCCATTTCTCCAAATGCCGACGGAAGTATTGACCTGGGGCATATTAATATTTCGAATATGATGATGCTCGTTTCCACGGCTCACAGTAATGACGTAGGCGTTTCGATTTGTGTGGGAGGCTGGCTCAGGGGTCAGCATTTTTCCGCAATGACAGCCAACGCGACGACCCGCGCGAATTTTGTAAGCAACATGCACCAGTTGTGCATCGACTATGGTCTTGACGGCGTCGATCTTGACTGGGAATCTATTTCGGGCGATACGGACAAGAGCAACTATACGAAGCTGATCAAGGATTTGAAGACGGCGCTCTCCGATGACGGGCTTTTGGTGACGGTGGCGGCTGCCTCATCGAGCAGTAAGTTCGAGGCTTCGGCTGTCCCTTATCTGGACTGGGTGAACATAATGGCCTATGACATGGGGACGCCGCATTCGTCCTATTGGGCCGCGATATCGACTTTGACATACTGGGAGGACTTCGGTTTCCCAAGGGAAAAGGAATTTCTGGGTGTCCCGTTTTACGGCAGGAGTTCCAGTGGCGCTTATACTTACAAGCAGATTATGGACACCTACGCCCCTGCCCCCGATATCGATCTCGTGGACGGGATAAACTTCAACGGCATCGATACTATCAAAGCCAAGGCCAAATACGCATCCATCAACGGTTATGCCGGAATAATGATATGGGAAATCTCGCAGGATACTTCCGACGAAACGTCACTCTTGACGGCGATTCATGACGGATTCAACATTACAGTGAATAACGAAAGTTACAGGATGATACCGCCAGCCGACCTGAAAGCGACCGCATCGAGCGGCCAGACTTCATATCCTGATCCAATGGTCGTTGTCGACGGCAGGGGCATGGTGAGCCAAACCGAGCACAGCAGTTCGTGGGGCTCATGGTTCACCGACGGCTTTGAACTTGACAGGTGGATTGTGGTGGACCTCGGCGATACCTATACCCTGAAGAAAGTCCATGTCTGGAATGCTAATGAAGCCTGGGGCTGGAGGATTTATGACTTCAAGGATACCGAAGTGTATGTCACAACCGCGGCGGATCCCGGCAATCCTGTGGATAATGCGGAGAACTGGACGCTCGTTGACACTGTAAAGTTGACGCAAGCTCTGGGAGAGTTGGGAGCCAATTCGCCTGCTACCGACATGCTGGATCTCACCGGATATATCGCCACACATGTTGCCCTGCGCGCCTTGAGCACTTACAAGGGAAGCTGGGGCACGGAGTCGGCAGGCTTGAGTGAGTTGCAGTTTTACAGTGTGGCACTCAGGGCGGATATCGACAATGACAACGATGTTGATATAGTGGATCTGCAGAGGCTCGTCAGCAACTGGCTTGACGCCGGTGACAATCTCGAGGGCGATTTCAACGGAGACGGGCAAATCGACATGCTTGATCTGGGGATCCTCGGAGAAGATTGGTTGAAAAGTTTACAGGAATAAGCAATGGCTTGCTTGAGAACGCTATGTTGTTTTTCACCTTGCACCCCCTCACATTCACCCTTCTAACGGACTGACTTTTTTCAACTAATCAGGTTTCTTCGCAGTTATCCACCCGGCCCCTAATTGATCATCTCGTACCACGACCCTGCCGTCAACAAACCCAGCCTCGTCCACCAGCGACAGCAACTCGCTCGCCGAGTACGCCCCGACCATCAGGTTAAAAAGCGCCGCAGTCAAAGGACCGGTCTTGTCGTTATTCAGCAGAAATTCCTGGATAACCAACAGCCCTCCGCCTTCCATCGCCTTGATCGATTTGCCCAGTTTCATCTCCGCCAGCCCCCCCTCGCCGTGCATAACATTTGAAAGCAGCACCACATCGAATCCCTGCCCGAACGCATCCTTTTCCCAGTCGCCCTCGCAAAAGTAGATTCTATCTGTAAATCGTTGCTCTGCAACAACTTGCCGTGCGATAGCAATCGTCTCCGGCAGGTCGAAAACCACCGCCTCAAGCCGCGGGTACTTTCTGCATGCCAGAATCGAATACGTCCCCGGCCCGCCTCCCACGTCAAGAAGCCGCCTCCTGCCCTCCAAATCGATATTCTCGCTAAATATCCTGCCCCGACCAGCCAGGGTAATATTGTTCATGCCCATTATGAAGCTTCTGTGCGATTCGGCATCATCCTCCGTAGGCACTTCAAGGCAGATTTCCTCCTCCAGCCCGTCCCAGAACAGCCTGACCGCGTCGGAATGGGCGATTATGTCCCCTTGGTAGAGCGGCGCACCCGGCACAAGATATGTCGCGGCAACCTCGCTGTTCTTGTAAAGAGACCCATCCCTTTCCACCAGCCCCATCGCCGAACAGGCGATCAGAAGCTTCTCGGTCATCGGCGGCCTGGTTCGACATTTTTGACATAAATCATGTAACGACAAACTGTTATCGCCAATCGCACCAAACAGCCCGATCTTATTGGCCACCTCCAGAACACGCGAAATCCGATACCCCCACGTCCACTCATTAATCCGGGCAATCTCATCAGGCATTACTGTACTCCCAAAAAATGCACACGGCGCATCATATCACTTGTCATTCCCGCGAAAGCGGGAATCCAGAATAAGACAGCTTCCGCCGAAGGCGGTTTCATGTTTCTTCCACAGATGGCTAAAATGTTGTCATAATTGCGGTTTATCATACATCTACCACGCATTGTGCGATCCATTTATCATCCTGACGGGCGACTTTCAACTGTGTGTAGGTCGCCCCCTTGACCTCGACAGCCGTTTCGTGTCGTTCCGGATCGGCAGTCTCGCCCCACGCCCGGCCGTCGAGCTTCTCGCCGGCGACTGTCACCTCAAACCTGCCAAACACCATCCGCCGCGTTGCCATCTCATAGATGAGTTCATTGAGCCAGTCGACAAACAAAAGCTCCATATCGTCGCCTTCGCAGTGGATCCGGACTTCCTCCTTCGGATCAACCTTCTCCGGCGAACAGATCACCGCCATAAGGGCAACCGCAGCCTCGGCAAATGCCTCATCAAGCGTCCGCCCCACGCCCCGCACCCCAATATCGGCCTGGTGATGAAAATGCTCCCACATGCCAATCTGCTCCAAACAATGCAACAGAACGTAATTATAAACCCACAAACGGCAATAGCAATTCCCATTTGAATTATCGGCCAGTATCGGTTATGATTACGCACTTAATGTAGGGTGGGGCTTGCCCCACCGCAAAACTTCGAAAGGAGCACTGATGGAAAGTATGAAGGCAACTGTGTCAATTTCGATCATCTGCACGGTACTCTTGACCGTATTCTCGCACACCTATGCCCAGCAGGACCTGACAAAAGGCTGCCCCGACCCCGGCATCATAAAATCCAAGACCGACGGCCACTATTACATCTTCTCGACCGGCAGGGGCGTGCCGATTCGCCGCTCAAAGGACCTAATTAGTTGGCAGCGTGTGGGCAGAGTCTTCGACAAGCGCGTCCCGGACTGGGCAAAAAAGGAAGTCCCCGGCACAAGGGGGATATGGGCGCCGGACATTTCGTATTTCAACGGCAAATACCACCTGTACTATTCGGTCTCCACCTTCGGCAGCCAACGGTCCTGTATAGGGCTTGCCACGAACGCCACCCTTGACCCGGCGGACGCCGCCTACAAATGGATCGATCACGGCAAAGTCATCGGATCGGCCCCCGACAAGACCGACTTTAACGCCATCGATGCGGCCGCTTTTGTCGACAAGGATGGCTCCGTCTACCTGGCGTTGGGTTCATTCTGGGATGGGATTAAGATGTTTCATCTCGATCCCAAAACCGGAAAGCAGAGTCCGTTCGACAGCCGAAGATACGACCTTGCCCGGCGGCCTAAGCATCATGCCATCGAAGCAGCGTTCATTATCTATCGCCAGGATTACTACTACCTCTTTGTCTCCTTCGACGTCTGCTGTGAGGGCGTCAAAAGCACGTATCGCGTCATGGTCGGTCGCTCCGAAAAAGTAACCGGCCCGTACATCGACCTCAGCGGCAAGCGAATGACAGACGGAGGAGGCACGCTCGTTTTGGCGAGCCACGAAAACTGGCGAGGCCCCGGCCACAACGCTGTCCTCCAGACCCCGGAGGGCGACTACATCGTCCACCACACCTACGACGCCAACGAGAAACACGGCGGCAGAAACCTCCAGATACGTCCCCTCCTCTGGACCGGCCACGGCTGGCCCCTCGCAGGCGAACCCATCATCGAGGCGATGCCAAAGAAAAAGAAAATCAAACCCGAAGACCTCCTGGGCAAATGGAAGCACACCATCAACTATCAGATCGATCGCGAAGTGCGCATCCTGCCCGGCGGCAAGTTGAACAAACCTGACGGCATAGGCACATGGACATTCCAAGGCAACACGCTCGTCTTCAACTGGCCAAACGCCGACGCACCCAACGGAACATGGCTCGACGAGTGCTACGTCGCGCCCGACAGCAAATCCTACATCGGCAGAAACCAGGCGGGCATGGTTGTCCGCGGCATAAAAGTAAAATGAACTGTAAACAACTTGCTTTTCAATTCTAAATCCCTGGAAGAAGGAGTGGCCCATGATTTCAAGTCGTCATCAAACACAGGTTTGCACTGTTCTGGCGTTTCTGTTGACAGCAGTAACCTTTGGCGCAACAAAAGTTTCTTCGGAGGGCGGCAATGTCAATCGCCTTGTCATTCATACCGATCAGGGCAAGAATACAATCGCCCCGGAAATCTACGGCCACTTCGCCGAGCACCTGGGCCGGTGTATCTACGAAGGCTTCTGGGTCGGCGAGGATTCATCCATTCCCAACGTCCGCGGCATTCGCAAAGACGTCGTCGCAGCCCTGAAAAAGCTCAACATCGGCGTCCTTCGCTGGCCGGGCGGATGCTTCGCCGACGAATACCACTGGAAAGAAGGCATCGGCCCGCGCGATAAGCGCCCCAAAATGGTCAACACCCACTGGGGCATGGTCACCGAGACCAACGCTTTCGGCACGCACGAGTTCCTCGATCTCTGCGAGCAGCTCGGCTGCGAAGCCTGCATCGCCGGCAACGTCGGCTCCGGAACCGTCGAAGAGATGGCCGAATGGGTCGAGTACATGACCTTCGACGGCGACAGCGAAATGGCCAATCTCCGCCGGGCCAACGGCCGAGACAAGCCCTGGCGCGTAAAATACTTCGGCGTCGGCAACGAAAACTGGGGCTGCGGCGGCAACATGACCCCCGAATACTACGCCGATCTCTACAAACGCTTCCAGACATACGTGCGAAACTACTCCGGCAATCGTATCGTCAAGATCGCCTGCGGGCCCGGCGGAATCGATTACAACTGGATGGACGTCGTAATGCGACTTGCCCACAACCGGATGAACGCCGTCAGCTTGCACTACTACGTCCGCGGCACGGGCAACTGGACCCGGAAGGGCAGTTCGACAAACTTCGACGAAACCGAATGGTTCGCACTCATGAAAAACACACATGGCGTGCATGAACTGCTTCGCAGGAACATCGAGATCATGGACAAGTACGATCCGCGAAAAAGGGTGGGCCTGTTCGTCGATGAGTGGGGCACATGGTGGGATGCCGAGCCCGGAACCAATCCCGGATTCCTCTATCAGCAGAACACGCTGCGCGACGCCGTGTCGGCAGCCATCTTCCTCAACGCCTTCAACGAAAACTGCGACCGCGTCAAAATGGCAAACATTGCACAAACCAACAACGTCCTCCAGGCCATGATCCTCACCAGGGGCAAAGAAATGCTCGTGACCCCCACATATCACGTTTTCGAAATGTTCAAAGTCCACCAGGGCGGGACATATCTGCCTAACGATCTGACATGCAACCCTTACAAGCACAACTCCGAGACCATACCGGCAATATCCGTCTCAGCCTCAAAGGACAAGAACGGCGCGATTCACATCACTCTATGCAACCTCGACCCGCAAATGCCCGCCGAACTCATCTGCGAACTGCCCGGCACAACGCCAAAACGCGTCACCGGCAGAGTTCTCACCGCCGAAAAAATGAACACCCACAACACCTTCGACAAGCCCGACGCGATCAAACCGACGGTCTTAAAAGGATTGGAAATCAAGGGGTCCTGTGTCCTGGCAACGCTGCCCGCAAAATCGGTCGCCATCCTGACGGTGAAATAATACGGTGTCACATTTGTTGTGCAGAGGTGTCAATCCCCGACAAACACAAAGGGCGATCCTTGTGGATCGCCCTAAACTTTTCTAATCAACGACTGAGTTGTCTGATTCTAATACCGATAATGCTCCGGCTTGAAGGGTCCGTCGACCGGCAAACTGAGATAGTCGGCCTGGGCCTTGGTCAGCTTTGTGACCTTGGCGCCCAGACGACCCAAGTGCAGCCGGGCCACTTCCTCGTCCAGTTTTTTCGGCAGAGTATAGACTTTCGCTTCCAGGTCCTGTTCTGCGATCATAATCTGAGCGAGGCACTGGTTCGTGAAGCTGTTGCTCATGACAAAGCTCGGATGACCCGTCGCACACCCTAAGTTCACCAATCGACCCTCGGCTAACAGAATGATCGAACGTCCCGACTTGAGCGTCCACTTGTCCACCTGCGGCTTGATGTTCTCCACCGTGCACTGCGGCGTATCATGCAGGTAGCTGGTCTGAATCTCACTGTCGAAGTGGCCGATATTGCAGACAATCGCCTCGTTCTTCATCTGCTCCATGTGCCCCCCGGTAATCACATCGCAGCAACCGGTGGACGTAATGAAGATGTCGCCGACCGCCGCCGCATCTGCCATCGTCGTAACTTCGTACCCTTCCATCGCCGCCTGCAACGCACAGATCGGGTCGATTTCGGTGATCAGCACCCGCGACCCCAGGCCCCGCATCGACTGGGCACAGCCCTTGCCCACATCGCCATAGCCGCAGACGACCACGATCTTGCCGGCCATCATCACATCGGTCGCCCGTTTAATGCCGTCAGCTAACGACTCGCGACAGCCGTACAGATTGTCGAACTTGGACTTGGTCACCGAGTCGTTGACGTTGATCGCTGCAAAGGGCAGTTCGCCGGCTTCTGCCATCTGATACAGCCGATGCACGCCCGTCGTCGTCTCTTCGGAAACACCTCGAATGCCGGCGACGATCTTTGTCCACTTCTGCGGATTTGCCGCGATACTTGCCGCGATCCGACTCATCACAACCTGCATTTCCTTGTTGTCGGTTTTCTTCTCCAGCAGCGACGGGTCCTTTTCGCATTTGGCCCCGTGCACAACCAGAAGCGTCGCATCGCCGCCGTCATCGACAATCATATCCGGCCCCGATCCGTCAGGCCAGGTCAGCGCCTGCTCCGTGCACCACCAGTACTCCTCTAATGTCTCACCCTTCCACGCAAACACAGCCGTCCGACCTGCCTTGGCGATCGCAGCCGCCGCATGGTCCTGCGTCGAAAATATATTGCACGACGCCCAGCGGACATCCGCCCCCAAAACCTCCAATGTCTCAATCAGCATCGCCGTCTGGATCGTCATATGCAGGCTGCCCATGATTTTCAGGCCCCGCAGCGGCTTTTCCTTGCCGTACTTCCGGCGAACGGCCATCAGTCCCGGCATCTCATTTTCCGCCAATTGCA
>SDBV01010430.1_pt1 | contig 12172 bp, 11 predicted proteins | sample 2277081 | NCBI WGS metagenome assembly SDBV01 (sample SAMN10402039, study PRJNA504765) | marine sediment metagenome | isolation source: marine sediment core GS10_PC15, 223 cmbsf | place: Arctic Ocean: Southern Knipovich Ridge | collected 2010 | reverse complement strand
CCTTGAGCTTGAAGGATCCGATCTCCCGGACCTGCGCGGCACCCCTCGACACGCGGCTTCGGTCCGCCTCCATCTTCACCCGCTGATCCGCGGTGAATGTCTGCAACATTATTATTATTATTATTGACTACGGCCGATCTGTCAACTCCGATAAATTGAATCAACCCCGAGGTCAACCAACTTGGGGTCCACCCACCCATCCATCCATCCTTTCCCCACCCCATGTGTGGAGGATGTTTGTGTGTGTGTGTGAAGATCCCATCTGCGCAGTGCTTCCTGTTTGTACATTCGATCTGTGCTGCGAATTGCAACACCCCCGCAGCACAAGGTATGAGCTGGGGTGCACCGCTTCTAGACGAGAATGCGATCCGCAGCGACGACGACAGGGCAACCGGGCCACCAACTGACGGACGCAAGGTACGCGAGAGCCCCCCGGGTAGCCCTCGTGCTCCCCGCGAGCAGCTCATCACGCTGAGGGATGCGGCAGACCGCTGGTACACGGCAACGACGATGGACGGGGGGAAGACGGTGATCAATCTGCAACGGATAGAGGCTCCCGATGGCTGGGTGAACGAGGTGCTGGACCCCACGTTGCTGGACCCGCGGGCAGGATACCGCGACAAGATCTGGATCACCGTGGTGCGGTACGTGATGTTCGTGTCGTGCGCGGTGTGGCTGGCGGGTGCCTTTGTGGCATTCATCGCCTACACCACGTGGGGACCGAGCCCCTGGTCGTGGCTCATATGCTGGATCCTCCTGGGGTCCACCCTGAGCAGCTACAGTACCCTGTGTGCCATGGCCGGGAGGAAGACACAGTTCAAGTACGTGGTGCTCGGCGTGTTCATCGTGTCGCTTATCGGGTGGCTCAGCGCCATGGCCGTCGTCTTGGTGGACGAGGCCGTCATCCAGTTGACAATCATCCAGTTCCTCTCCACCATGGCCCTGGGACTCTACACCATCCACAGGCCCAGGGCGCTGGACAGGAGGCTCGTCCTCGCCATTCTCTTCATTGGCGTCGTCGTAGGATGGTGCGCAGGCATCGCGGCCTACTACGGCGAGCACGACTGGATCACCGCGTTCATCGTCCTCGGAATCGCATGCGCCCTCGCCATGTACCACTGGTTCTTTGCCGAGCACGTCAGGGTCACAAACTACCCCGAGGACGAGGCACCCACCGCTCTCATCCACCTCTTCACCCTCCCCATCACCTCCTGGCTCGTGGGGTGCATCCGGGCCATTCGGAACCGCAAGTCCAGAAAGGCAGCCGCCCTCGAAGAGCCCTACAGTTCCATGGTGGACCTCGTTCTCGACTCAGACAGCGAAGAGCCCTTTGGTCCAATGAACTCCTCCGCGGAGAGTCCTTTGGACCAGAGGGATAGTTGGGAGTCAATGGACAGAGAGGCGGAGATGGTCGTCAACTCCAACAACGGCTCCTCCGGGGGGGCTCTGAAGCCACACCACCAGCCATGATCGAGAGGACTCTCTTTCTCTCTCTCTCGAAGAGCTTTTCGCTGGGAGAGAATATGTGTTGTTGTTGTTGATGATGATGTTTGTCACAAGTAAAGAACTGAAAGATTGACCCCTAAGCTTCCAAGGGTGTACAAAGGGCGATTTAGCTATTTACGCCGAAAATTTTTTCAAGTTCAATTTTTCATCGCTGCTGGGGAATATTTTCAAAAATCGATCCCCGCCCCAACGCCGGGTTTCTCGCATGATCCGGGTGTGGATCCATCCGGTATTTCCTCAGGCAACCACTGAAAGGGGTGAAGCTGGTCAGTGAGGTCGAAGTCAAATTTTATTGTTTTCTTCACGAGATGCTTGGCGTATCCGGGTCACCGGTGGTGGTGAACATGTGCGACGCCTTCACGGAGCAGATAAGGCACCACGAGCGTCAGCTTGAGGTGCTACGCGCAAGGAAGGACAGGTGGGTGACACAGTCACACCAGAAGCAGGCAGCACTGTTCTGCAGGGGACTGATGGGATCCACGATGAGCGTAAAGAAGCTGACAGACGGTCCGTATGAGATTTCCTGCGGTACTGGGATCGGTCTTGGGGTCGTCAAGATGGAACCTGTGCACGGGAGTGACCTGCTGACCGACGCGACTCGAAGAGCACTCTTGGAGTCCCTTGGACCGAAGGGCTCTTCGATTGAGAGCCCTTCGGGGGACGAGAGGGAGAGCGTGGGCGGGCAGTCGCCATCTCCGAGACCGGTGGTATCACTACCACGGAGCCTCCCCGTGTTACCTCCCATGGAAGAGATTGTCTCGCTCACACTCCTGGGGGAGTCCTTCGGGCCGAACGACCCTCCAGCGGTGGGGAGGAGGATGAGGACCACGGTCTCGGATCTGGACATCAACCTGGAGATGTCCAGCGTGGAGGAGCAGGAGCGCAGGCGGAGCATCCGGGACTTTGTGAGGAAAAACATGCCTCCGCTGGCAAGCTGGCTCAAGCCGGAGGGTCCGGTGGATCCGACCAGAAAGCCGCGCAAGGGAACGAGTCCGAACCAGCGGTACACGAGGTCCAAGTACACGAAGGAGTTTCTGGACTTTGTGAAGAGGATGGCGCTCTTCCTGGCCACAAAGAAGACGAGGGTGTACTGTGCCAGGATAGATCCGAACACGGGGCAGGAGTACATCAGATCACCGACGAGCAGAGAGTTCAGGATCAACGCCATGACCATCAGGATGCCGAAGGACAGGAGGTGCGTGGGGTGCAGGAGGTTCTACAAGACGAGGGACCCAAGCTGCTGCAAGAACCTGGCGTTCCAGCTGTGTAACTGCAGCAAGACGAGGTCGTCGCACTGCCTGGAATGCCGCATCATCAGGTGGGCCCTAGAGATGAGGACAGAGGACGGAAGCCTGGAGTGCTTCGACCACGACGGGATCCTTCGCACGGTGGAGTGCAGCGGAACGGGCTGTACCATTCACTGCAGCCCGGAGGAGCTCTACATACTCTCCATCGTCATGACGGAGGACGACGTCAGGGTGGAGAGCCAGCTCACAAAGGAGGCCAGATCCAGAAAGAGGAGAAAGAGGAAGCAGACTCCCTCGAAGAGCCTCTTAGAGTCTCCGGGTCCGGGACCTGCAACGCCATCACTTTCTCTCCCCCATCCGTGCCAGTGGACGTCAAAGGCCAAAAAGAGGGTGAAAGTAAACCACGGAATCTGATTCTTCAAATTTGTGTGTGTGTGTGTGTGTGTGTGGAGAAGGATTTGCTTCTCTCTCTCTCTCTCTCTATAAATATTATTCCCATACATCAGCGACGGTCCTGTATATGTGCTCATCACTTACAGCCCACACCCATAGGAAAGGAACGCACACACACAAAAGAAGATGCTATCCTCGTGGCTCCAAGGTCCAGCTCGAGACTACCGGACCGCCCCTCTCCCAAGTAAGAGGGAGCGCAGTCCCAATGATGATGATGATGATGAAGTGGTGGTGATTGAGCACAGGTGGCAGAGGAATGCGGATCCCTGGATCGCAGAGATCGTCGCCACGCTGGACAGTAACCCAGACCTGGGAAGGGACTACCTGGACGCGGGAAGCCACCGCCACGTGATTCACATTGCGTGCCACGGGGACTTCACCACTGCTCACCCGAGAAATCTGAAGTGGAACAGCATCTGGAGGGGGCTGAAGCGCCGCGGGTACTCCCTGGACGAGCTCCACCAGGGAAGGGAGAGGACGTTCAGGACCACGAAGCCTGTGGCCACATTCAAGCACAGGGTAGTAGTCGCATCCCCACCATCATCCCCACCATTGGAAGAAGATGAGAGGGACGAAATTGTCTACGGAACACCACCCTCGGAGTCCGCTCCACTGGAGGAGGAGGCCGGGGTCATAGAGGAGGACGATCCCCAGGGGTGCAGGAGGACGCTCAACTACGGCGTCCGGCTATGAGGGATTCTCTATCTATCTATCTGTCTCTATTAGCGTGTACATAATTCTGCATGGATGGATGGATGGATGGATGGATGGGTAATCAATCTTCCTTTACTGCTGGTCTATTGCTTTGTTCTACGCTGGAGGAGATCCTCATTCGATTGACCAGATGTCGATATCCGTAGTCGCTGCAGTCAAGTGAGGTTAGCGCCCTGGTTGGGTTGACCTCCACGATGAGGACCCAGAGCGCCAGGGCTGCCGGGATGGATATCCAGACGATGCCGAGCCTTTCGGGTGTCACGTATACGGTAACGAACTCATACATGACGACGAGGATCCACGAGGGGCCTGCTATCATGAAGAGGACCCTCGACGCTTCAGCTGCCGCCCTTCCCGGAAGGGCGGCAAAGAACTGGTGAGCGTCAATCATGGTATCTATCCACATGTACCGGAGGAACCAGGCGGAGACGGCAATGACGGAGGATGGCGGGATGCTTGCTGCTCCACTGTTCCAGCGCGTGCTTGCGAGGAGAGCGCAGATGACGGAAGTGGGTATCATCTTGCGCGCGAGGAAGCCGCGGCTGGTGCAGCTGGACGTCATGCCGGTAATCCAGAAGTAGAGCGCAAAGACCGGGAACGATCCCATAAAGACCTCCAGTAGCTGCGTAAACGTCCACGATCCCAATAGCTCCCTGTCCTCTATTGCCACGTCTAGAAGTCCCAGTCCTATCCTCCCTACGCTGAGCGCCGGCCAGAACAATCCCGTCCACGCGACTGCTAGTCCCAGGGACACTGACAGCCACAGCATCCTGTCCACTATCCCATGCCACATCATGGGACGCACTGCGTAGTAAAGTGCGTAGTGACAGACGGTGGCAACCCCGGATGCCATCAGAAAGCTTGCGGCCGTGGAGTCCATTTTTCCTTCTCCACACTAAAGCTCTATCTCTCTTTGTATATATATATCCTCCACACCGCAGAAACACTTTTCCTCCTATCCCTATCGGACTTGGATCGGGGGTGACATACCAAACCGCGAAGTTACTCTGGGCGGGGGTATAGTTTCCCATCGAGTCACAAACACAGTATGAAGCGCGGTAGGTCCGCCACCGACTGTAACAGCGTCGGTCTTGCAGCAGAGAACGAAAGATTGCAGCGCAGGGTGGAAGAACTCGAACAGGATGCCGCGGAGCGACTGGCAGAGTACAACCTGCTCCAGGGTGCATGCGAACAGCACCAAAAGTCGGAGGAGAAATGTATGACGTACCGCATGATGATCGTCACCATACTCAGTGACATGAACACACGGTTTGCGGAGTCAACGCCAAGCGAGGAGGACGAGATGGGTAACTACGTCGACTCTCTGTGGTATACATTGGCAGAGAGCAGCGTGGTCCCCACCAACCAAGTCCTCGAGGATTGGAGGAATCTGTCCGATGGCACGAAGAGGTGCAGAAGGCTCACGGATTACGTGTACAGGGGAGAAGATGAGGCTGACACATTGAAGTGGTTGGCAGAGCCATAATAAATGGTATTTGGAGAACGCGATCCAGTGTAAACAAAATAAACAGGACTCTTATTTCATCTCTCTCTTTGTCACTTCAGCCGCATGCCCTTTGACGCCAGGTAGCGAACCACGCTCATATAGTGCTCGTCGTCTACGATCTCTAGGAGAGTCGTCACGTCCTTTTTGATGCTGGTGTTGCAGTGCCTCACGCATGGATCCCCCTTGCTCGTGTCGGTGTGCATGATGTGTTTACCGCCGTGAAACACAGACACCAGCTGGATGTGGTCGATGGTTCTCCTCTCCTCTCCGTAGTGGACGCACACCATTCCATGTGGCGTCGTGTACACCACGTAGTCGACGCTATCCTTCGAGTGAGAGTCCTCTGGGTCATCCTCCTTGCTGGATGCATCCGGGAGGCTCCTGCTGGCCTCCTGGCGCTTGGCCCTTGTTACGCACTTTGCGCAGTCCTTGTGGAAGGCGTGATTCGCTCTCGTCGTGGTAAACATCGTCTCCTCGATCTCCTCGATCTCCTCCAGGATCTCCGTGTAGGTCTCCTGGATTTTCGATACCCTCGGGAAGGGCGGGTCTAGCTGCGGAAACACCAGCAGATCCTGTCCCAAGCTCATCTTTCACTCCTCGGGTTTTGCGTTTGTTGTTGTTGTTTGCTTAGAGATGCGGATGTTTAATCCCTAGTATGATATATGTCTGTGTGGCTGGTTGCCTTTGGTTACAGGTATCCCCATCGGATCCAATTTTTGCAAACCCTACCCAGTCACACACACATACACACACACATGCTAGAATAAGAGTAAAAAAATGGAGAGAATCAGCGTGCCATTCAAGCTGCTGTACGGCTGCGAGCTGTCGCCAAAGGAGGGAAAGCCGCGGCTTCTATGCTACCTGGACAGCGGCGTGGAGAACGAACCCGTGGATATCCCCCTGGACATGGAGAACGGGGACCGGGAGATCAAGGTAACCATCACCGGACTGGTGGACACCAGGAGGAAGCTCTCTGTCGACACACAGCTTGTGTTCTACGTGACCTGCGAGAAGGCCAATGACTTTGGGGCGCCATGCCGGGTGGATGCCGGGTTCGCCACCGTCCCGTTGTACGGTATGGTCAAACACGGCGGAACGTTCACCTCGGACCTCTCTCTGCAGCTGGCCACCGTGGGGAACTTTGAGAAGGGAAAGCTGAGGATGACCACGGTCTCGTCGGAGATCAGGATGGGCAGGGTGCAGTGGGACGGCCGGTCGGCCATCGGATCCTCGCTGGGCATGATCAGCCTGAGGAACCAGCCCATGCTCAACGTGGAGGTGGAGATCGCTCAGAACATCGACAAGGTGATGAAGATGGGGATGGCGATGCCCCAGACATGGAAGGCCACCGCCAACGTCAGGGTTCCCATCTACTATGGGGACGTGGGCATGCAGAGGAAAATCCCCCTTCCGGCCGCCGCCTTCTTCCTCTACAAGGAGCTTCCCAGCAACAGGCTGTTCTGGGAGAACAACCTGAAGACGGTGCTTTCTAGGGAGGGCCTGTCGGTGCACAATGTGGACGGCATGGACTTGGTCGATCGGGCCCGCGTCATGGTGGAGATCTGCGTCTCCTACGCCCAGTACCTCGACTACATCGGGGACTCCGTGGACCCCAACAGGCGGTTCATCAGGGGGCCGGGAGGAACTTGCAGTTCATGTGGGCGCAACTACGACCCCAGGCTGGTCAAGGGCTGCGAGAGGTTTGGGGACGCCGGAAGGGACCTCTGCGGGGACTGCGAGGATCTGGGCGTTCTCATCAGCATGGTGTTTGCCTCCTTGAGGAAGGCCGACTTCTCGGACCACCCGCAGCTCCAGGAGCTCCAGCGGATCGCCCACCAGTACGTTGACTTTGTCTCGCTGGATGCCGTCACCAGCGCCGCGGTCGAGTACGGTCAGGTCAAGAAGAAGATCGGCGCCCACATGAACTGCAACTTCCTCCCGGCCCCCTTCGTGAAGGAGTGCCTGGAGCGCGCCAGCCCCGATGGGAAGTGCACCCTGCCGTTCAGGCGGTTCTCGAAGGACGCGCACGAACTTCCGGTCCTCGTCGGAGAGGGCACCGGAATGTACGAGTGCTACGGCATCAGGGACCCCATCCCCGGAGAGCGGAACGCCATCTACAGGGGCATGTCCTCGCTGAAGTTTGCAAAGAAGCCCATCGTGCACGAGCCGGGCGAGCCCTCCTCCTTCTTTGTCGGGTCCCTCGAGGGGTTCACCCCTTACTGGTTCGAGCAGAAGCTCAACGTCTGTGGGGCGTGGTACGGGTACACAGGCCCAGACGGTGGGTTCACCCGCGGGGTCCACTTCACCGAGCTTGAGACCAAGTCAGACAAGCCCACCCTCCGGATGCACCCGGCATTCAGCGACGCCGAGATGGCCTACATGCGGCACGCCACGAGGATTCGCGTGCCTCCGCACCCCCTCTACCTCACCAAGGAGGGCATAGCGTCGCACCCGCGCACCAACGCCCAGCTGGATAAGATCTGCACAGTGGCCAGGGACCAGGGTAGGCCCATCCTCGTCAGGCAGCCGCCCGCGCCCATCTACGTACGCGACTACCAGCTGACGCCGGAGATTGTCAAGGGGATCACTGCGGACATCATCAGACTCGACTTTGTCACCAAGGTTACTTACAGGCTGGAGTCGTTCACCGATCTCGTCTACGGCTACATGGTTGGAATCAGCGGCAACGTACAGTGAGAGAGAGAGAGAGAGAGAGCCCCGTGGTCAAAAGAAAAAAAAGTGAGAGAGAGAGAGAGTCGGTGGAAAAGGGAATTAAAAAATGGGTTACAAAAACAAAATTACACGGTACATTTGGCATCTTTTTTTTTTTCTTCTTCTTCTTCTTCTTCTTCTCTTTTCTTAGATCCCCCTCCAGCTTCCTCCCTTATACCCTGTGGGTCCAAACGTACGCACGCCGCCTCTGTCTGCGTCATCATCCTTCCAGTTCCTGTCCCAATCCCTGTCCCCAGAGTACGACGAGCCACCTCCGCCACCTCCTCCACTGCCCCTGCGCGGTCTCTTGCTGCGACCCTGAGCCGTCCTCTTGGTCACCGCGGTCTTTCTCTTCGCCTCCCGCCCGGTGGGCTTGGAGATCCTGGACATTGGCCTCCCGGGGGTCCCCCCCCTCCTCCTTCCCCCAGCCTGGCCCCCTCTGGACCTGGACCTGGGCCGCTGCCTCTCCCTTACGGATCCGGATGCCTGTAACGAGGACATTAGGGCCTTGTCGACGTCCCTTTCATGTTTCTCCTCTGCCACCCTCTGCCGTGCCCTGTCAAATGTGCGTGATGTGCGCGGCAGGCTGGCCTCAACGATCTCCCCGTACGATATCTCGCCCTCCAGGGTGCCCCCCGCAGGAAAGGCGTCCCCTTGTCCGGAGGATAGAGGATCACTCCCCGGGTCGCGGTCGTCCGATTCCTCAAAGAGCTCGTCGATCTCCCTGTCCCGGATCTCTTGGGCGTCGGGGTTGTCCCAGGTGAACTGCGGTGGCTGTTGTTGGATCTGTCCATCACCATCGCTATTGTTCTTGTTCTTCTTCTTCTTCCTCACAGACAATGGCTGGCGAGTTACCTTGCGTGGCGGAGAGGAGCGCGTCGTTCTGCTGCTGCTGCTCATCCTGCCCATGTCATTCAGAATGTCGTGGATGGCTTTGCCCATGGACTTGACGTTCCTCTTGATGATCTCGGCCTCCCTGCTCTGCGCCTCCAGGTCTTTGATCCTGCGCTCCAGTTTCCCAACGGTCCTCAGAGCATGGTCCAGATCCGCCTTCTCTCTGATCCTGCCGCTCTTCATGGCGGTGAGCCTTCCCATCACGTCATCCCGGTCCTTCCGCATCGACAGCACGGACGCCTCTACACTCCGCAGCCTGTCCTTGACGTCGGAGACCATGTTATGGAGATCCAGGCACTCGGCCTTGTTTGCATCGGACCTGGACCGCGCCCCATCCTCAATCAGGAAGAGCTCGTCGTGGATTCCCGAGTTGACGACGTCGGGGGTCGCCACCCGCTCCTTCAGGTCGTTGATCATGTCAAACAGACTCTGTACCCTGTCGCACATCCCGGTGACATCCCCAGTGACACACTGCAGATCCTCCCGGACCTCCGTGGATCGGCATACGGCCTCCTCCGCGATGGCAAACACCTTTGCCATGATGTCTTTGCCACCACCCGCGGATCGCTTCGGCGCCACGCCGGAGAGCTTCTCGAGGTCCCTCCTCAGGACCACCACCTGCTCCTCAACCCATTTCTGCAGCGTCTCCAAGGGAGACCGCATGAGTCCATCCCAGTCCCGTGAAGACATCGTGACGCCGATTCCCCCGTTACCCTTCAGGGGAGGCTTGAGGTACGGTGTATCGGGGATCGATGCTGTGACGATGATCGGGTTCAACTCCGGTGAGCTCATTCCGCCCTGACGTGCGGAGGGTTGCGAACCAACAAACAAAACATGAAGAAGAAGAGGTTTGGATCGAAGTGCCTCCTAGCGAGGTGGCCGGTGTGCGGGGACAAACCACACACGCGAAGCCCAAATCGAAGAAATGAGCGACGGTGCGAAGAAGCGCGGACCAAAGATCGCCAAGGCTGCAGGAAAGAGGAGGGACAGGGCCACGGTCAGGGCGGGACTCTGCTTCGAGGTGGGAAAGGCCAGAAGGAAGCAGAGGCTCAGATGGAGGGGCGGGGTGAGCGAGGAGGCCGCTGTGGCCCTGGCTGCATGGCAGCAATACATTGCAGAGAAGCTCCTGCAGAGCGCATGGGAGGCCACCGGTGACCTCAAGACAAGGATCGCCCAGCAGGACGTCCAGAGCGGCATCGAGGCCAATCCATGGATGCGCAACTTCGTGCCGGGACAGGTCATGGGGGTCAAGGAGGAGCGCAGGGATCACGTCCTCCTCAGCGCATCGGGAGAGTGACCGATGTAAAGGGTTGAGATGGAAAAAATGAAGCGGTGTAGCAAAAACACAAAATAAAATATATCCTCTTCACCACCAAGTGATATTTTTATTTTTATTTTTTGTCGTTTCGTTTCCTCGAAGCAAATCTCTCTGTATATCTCTCTCCAACCCTCTGCGTTCTCCCACACACACGCATCAGAGGAGGGTCCTAAATGGGCAATCGGGGTTCTTCCGCGTCGAACATCAACATCCTGGCGGTGGGCATGCCAAACACGGGAAAGTCGCACTTTGTGTCCTTTATGCAGGAGTCCGGAAAGGTGAACTCCGAGACCATGCACCACACGATGGGGTTCCTCGAGGCGGAGACCGTGTACAGGGGAAAGAAGTTCCACGTGAAGGAGCTGGGCGGAATGATGTGCAAGTCGTGGGGGCTCATGGCCGGCGCGGATTCCAGGACGGTGCACTGCGTGTGCTGGTTCGTCAACGACACCGACAGCGAGGAGGAGCTGTACCGATCGCGCAGCGCGGTGCTCACCCTGATGCAGCTCCAGATATTCCAGGGTGTCCCGCTGTGCCTGGTGCAGAACGTGGGAAGGCCGGAAATCACCAGGGAGGTGGAGCTGGGGAGGCACTGGAACTGCGCAGGGGGCACCCACCGCACCTACACCGAGCACAAGGGAATGTCCGTGGACTGGAATAATCTGCAGGACAGGTTGGAGCTAAGGCAGCTCTGCAGATCCAGGCACGTCTACAGGACGCAGCTGTCGTACATCCAGGGGAACACCTTCACCTCCCTCTTTGACTGGATCCTGGAGCACGTCGCGGCAAGGGGCTCCGTGATCACCCCGGTGGACGGGAGCGGCTCGGAGAAGTGACCACACACACACACCTTCCCCCCATCTCCAACCCCATCCATATACGATGACGACCGATGCCAACCAACCAACCAACCAGATCACTTCATGGCCACCCTAAACTTGGACCCGGGTGCGGTGCGAGGTAGGACCAGGCTTCCGAGCATGATGTCGGCCTGCTGGTTCCTATTGAACGTAGAGCAGGTGTCCTCCATCCTTTGCAGCTCGTCCCAGAGCATGTTGGGGGAGACGGTGCAGGGGGAGATGGAGGCGTCGAGAAGGTTTACTTTTTGAAGCAGCGTGGCCACGAGCTCCGAGCAGAAGAACGCGGACCCCTTGTTGTTGATTGGAAAGTAATAGAAAGGAAAGATAAAATTAAGCCTCATGGCAGCCTGGTTGAACGGTGTCCTCTCCTGTGCGTAGTAGGATGCCCACTTGGTCATGAGATCGTGCTGCATGGGGTCCACGGCAAACTCCACAAAATGGTACCCGGGCCTCGTGAGCTCCCTCTTTCGGTAGTGCACCGTCCCCGTCATTGTCGGGTACTCCCCCGTCTCCGGGTTCCTCTGGGCTGAGGTGTCGGGGATCCACTCGTGGATGCTGCATACCATGTCGTTGGCGAACCGGATCTCGCAGTGGCTGTACCTCACCCCGCTGGCCGTCCTCGTCAAGCACGCGGACCAGCTGTTCATGCATGTCCTATCCTCCTCTGGTCCCTCCTCCGGCCCAAAGAAGGCAACCTGAACGATCGGTCTCCCGTTCTGCGTCGTGTGCAGGACACTCGATGCCTGGTCGGCCCAGTTGCCACCACAGGAAACAACGCTCATTGCCATTTTTTTTTTTGGTTTGTTCCTTCCGGTTTCTTGTGTTTCTATATAAAAGGGGTTGTCTTTTTTTTTATGCAGCTAGCCTTGTATCCTTTTTTTTGTGCGGAGTGACGTGGCACACTTCAAATACACACAGTCCGTTTTTACTCGAATCTCTCTCGGAAAGCCTTTCTTTGTCC
>SDBV01010429.1_pt1 | contig 12174 bp, 9 predicted proteins | sample 2277081 | NCBI WGS metagenome assembly SDBV01 (sample SAMN10402039, study PRJNA504765) | marine sediment metagenome | isolation source: marine sediment core GS10_PC15, 223 cmbsf | place: Arctic Ocean: Southern Knipovich Ridge | collected 2010 | reverse complement strand
GTCTTAGTTCCAGGCGCGCCTGTCTATCGACAACGGGGCGCTTCGACAGGTTCTGAAACGGAAGGGGGACGGCATGCGGCCACGCCGGGTAGCCTTACTGGAGGAGCCTGACGCTACGCGGCACATCGGTGCGGCAATCGGCAGCGGACGGAGGGGCTGGCGGTCTTCCGGTCTTCTTTTGGCCGTCCTGTGCCTGGCGTGCGTTGCTCTCTCCGGCTGCAAGCAGAAGGACCAGGCCCCGAAGAGCACCCCCGGCACATTGGTGTGCAGGAAGTGCGGCTCGAAAGCGCTCAAGGAACCGAAGCTACTTGTCGAGCTGCCCGACTACGCCCCGACGCCCGACGGCTTGGCGATGGACGCGGAGGGCAACATCGTGGTCGCCTGCCCCAACTACGCGGACAAGGACAAGCCGGTCTCCGAGCGCCGGCCCGCGGTCTTCATCAAGATCGACAAGAACAACAACGTGACGAAGCTGTTCGAATGCCCGGTCCTCGAGGAGACCGGCATCGCCTGCCCGATGGGCATCGCCTTCGGCCCCGAGGGCGACCTCTACGTCTGCGACAACCAGGGCTGGGCAAAATCGAACGACAAGGGGCGCGTGCTCGCGCTCACGATCAAGGACGACAAGATCGTGAAGACGAGGGTCGTCGCCAAGGGCATGTCGCACCCCAACGGTATCCGCATCCGCGACGGCTACCTCTACGTCACGCAGAGCATGCTGCCCAAGATCAAGAGCGAGAGCGGCTGCCTCGTGAGCGCCGTCTATCGCTTCATCCACTACGACGAGGGCATCGAGATCACGAACACGAAGGAGGACCCGAACCTCCTGTTCACCATCGAGACCAAGAACATGGACTGCCAGTACGGCCTCGACGGCATCGTCTTCGACAAGGCCGGCAACCTGTACGTCGGCAACTTCGGCGACGGGACGATTCACAAGATCACGTTCGACGAGGCCCGCAACGTGACCTCGAGCAAGATCCTCGCGAAGTCCTGCTGCATGAGGACCACCGACGGCATCTGCATCGACGACGCGGGCAACATCTACGTCGCCGACTTCTCGGAGAACGCGGTATGCATAGTCTCGCCCGAGGGCAAGGTCAGGATACTCGCGAAGAGCCTCGACTGTGACGGCTCGGGAGGCGGCCTCGACCAGCCGGGCGAGCCCATCGTCCGCGGGAACGAGCTCGTTGTCGTCAACTTCGACCTGGTGACCGGGCCGGACAAGGTCAACACCAAGCACGACAAGCCGTACACGATGTCGGTGATAGATCTGACCGGCGTCAGGTGACTGGTTCCCCGGGAGGCCCCGGGGACGCGGAAAGGAGACGGGGACATGGGTACGGGAATCGCACTGACGATGCTGGGGGCTCTCTTCCTGGGCACCTTCGCGCTGCCCATCAAGTACATCAAGAAGTACGAGTGGGAGAACACGTGGGGCGCGTTCTTCCTCTTCGCCATGTTCGTGATTCCGGTCGGCTTCGCGGCGCTGGTGGTGAAGGACCTGTTCGGTGGCTACGCGAACATCTCGGGCGGGATCATCTTCGGCGTCATAGCCCTGAGCTTCCTGTGGGGCTGTGGGTTCTGCGCCTGGGGGACGGGGCTCTCGATGCTCGGCCTCTCGCTAGGGTACTCGCTCACGATGGGGACGATGGCGCTGATGGGATCGGTCGTGCCCTTCTTCCTCGGTAACGCCGCGATGGCGACGACCACGCCCGGCATGATCGTGATCGGCGGGATCCTCATCTGCATCGTGGGAGTCGGGATCAACGGCTATGCCGGCGTGCAGCGGGAGAAGTCGCAGCCGGCCGAAGAAGATGCCGGGGGCGGCGCGAAGAAGTCGTCCATGCTCCTGGGAGTTGTCATCTGCGTCCTGGCGGGCCTGCTTTCCTCGGGTCTCAACATCGGCTTCCACGTCGGCAATAGCGTCGACTTGCCTCAATTCAACGTCGACTTGAGCCTGGGAAGCGATCTGGACGCTGCGCTCCCGCCCGAAGTCGAGGCGGGCCAGCAAGGCGACCAGGAGGGCGCCCGCCTTTCGGATCGCGTCCGGGAGGCGTTCAAGAGCCACGGGGTTTCGCTCCCGGACAAGGTCAAGGTCGGGCGGAAGAAGAAGAGCGACCCCTGGCAGGTCAAGGACGGCCAGACGGGACAGACGTACTTCGCGACGAAGACAGACAAAGACATATGCATCTCCCTGCACGGGATAGATGCGATGTCGAGGAAGCTGGGGAACGCCCCGTGGGCGGCCAGCCTTTCGACGTGGTCGCTGATCTTCATCGGCGGCGGGATCTCGAGCGTCATCTACTCGCTGTTCCTGCTGTTCAAGAACAAGTCCTGGGGGAAGTTCAAGGTCGAGGGGTCGGGCAGGAACATCTTCTTCGCTTTCCTGATGGCCGCGGGCCACTTCGCGTGCATCATCTTCTACGGCATCGGCAGCGGGAAGCTCGGGCCGCTGGGCACCTCGGTCGGCTTCGCGATCTTCCAGTCGGGGTCGATCCTCATCGGGAACGGCCTGGGTATCTTCACGGGCGAGTGGAAGGGCGCGAGCAGCAAGAGCAAGACGTGGCTCGCCATCGCCCTTAGCGTCCTCATCGGTGGCATCGTGGTGCTGTCCATCGGGAACGCAAAGATGTAACTGGGTGACGACCGAACAAACAGGGATGCACGGGGCGGGCAGGATACGAAGGTGGCATCCTGTGAATCCTGTGCATCCCTGTTGAATGCCGTTGGGGGGACGCGGTGGCCGAGTACCTCCTCGCGCATGACCTCGGCACCTCCGGCAACAAGGCGACGCTCTTTACGAGCCAGGGCGAGCTCGTCGCGAGCAGGACGCACCCCTACGATACCGTCTACTCCGCCGGCAATCGCGCCGAGCAGAACCCTCACGACTGGTGGAAGGCCGTGTGCGCTTCCAGCAGGGCGCTTCTCGATGACATCGACGCGGGCAGTATCCGCGCGGTGGCCTTGAGCGCACAGATGATGGGCTGCCTCTGCGTCGACAGGGACGGCAAGCCGCTTCGGAACTCGATCATATACTCCGACCAGCGCGCGACGGAGGAGACAACCCGCATCCTCGAGAAGATCGACGCGAAGGCCTTCTACAAGATCACCGGCCACAGGGCGAGCCCCTCGTATTCGATAGAGAAGCTCGCGTGGCTCAAGAAGAACGAGCCGGACGTCTACGCGAAGACCCACAAGATGCTGAACGCGAAGGACTTCGTGAACTTCAGGCTCACCGGGAAGATGGCCACCGACCCCTCCGACGCCTCGGGCACGAACGCCTTCGACCTGAACACGTTCGAGTGGTCGGACCGGATCGTCGAGGCCGCGGGCGTCGACGGTGAGAAGCTCCCGGAGCTCATGAAGTCCACTGACGTAATAGGCACCGTCACGAGCGAGGCCGCGAGGGAGACGGGCATCAAAGAGGGGACGCCGGTCGTCGTGGGCGCGGGCGACGGGGTATGCGCCGCGGTAGGCGTCGGGTGCATCAAGTCGGGGGTGGCCTATAACTACGTAGGCTCATCGTCCTGGATCGCGACCGCGTCCGAGAAGCCGATCTACGACAAGACAATGAGGACGATGACCTGGGCGCACGCGGTCCCGGGCCTGCTCCATCCGGCCGGGACGATGCAGACGGCGGGGTCCTCCTACAACTGGCTCAAGAACGAGGTGTGCAAAGCCGAGGTCAAGGAGGCCGCCGAGGAAGGCGTGAGCCCTTACGAGATCATCAACCGCAAGATCGAGCAATCGCCCCCCGGCGCGAACGGGATCATCTTCCTGCCGTACCTCCTGGGCGAACGGACGCCGCGATGGAACCCGGACGCGAGGGGCGCGTTCATCGGCCTCGAGCTCTCGAGCAAGCGGGAGGACCTCTTGCGGGCCGTCCTCGAGGGCATCACTTTCAACCTCGAGATCATCCTGGGCATCCTGCGCGAAGAGGTGGCAATCAACGAGATGATCGTCGTGGGCGGCGGCGCGCAGGGGGCCGTGTGGCGCCAGATGATGGCCGACATCTACGGGGTGAAGGTCCTCAAGCCCAACTACCTCGAGGAGGCCACGTCAATGGGCGCCGCGGTCATCGGGGGCGTCGGCGTGGGCGTCTTCGAGGGCTTCGAGGTGATCGACAGGTTCATAAAGATCGAGAGCGTCCACGAGCCCATCGAAGCCAACAGGCAGCGGTATCTCAAGATGATGCCGATATTCGACGAGTGCTACGATGCGCTGGTTGGCGTCTACGACAAGCTGGCGGCGCTGTGACACTCGCCGACGCAGACGAGGTCACGAACGAACCATCGCGGAAGGCGGAAGAACCAAGGCGCGAGCGTACGCTCGATGCCCTGCGCCACATCCAGCCCGACTCGGTCCCCTACGATATACGATTCACCTCCGGCGCCCGCGCGAAGATGGCCGGGCATTACGGCGATCCGGATTTCGAGTCGAAGCTCGGCAACTGCCTGACGATAGTCAGACTCAACACGCACAAGGAGGTCGCGCCCGACATCTGGCAGGACCACTTCGGCGCTCGGTGGAACCGCTCGGTGGACAGGGACATCGGCGTCGTCGAGAACGTGCAGATCACGCCGGAGAACATCGACGACTATTCCTTCCCCGACCCCGACGACCCCGCGCTCTACGAGGGCTACCGCGACCGCGTCTCGCTCAGGGCCGACACGCTCGCGGTGGTCAAGCTGAGCTACAGCCTGTTCGAGCGGGCGTGGTCGCTGGTGGGGATGGAGAACCTGCTCCTTCACATGATCGCGGACAAGGCCTTCGTCAACCGGCTTCTTGATCGTATCCTCGAGTACAATGTTCGGGTCATAGAGAACGCGTGCGTAAGCGACATCGACGCGGTCTACTTCGGCGACGACTGGGGCCAGCAGACGGGGCTCATCATGGGGCCTGAGCTCTGGCGCGAGCTCATACGGCCCCGCATCCGGGAGATGTACGCGCGCGTGAAGTCGAAGGGCAAGCTCGTGTTCATACACTGCTGCGGGCAAGTGGCGGAGATCTTCCCGGATCTGATCGAATGCGGGGTCGATGTGTTCAACCCGCTGCAGCCCGAGGTCATGGACGTTTACGAGATGAAAGAGCGCTTCGGCGGGGACGTGAGCTTCTACGGCGGCATCAGCACCCAGCGGCTGCTCCCGTTCGGAACGGTCGAGCAGGTGAGGGACGAGGTAAGAAGGCTCCTGGACAAGCTGGGCGACGGCGGCGGCTACATCGCATCGCCCGCGCATGCGATCCCGCCGGACGCGCGGCCCGAGAACGTCGCCGCGATGATTGAGGCCTTGCAGGATCAATGACCGGCGGATAGAGTGCGGCGTTCGATTTCCAGCAAGAGAGCGACCGGAGACAGGGAAGGGGTGAGGTCATGAAAGCGGTAGTAGTCGTCGAGCCGGGCAAGGTCGAGGTGGTGGACATCCCGGAGCCGAAGCCGGGGCCGTATCAGGCGCTCGTCAGGACCGACGTCGCCACGCTCTGTAACGCGACCGACGGCAAGCTCGTGGCGGGGCACTTCCCGGGCGTTGACACGTATCCGCTCGTGCTCGGCCACGAATCCTCGGGCATCATCGACGCGGTGGGCGACAAGGTCCGCAACCTGAAGGTGGGCGACCGGGCGATAGGCGGCCTCGTCTTCGAGTTCGCCGATGAGAAGCTGTCCAGCGGCTGGGGCGGTTTCTGCGGGTGCACGCTCGCGAACGATCACGACGCGATGGTCGAGGACGGCGTCGCCGACGAGGAGCACGGGTGGTTCGAGGTCTACGAGATCCAGCGCCCCGTGGCCCCCGACATCTCGCCCGAGGACGCGGTGATGCTCTGCACGTGGCGCGAGGTCCACGGCGGCTTCGGTGACTTCAGCCTCAAAGCCGGCGACGAGATCCTCGTGTTCGGCGCGGGGCCGGTGGGCTTGAGCTTCGTGAAGTTCGGGAAGCTGTTGGGTCTCAAGTGGATCGGTGTCGTCGACCCGCTTCCGAACAAGCGTGAGAAGGCCACGGCCATGGGCGCCGACGCGGTGTTCGAGCCGAACGCTGACGAGGTCAAGAACCTCAAGGAATCGCGCGGGAAGCCGCTCGACGCGGTGGTGGATGCGGTCGGAAGCGGCGCCATCGCGAACGCCGGGCTACCGCTCATCAAGATGGGCGGTTCGATTTGCACGTACGGTGTCATCGCCGACGAAAAGATCACCATCGAGAAGGGCAAGGGCCCCTACAACTTCAACCTCTACATGCACCAGTGGCCCACGCGCTTCCGCGAGAAGGCGGCGCAGGAGCCCCTGTGCGAGTGGATCCGCGCGGGCAAGATCACCTCGAAGGAGTTCCTCACCCACGAGTTCCCCATCGAGAAGATCAACGACGCGCTCGACGCGGTGAAGAAGGGCGAGGTGATAAAGGCGCTGTTGCGGTACTGAGCGCGCGCGATCCGGCAGCGCTGCGCGGGTGGGAGGCGACTGTCCTCGCCTCATGTGGGCAGCACCCCGTGGGCTGTCGTCGCGCAAACGGGCCAGCGGAACTGCGCTGCCAGCCGAGGACGCGCTAGCCACCGACCCCGGAGGGACTACATCGGGCTACACCTTCCGCATTCGCGGAATTGTGCGGGAATCGACTTGACGGGGACGGCCCTTGGGCTACCATTATTGCAGAAACGCTGTTGACGCCGCGCTGGCGAGAGCTGGGCGGCAAAGCCTACGGCCCTCCTCTGGGGGGCCGTAGTTGTAGGTAGGGGGGGGGCGGTGTACTTCTGTTACGTGGACGAATCTGGGTGCACGGGTGATCTGTTGTCTGCGGCACCCCCGCCGCACATAGCACCTGTCTTTGCACTGGTAGCGGTCATCATACCGGATGAGTCGATCACGCCGGTAACCCTCGAGTTCCTAGACCTCAAGTCCCGCTTCTTCCCCCAAGAGATGCAGAGGACACCGCGTCCTCTGGATCGCATACTGGTCGAGATAAGAGGAAAGGACGTCAGAAGGAACGTCCGCGCTCAGAATCGCCGGGCTCGGCGGCATGCCGTGGGTTTCCTGGACCATCTAGTCCGCCTTCTTGAGAGCCATGATGTGCACATCGTCGGTCGTGTCTACATCAAGGGTATCAACATTCCGATGAAGAACAGGGAAGTCTATACTGCCGCCATTCAGTCTATATGCGCTTACACACACGCACTGCTGTGCGAGAAGGACCAAACGGGCATGGTCGTGGCAGATAGTCGCACGAAATCCCAGAATGCAGTGGTCGCTCATTCGATCTTCACAGAGAAGTTCCGAAGGGCAGGCGACAAGTACGGACGCATCCTGGAAATGCCGGTGTTCGGGCACAGTGAGAATCACGCCGGACTGCAGATCGCTGACCTGGTAGTCTCAGCCTTGGTCGCACCAATGGCATGCTATGCCTATTGTCGAGGGCATATTAACAGCCCACACGTTGACACCAAGTACGGGGTCCTCAAGCAGAGGTTCGGACGAAGGCTGGAGCGGCTTCAGTTCAGATATGCGGGCCCTGACGGCAGGATGCGGGGCGGCCTGACGGTCTGTGATAGCCTCACCCAACGCTCGGGCGGCGCGCTCTTCCACTAGGGTGGAAGGTTACCAAAAGCGCTTTTCGCAGGCCGCTCTGTCGCGGTCCGGTCGCGGCCCGGGAGGGGTAGCCCATGCCTGAGATGAGTCGCTTCCTCGGCATCGCGATCAAGATCAATCCGCCCAGATAGAGGAGGCCCGCGCCGCTCATCGGCGGCGTGCCGCTGGGCATAGATGCAGGGAGGTACACATGGCCGCGAACATCTTGGCAATCGATGTCGGCACGCAGAGTTCGCGCGCGGGCATCGTCACGGCGGACGGCGACATCGTCGGCATCGCGCAGATCAAGCACGAGGTCGACTCGCCCCACCCGAACTGGGCGCAGCAGCGGCCTGATGAATGGTGGGACGAGACGTGCCGGGCGATCCGGCAGGTGCTCGCGGAAACGAATACGGCGGCCGAGTCGATAGAAGCGGCCGCAAGCTGCGGCCAGATGCACGGGCCGGTCGGCGTGGACGAGGCGGGCAACGTCACGACGGAATGGGTCCAGCTCTGGTGCGACAAGCGCGCCGACGAGCAGTGCGAGCAGGTCCGCCGGAAGCACGACGACGCTGAGCTCGCGAAGATCGCGGGGTCTTACACCAACCCGGCCTGGATCGGCTTCAAGGTCCTCTGGCACAAGCAGCACGAGCCGGAGGCCTATGAGAACGCGAGATGGTTCCTCGTCCCGAAGGACTTTATCAACTACAGGCTTACGGGCGTCGCCGCGACCGACCCGAGCGAGTCCGGCGGATCCTTCCTGTGGGACTGCGAGAAGGACGCGTACTCGCCCGAGCTCGCGGAGATCCTGGGCCTCGACCTCGCGCGCTTCGCCCCGTCGCACGCCTCGCACGAGGTGATCGGCAAGGTCACCGAGGAGGCGGCCGGGCTGACGGGCCTTCGCTCCGGGACGCCGGTGGTTGCGGGCGGCGGCGACTTCCCGGTCTCGATGCTCGGCTTTGGTATTGTAGGCGAGGGCGTGACGGCCGACGTCACCGGGACGAGCACGCTCCTTGCCTCGCACAGCGACCGCCCGCTCATCGATCCGGGCATACAGAACCTCCGCCACGTGGTCGACGGCTGGATCCCCTTCACGATCACAGAGTGCGGGGGCCTGAGCATGAAATGGTTCAAGGACGTGGCGTCCGCGTTCGTCGGCGAGGACGTGCCCTACGACAGGCTCATCGAGATGGCGAAGGGCGTGGCCCCGGGAAGCGACGGCCTGGTCTTCTATCCCTATATGCTCGGCGAGCGGCGCCGCGAGAACACGACCTCGCGGGGCGGGTTCTACGGGATCACGCTCAATCACTCCGCACCGCACTTCGTCCGCTCGGTGATGGAGGGCGTGGCGCTCGCGATGGGGAAGGACCTGGCGCTCTTCAAGAAGCTCGGGTTCGAGGCGAAGCGCATCCTGTGCGTCGGCGGCGGCTCGCGGAACGAACTCTGGAACCAGATCAAGGCCGACGTCACGCGGATGCCGCTCGAGCTCGCGGGCGAACCCGAGGCGGGGCTCAAGGGCGCGGCGCTGTTGGGCGCGGCGGGCGTCGGGCTCGTGGACGACGTCGTCAAGGCCGCTGTCGAGCGACGGAAGTCCGACAGGACGGTGGAGCCGATCCCAGGGAACTTCGAGGCCTACGGGCGCGCGCTCAAGGAGCACGTCCGCATGTACGACCACATGCTCGGGTACTGGCAGGCGGAGTGAGCGGCGGTTCGTGGCCGGAAGGCGGCTCCACAGACTCACAACGCGCCGGGCCTGGGTGAATTCCTTCTGCATCGCGGCCTATCGAAGCCAGGTTTCGCGCCTTGCCGGAACACATCCGCACCCCCTAACTTGACACCCCGCTCGCGGTCAAGATAATGACGATTTGTGAAGCGGATATAGGTTGTTGGCATAGACCACAAGGAAGAGCGGAGGACGTTCGTATGCTGAAGGGCGGATACCTGGGCAAGGTCCTGAGAATCAACTTATCGACGAAGGAGGCCCGTACCGAGGACCTGAAGGAGGACGTGGTCGTGAAGCTCCTCGGCGGACGGGGCGTCGCCGCCAAGTACTACTACGACGAGATCGGCTCGGACGTGAAGCCGTTCGATGCGGGCAACAAGGCCATCTTCTTCGCGGGCCCCTTGACCGGCGTGGCGCTCCCCTCGACGACTAAGTTCCAGCTCGCAACGAAGAGCCCCGAGACCGGCCTTTACCTGTGCTCGAACTGCGGCGGCACCTTCGGACCCGAGCTCAAGAAGTGCGGCTTCGACGGGCTTATTATCGAGGGCGCGGCCGCGGAGTGGACCTACCTCACGATCAAAGATGGCAACGTGAGCTTCGGCGACGCCGCTCCCATGGTGGGGCTCGACACCGGGAAGACGCTCGAAGCGCTCAAGGAAGCGATCGGCGACGAGAAGGCGGCCGCGCTTTCGATCGGCCCTGCGGCCGAGCGGCTCGTGCGGATCTCGTACATTAACGTTGACACCCGCGCGTTCGGCCGCGGCGGGCCGGGGGCGGTGCTCGGCTCGAAGAAGCTCAAGGGCATCGCTATCCGCGGCGCGGGCGAGATCCCCGTCGCCGACAGTGCAAGGATCGACGAGATCCGCTCGGCGGCCATCAAGACCCTGAAGGAGTCGCGCGCGAACCATACCAAGTTCGGCACCGCCCAGTACATCGAGGTGGTGAACGAGCTCGGCTGCATGCCCACGCGCAACTTCCAGACCACGCACTTCGAGGGCGGCAAGGGCGTCGACGCCCACCAGATGCGCGACCGCTACTTCGTCAAGAACTACGCCTGCGACCGCTGCACGGTCGCGTGCGGCAAGGTCTGCGAGGTGAAGGAGGGCCCGTTCAAGGGCGCGAGGGCGCGGACCGAGTTCGAGACGATTGGCCTCTTCGGACCGGACTGCGGCGTCGACGATTTCGCGGCTGTCATCGCGGCCAATCAGGCGTGCGACGAGTTCGGAATAGACACGATATCCGCCGGGAACGCCGTTGCGCTCGCGATGGAGCTTTTCGAGCGCGGGCTCATCACGGCCGAGGACACATGCGGCATCGAGGCCCGGTTCGGCAGCGGCCGGGCCCTCGTCGACATGATAGCGCTCATCGCCGAGAGGCGCGGCATCGGCGACCTGCTGGCCGAGGGCATGAAGGAGGTCGCCCGCCGAAGGCCGGAGTGGCGGCCCTACATCATCGCGGTGAAGGGCCTCCCTTTCGCGGCATACGACCCGCGCGGGTTCTACGGGCACGCCCTCACCTGCGGCACATCGAGCCGGGGGGCGTGTCACAACGTCGGCGGCTGGACCATCCGCTCGGAGCTATTGAGCGGCGAGTACGACCGCTTCGCGACGAAGGGCAAGGGCGAGCTCGTGAAGACCGTCCAGAACAGCCGGGCCATCGTCGACAGCCTCGGCATCTGTACCGTGGTAAGGAGCACGATGGGCTTCTCGGACAGCTCGGGCGGCGACACGCTCGAGGCGGTCACGGGCCACCCGTTCACGCCCGAGCTCCCCGCGATCGGCGCGCGCATCTACAGCCTGGAGCGTGTCATACTGAACCGCGAGGGCGTCAGGCGGAAGGACGACCTGCTGCCCGAGCGCATTATGAAAGAAGCGGTGCCCTCGGGCCCCATCAAGGGGCGCACGCTCACGGCGGAGCAGTATGCGGAGATGCTCGACGAGTACTACCAGGTGCGCGGCTGGGACCCCGACGGCGTCGTCACCGGGGAGACCATCAAGGCGCTGGGGCTTGATAAGCTGCTGTAGGAACTGCTGTAGGAACTGCTGTAGGAGCGTCTGTCGTAGAGACGGGTACCTCATGAGCGCGTCATCGAAGCCCGATTGCGAAGCCCCGGTCAAGGTGCTCGTGAAGTACCTGGTCTCCCTGCGAGAGCGCACCGGGCGCAAGCAGGAGGAGTGCCGGCTCCCGCGGGGCAGCTCATTGCAGGACCTCGCGGATCTTCTCAAGGAAAGCTACGGGCTCTCTCTGCCCGACCCGGAGATCATGGCAATCCTCAACGGCCGGGGATGGGGGCAGCTGCCCTCGAAGCTTGCCACGGAGGTCAAGGATGGGGACGTCGTTTGTCTGTTCCCTCCTATCTTTGGCGGATGACGCGGCGAGGCTGACGGCGAAAGCGACCGCAGATAAGCGCAGATGAACGCGGATGGGGATGCGGGCCGATGCGCGACGGCAGTGTGCCGCTCGGTGACCACGAACGTGCCAGGTACGACCGGCAAATGATCCTGCCCGGCTGGGGAGAGGTCGGACAGGAGAAGATCAAGAACGCCACCGTGTTCATCGCGGGGGCCGGTGGGCTTGACCTTGGTCTTGAGCCGTTTCTGCTTACTGCGACCATGGAGGCAATTGTAGCACAGCGTCTTGTCCGTAGAATTTGCACCCGCTGCAAGATACCTTTTGAGCCTACTGAAGAACTGCTCATGGAGCTTAACCTTACGCCGGATGACATTGCTGGCAAGGAGCTTTTCTATGGCAAGGGGTGCGATTATTGTAACAATACCGGATACAAGGGCCGAACGGGACTTTACGAAATCATGGTTCTGGACGACGACCTGCGAGAGCTGATTATGAAACGCAGTTCGACACAGGTATTGCGTTCAGAAGCTCTCAAACGTGGTATGAG
>SDBV01010428.1_pt1 | contig 12174 bp, 9 predicted proteins | sample 2277081 | NCBI WGS metagenome assembly SDBV01 (sample SAMN10402039, study PRJNA504765) | marine sediment metagenome | isolation source: marine sediment core GS10_PC15, 223 cmbsf | place: Arctic Ocean: Southern Knipovich Ridge | collected 2010 | reverse complement strand
AGATTTTCATTTTATTTCTATGAGTTGATGCTTAAGTATCAAGCGATTAGAAAAAAATGAAAAGATTGCAATAAGTCCCGAAAGTGTTCGGGATAATTATGAGGTGTTTTCTTAGAGACACTATTTATAAAAAACGATTCAAGTGAAAATTTTTGTTTGTTTAGTTTTAATCATCTGTTAGTTATGCAAATAGCTTCGTTATCCGAAATAAAAAGAGAATTGAAAGAGCGTTCTCAAAAAGAACTTGTGGAGCTTTGCATTCGGGTCGCCAAGTTCAAAAAGGATAATAAAGAGCTATTGAATTATCTTATTTTTGAAGCATATGATGAAGAAAACTACAAAAATGTCCTTAAAAGTGAATTGGAATCAGATTTTGGGGAGATGAATGTTGCCTCTGTTTATTTGGCAAAAAAGAGTGTCAGGAGAATTTTGCGGATCGTAATGAAGCACATTAAATATTCAGGCTCTAAGCAAACTGAGGCTGAATTATTAATCTTCTTTTGTAAGGAAATGCGTAAGCTTAGATTGCCATTTAACGAAAGTAAAGTGCTGTTGAATCTATATGACAGGCAATTGCAAAACATCCACAAGGCTTTGAGATATTTAGATGAAGATCTCCAGTTTGATTATCAAGCAGAGCTGGAAGAGGTTATGAAACCACTTCCTTAGCCTGGCTTACTTTAGCATTCAATCAAAGACTAATTTCTTTCAAAGATTTCATCATATGTGCCTAACTTATCCGTAAAGCCTTCTGATGTTAGTTCAACAACCCGATTTGCCACGGTCTGCGTAAATGTATGATCATGCGAGGTGAACAAAACTGTTCCCGGGAAGGTTTGAAGCGAATTGTTAAAGGCAGTGATCGACTCCAGGTCCAAATGGTTGGTGGGTTCATCCAGTATCAGTAAGTTAGGTCCTGCGAGCATCATGCGCGAAAGCATGCATCTCACTTTTTCTCCACCGGAAAGTACGTTGCACTTTTTTAAAGTTTCCTGGCCGGTGAAAAGCATTTTTCCGAGAAATCCACGAATATATACTTCGTCTTTTTCATCTGGCGAATATTGCCTCAACCAATCAATAAGATTGTCTTCAGACTCAAAGTAGCTTGAATTTTCATTTGGCAAAAAACTTTTGGTGATGGTTTGCCCGAATTTATATTCTCCGGAATCGGCTTGTTCTTCTTCATTCAGAATCTTAAATAAAGTGCTTATAGCCAGAGAATCCTCTCCTATGAAAGCAATTTTATCTCCCTTATTTACAAATAGATCAAGGTTTTTGATAAGTTGCTTTCCTTTGATGGATTTATTCAGGTTTTTAATTTCCAGAATCTGGTCGCCGGCTTCTCTTTTTTGAGCGAAAATAATCCCCGGATACTTCCTTGAAGAAGGATGAATGTCGTCAATATTAATTTTTTCCAATAATTTTTTTCGACTTGTAGCCTGCTTTGATTTGGCGGCATTGGCGCTAAACCTGGAAATAAATTCCTGAAGCTCCTTTTTCTTTTCTTCAGCTTTTTTATTTGCGGAACTCCTTTGGGCCAATGCAAGCTGACTGGATTCATACCAGAAAGTATAGTTGCCGGTAAATATTTTTATAGCGCCAAAATCAATGTCTGCCACGTGTGTACAAACCGTATCTAAAAAGTGACGGTCGTGAGATACCACGATTACAGTATTTTTAAAACTCAATAAATAATCTTCGAGCCAGGTTACTGTTTTGATGTCCAGGTCGTTGGTAGGTTCATCCAGTATGAGGATATCCGGATTCCCGAATAAAGCCTGAGCAAGAAGTACCCTGACTTTCTGATGACCGTTCAGCTCCTTCATTAGTTTTGGATGTTCGATCTCCTTTATCTCCAGTCCGCTCAAGAGCGCAGCGGCATCAGATTCTGCATTCCAGCCTTCCATCTCGGCAAACTCCATCTCCAGCTCGGAAGCGCGATGCCCGTCTTCATCGCTAAAATCAGGTTTCGCATAGATGGCATCTTTTTCCTTCATGATCTTCCACATTTTTTTGTGGCCCATCATCACTGTATCCAGCACAGGAAACTCGTCAAATTCGTGGTGATCTTGCTTGAGAACCGACATTCGTTTGCCTGGCTCTATATGAATAGAACCGGAATTTGGAGCTATATCATCTGTTAGGATTTTAAGAAAGGTGGACTTCCCAGCGCCGTTGGCGCCAATTACACCATAGCAATTACCTGGCGTAAATTTGATGTTTACTTCGTCAAAAAGTACTCTTTTCCCGTAAGCCAGGGATATATTTTCAGTGGAGATCATTTTGGTTCTTTATTTGAAGCCGCAAAAGTAAGACTTTTAAACTTTATAACATAATAAACCTCCAGGTCTAAATTTTGAGTTTTAAATATAAATTCGCCTCTAAAATTAAGGATTCCAAATCGTTGCTGAGATATATCGCTCTGGCTTTAATTTATCCTGGAAATAATATATGGTCACCACTTTGCCATCTGGTCGCTGTACGGAGCGCACATAGCCGATGTCCCTGCCTGCGCCATCATCTCTCAATACGATTTCATCTGACCACGTTATGCCCTTATCACCACTTAGCTGAGCTGAAATCCGGTATGGTTCAGCCCTTACACCATAGGTCAGGCAGAGCCTTCCATCCTTCAACTTTGTCAGACTTGGAGGATTTCCTTCTCCAAGATCATTATTTGGTGGATCGAGTAATGTCCAGCTTTTTCCGGCATCAGCACTGGAATATGCATCGATCCATCGGTGCGTATCCTCTCTTCTCCGAATGGTCGTAATGAAATCCGTATCGGATAGTTGTACCGTAGACGGCATAATGCCAAAGCCTTCAGGCTCCGCACCAATTTTCGAAACCAATTCCCAGGTTAATCCGCCATCACGAGTGATGGTACAAATTGGTCTTCCTTCACGATTATTATCTTTCGATTGAGATAAAAATGCCATACAGGTTTGCTGGTCGATTACAATATAATCAGTACGTGCAAGGATATCTGACATTCCCGACACTTCCAGTGTGAACGGTCCTTTCCAGGTATGACCTCTATCGTAAGAGTAATAGAACAAAGAAGGACCGGTATTGTAATTTAAAAAACGCAAGGTCATGGCAAAATCCGGATGCATGAAATTGATGGGGTCGGTAAGTTTATTGGGCTCTTTTCTGTTGGGATATTCTTTTTCGATACCCTGCAATCCGGTACCACGGGCAAGCAGGATGCCATCGGCTGATGGGTCTTCTATGTTCCAGCTTTCTCCACCATCCAGACTTCGGGCAAACAGTGTTTCTTCCGGTTTTTCCCGATCGATATTGTGCCGTTCTTCACCAAGATTTTTATAATAACCCCGGTCAAAGCCAACAAGAATTTCATTTTCCCAGGTCCACGCGCCAAAGTTTGCCGGCCAGCCTCCAAATCGTCCTGCTTCGTAGTAAACTTCGATGTGTTTTGGGATTTGTTTTGGCGCTTCTGTACAAGCAGAGAGAATCAACATAAAAAACAGGTATGATTTAAATAACTTATTCATGCTATGGGAGTTATGAGATTAAAGCTAAAAGCTAAAGGGCTATCGATGCCTAAATAACGTTGACCGTTTATACGGGAGCAAAAGATGTAATAGAAATAACCGCTGAGGCACAAAGGCGCGGAGAAATCTTAGCGTCATTGTGCCTCAACGGTTCATTGAAATAGTGATTTACTTAGCCAGATCTTTATAGTACAAATCTTTTGCCTCAATGGTCATTCCTTCGTTATGACACTGAATGGCAAAAAAACCTTTCTTGTACTCGTCATCTTCATAGGTCATCACAAGCTCATCATTGATCCAAATATTGATCATTGACCCAACTGCTTTTACGCGCATGGTAAACCATTCGTCGTCTTTGGTGATTAGTTTTGTGGCTTTTCCTGTTGGCGTGCCGGGTTTCCACAACCAACCGGTGTAGGCATCCTGAGTGTGGCAAATCTGTGCTTCGTAACCTTTTGGGTAGCTATCTGGATTATCTTCAGGGGGATTGCTTCGAAAATACAAACCGCTATTACTTCCGCCTCCCTGGTCTGTTATCCTGAAAGTGCCTTTTACTTCAAGGTCTGTCAATTCCGGTGAAGCATAAATATGCCCGTTGGCACCCTGGCCAATTAAGAGGCCATCTTCAACTTTCCATGCTGCTTTTCCTCGAACAGTCCATCCTTCAAGGCTAGTGCCGTCAAACATGGATATCCATTCAGAAGACGTTACAGACGCTGTTTCAGTTGTTGTTTGTCCTTCTTCTGATTTTTTTTGATTTGGCTGGCATGCCGACATATAAATGCCAACTAACGCCGCAATTAAAAATAGTCGATTGTTTTTCATACAAATAGTTTTTTAGGTTTTAATTATAAAAAATTGTTTACAAATAATAATTACTTTATTGTTCTGTCAATTTGATTCGTCACATGCATAAGCCTGAACGTTAAAATTTTGGCGTCCTCATAAGCCGGGTTTTTCTGATGCCATGCATTCCAAAGATCATTTAGCTCAGCTACTACTTTTACATCATCAATATTACTAAATTCCTCAAGAAATTGCTTCAATGCTGTGGGTTTATGATTCACATAGATCTCTTTCGATTCGAGCGACAGTTTAATAAGCGTCATGCTATGCCAGATGGCAGAAAATGCGAGATGATCGCCGCTGACAATAGGCTCCACACCCACGGGTGTGTTCTCCACATTTTTAATGTATTCCTTTTCATTACCCTTACAATCATCTTTCAAATCCTCCAGGTTCTTAAGAAAACCGGGCCATGCTTTTAGCGCATCTTTGCTAAGTATTTTTTTTATACCGCTTTTGTCAGGGTATAATTCAGAAGTAATTTTTCCTTCCTCAAAGGCTTTGTCAGCCAGGAGCAAAAGTTCATCGAGGTGTACCGCTTCCACTTCATCTTTTGGAAATTTATCCATTGCCTTTTTTATGTCTCCCATAGGAATTGAATGATTCACCAAATTATAAATGAACAAGGGGCGATTCGGGCAGGCATCAATAAAGTCCTTCATGGTCTGATACACATCATCTCCACGATGGATGCCTTCTCCGCAAAACAGATAAGGTTTCCCCTGGCCCAGCTCATGTTTCTCGAAAGCAGATTCTCCCATACCGCGAACAAATCCAATAGAGTTGGGCAGATGTGTCTGTAATTGATCGTAAAAGCCGGGAATCTCAACTTCCTGCCACCAATCCCTGTCGTTCCAGTTGGTCATATGAACCGTTGTCAAACCACATCTCTTCATATAATCATCGGTGATATTTAAAAATTTTGACGGGTCCGGGTGCAAATATGGGTAGGTATAAGTAGCTCCTGCCGGTCCGGCGACGAAGTAATCAGCATCTGTCATATTTTCCAGGTAATACTTAACTGTTCCCGGCATCAGGTCATATGCTAATGGTAAAAATCCCCAGTTGTATTTGAAGTTGCCTCTGGCCGGGTCTGCCCAGTCTTTGCTTACGTGGTCATTCATAAACCAGGTGGCATCGCCATCGGTCGCCATGTATGCCACATATACTTTGTCTTCTACCTTAAGCTTTTGTTTGTCTATTTTTCGTTGAGAAAATGTTTTTCCTTTGGGGAGTGGAATGCTCGAATGTATGGTCAGATTGGGTGTATGCAGGCTACACATTCCATAATGACCAAATTCGGAAGATAATCCAATCGCTTCATGCTCCTTGTCGCGCACACAATGCCATCCCATTATAATTGAGCCTTCATTTACCTTATCATATATTTTACGAACAAGATTGTAATCGCTTTTATCGCGCTCAGAAGAGGATAGGTCAAATGAAAATATATTGTGGGCCATTACATAATCTTTGTTTAGCACGGTAGAAGTCGGCCAATGCGGATGATGCACACAAAGTGCGGCAAGCAAATTCTGGTTACATGAAGGAAGCAATTCTTTCATTGCCTTATTGTAAACTTCGATTCTGTCGGCGCCATAATCACTGACATCTTTTATTTTCTTCAGACCAATTTCCTGCATCAGATCTTCCTGATCTTCGGATACCGGCAACAGGTTTTCTAAAGAGCCGATCGTCGTAGCGATATTGATGGCGTGTGGATTCTCCGGATCGTATGTTACATATCCATCAATTTCATTAGCAAAAAGATTCAGCAAGGCTACTATATCAGTAACTTTTTCATAAGGAATTTCAAATGTTTCCTTGTAATAGTCCAGCCAAAACTGATCTTGCTCTGTTTCCAGAAAATATATCTTGGTATCTTTTCTGTTGATCAGACCCTGAAAACATGACAGCATACTTCTTTGATGCCAGCTTATGTCTTCTTGAATATTCAGGACATAAAGCATTGACGGGATATTACCTCCTGGCATTAAGCGCTGCGAATGATTATTAAATTCTTCTTGTCTTTGACCACAACTCATTGCAATCAATGCAACGAAGAGGATAATGTAAAAACTTATGTTTTTTAAAGACATCATTTTTCAATTAATTTATGATACAATGCCATATAATATGGAAGCAAATAAAATGTGCCTTCCTGCTCCGATTTTCCTCCGCTTATAGGATGATTTTTCGGCGCTTGCAACAACTTCATCTTTATGAAAGCCGATAGATAAAATATTCCCTTCAGGAAGCCCCGGCTTTTGGGAATGAATTGTGGCTACATCCTGGTTAAATTTCTTTTCCTCCTCTCTGGAGACAAAAGAAAAATTCAGAAGAAGCAAAATAAGTAATATTGAATATCTCATTATCGCATTAATCTTTTGACTTTTTGTCAAACTGTAGTCGCACCGCTAGAAAGGTTCTCAGAAACTTCTGCTCCGGCGCTCTTTTTTATTAATTTCATATCTTCTCGCAGTCTCTGGCTGAAAAGAGCCATGTCTGAGCTATGAATCACAATATTAACCCCTTCTTTTATCCAGTCGATTTGTCGCTGTGGAGCAAGTGAAAAATGAATGCCAACACCAAGTGTATATTTCCTGGCCTTTTGAATGATGGTTTTAACCGTTTCAATAAAATCCGGATGATCATACTGCTCCGGTATTCCCATGTTGATGGATAGGTCATGAGGTCCAATAAAAACAGCGTCTAATCCTTCAATACTCAAAATTTCATCCAGCTTTTCTACAGCAGGAATGCTTTCAATATTTGCAATGCAGAGCTTACCCTGATTGAAGTTATCCAGATAATTCTGTAGTTCTGCCGATGGTTTCATTTTTCCATCCAGTATGTCGTCAAGTTTCTCACCTTTTAGCGGTCTGTACTTTACCGCGCCAATCAGCTCCTTAATTTGTTCTGTATGTTCTATGTAAGGGACAATAACTCCAACCGCACCGTCATCGACCACCTGGCTGGCCCTGTATTTATCCGGCTTAGGAATTCGGACAATGGGGGTTAATCCATATGCCTTATACGTGTGACACATTTTTGATAATTCTGATCTGTCTATCGGAATATGTTCTGTATCAAGGAATACAAAATCCAATCCGGCGCCGGAAACCAGTTCAGGCCAAACAGGAGTATTTGCGGTAATACAGGTTCCAAAAATATGATGACCTTGTTCGAGTTTCTGCTTTAATGTGTCTTTGGAAAATTTTTCCATTTTATATGATGAATATTTACATTCAATTAATTTATTCAAGTATTGCTCCTATAAATATACTTTTTACAAATGACGATGTACTATGTGATATTTAAATAATTTGTATGAAATTGCCAACTTTAAAAAGAGAAAAAATATATGGAAAAAGGAATTCTAAACGAAGCATTTAGTCAAGGTTCTTTTGATAATCGCCTGACCTGGTTTAACGAACCAAATGATTGGAAAGTGGAAAACAATAAACTTAGTATCTCACCTGCTGCCGAAACTGATTATTGGCAGAAAACCCATTATGGTTTTGCTGTCGGTAATGGCCCCTTTTTAAACATGAAAATAGATGGAGATTTTGTTTGTGAAACCCAGGTGCATTGCAGTTTCAAACACCAATACGATCAGGCGGGATTGATGGTGCGGGTCTCTGATCAATGTTGGATAAAAACAGCTGTTGAATTTGAGCCCAACGAACCAAACAGACTCGGGGCAGTAGTAACTAACAATGGATATTCTGATTGGTCGACACAAAATGTAGCCGATGATTTCCTGAATTATACGCTGAGGATAAGCAGGGTTAAATCTGATTATATAATTGAGTGTCTGGACCGGGAATCAAATGAATGGATTCAGCTCCGATTACTTCATTTACATGACCTGCCTATAGTTGAGGTTGGTGTGTATGCATGTAGCCCGAAAGGAGCAGGGTTTCGATCCGAATTTGATTACCTGAAAATTATTGAAGAAATTTGAAAGTTTGAATTTTTTTAGGCAATACGATCAGAAAGTATAGTCTTTTGCACCTTATTCTGCGTAATAAATAGGAAGTGATTCCGGAATAAGTTTAATATATACAATTATCTTTATTGTAATTTTTTAGTATATAATTATGTGAAGCCAATTTGAAATTGGGCTTTTTGTATCATTTGAATTTTATATATTATCCTTTAAGTAAAAAAAGTACAAACTTGAGAAAGTTAATTATCTATGAGAAATTCTGGAAAGAATTTTAGTCTGATACTTTTATTAATCACCTTTTTGGCGGGACATTCTTATGCACAAGAATGGGAGCGTGAATTGTTTTTTAGAAATATATCTACGGATGATGGATTGTCGAATCCGACAATTAACTGTATTCATGAAGACCGTAGGGGCTTTATCTGGATAGGGACCGTTGATGGACTGAATAGGTATGATGGATATGAGTTTAAAGTTTATCAACCTAATCCTTTAGACTCAAATTCCATTCCCAGTGACAGGATTAACGTTTTGTACGAAGATTCCGATTATAATTTATGGATTGGAACCACGGAAGGTTTGTGCCGGTTCAACTATAAAAGTGGGAAGTTTGAAAACTATAAAAGTGGAGATGGTTTTAATAAGGTATTTGATATTGCACACGATAAAAAGAATAACCGGATTTGGATAGCTTCCTCTCATGGGAGGTTGAAGTACCTGGATTTAAAATCGGGAATTGTCGAGGACTTTGAGGATGATTTATTAACAACTGGTATAGTATATAAGATATTAAATATTAATAATGAATTATATATAGGAACGAGTGAAAATGGATTGTACAAATTAGATCTTGATTCTTTTGTTATTGAAGAATTTTGCAACACCAAAACCGGAAGATTTCAAATACCCAGTAATCGGGTAACAGCGCTGCACCACTACAATAACGAGTTGTTAATTGGTACTGAAGGGGGATTGATTAAATTTCGTTTTAAGGATGAAAGACTAGTGTATTATAATCCTCAAAACTCTACTATGCCTTCTACTTTCGTTTCTTCAATAACTCATAATAGCAACGGGGACATATTTATTGGGACTAATAACGGGATGGCCATCCTTAATAATCGTACTGAATTGGTTTCTTTGCATCGTAAAGAAGCGGGCAATTTATCCTCATTAAGTTCGAATCTAATCAGGACTTTATTTGTTGATAAAAAGGATGATCTATGGGTAGGGACTATTCAAAGAGGTATTGATTACATGAACAAGGAAAGCAGGAACATGACCTTGGTTAAAAAAAAGTACACTGGCAAAAATAGTCTGTCAGATAACAACCTATCATGTTTTGCCCAGGATAATAAAGGAGGGATGTGGATCGGTACTCAAGTAAATGGATTGAATTATTATAAAAATGGTAAATACAAGTTTTTTAAAGCAGATGGATCAAAGTATAGTTTAAGTAATAATTTGGTGACAGATATTTGTATTGACAAAAAAGAAATTGTCTGGGTTTCAACTTATAACGGCGGGCTTAATGCTTTCATGAATGGAAAGTTTGTACATTATATGATGGATGAATCCAATCCCAATGCAATCCAATCCAATAAAATAAGAAAAATAGATATTGACCAGAAAGGCAATTTATGGTTGGCTACAATGCAGGGTCTGGAGTCTTTTGATATCGAAAATAAAATTTTTAAACATCACTTTCTTGATAGTGGAAATAAAATTTTAGCCAAAAGAAAAAACATAAGAACACTCTTGCTGAATAGTGATGGGAATGTCTACGCAGGAACCAACGTGGGTTTATATATTTATTATCCGAATTCCGGGAAATCTGAATATTTTCATAAAGATCCCAATGATATCAACTCTCTTGGACATAATATCATCATTGATATTTTTGAGGATTCAAAAAAGCGGATTTGGCTTGGTTCTTTCGGAGGTGGTCTTATTCGTTTCGATAGAAAAAGTAAGACTTTTAAAAGTTATACTTTTTTAGATGGGTTTCCTGACAATTCGGTAAAAAATATTGAAGAGGATGATAATGGTGACTTATGGATGGGAACAAACAAAGGCATCGTTAAGTTTTCCCCATCAACTGAACAAGTTGTGATTTTCGGAAAATCATATGGTTTACAAAACAATGTGTTCAATATTAATGCATCCATAAAGTGTAATGATGGCAGATTAATTTTCGGTGGAATTCAAGGTTTCAATGTGTTCACACCTGAAGAATTGGAATTGGAAAAAAGTCCTTTGAATGTAGTCATTACAGATTTAAAATTATTTGAACAAAGCGTACCCATCTTTGGGCAACCAGATATTTTAACTAAGGACATTAGTTTTGTGCATTCACTAAGAATTCTTTATAAGCAGTCAAAACATTTTTCAGTTTCTTTTTCTGCTCTGCAATTTTCAAATCCCGATCAGGTGCAATACGCCTATATGTTGGAGGGTTTAGACGATGATTGGATTTATATTGGGAATCACAATCGTGTTTCGTTTACAAATCTTGAACCCAAAAACTATGTATTAAAGGTTATGGCCAGTGATAACGGGCAATGGAACAGTAATGTGAAGGAATTGGCCATACGAATACCTGCTCCCTGGTATATGACAGCTTTGTTTAAGGCAGGTGTAATAATGCTTATAATTATTCTGATTGTTACATTTTATTTCTATAAAGTGTATGCGCATAAAGAAAGACAACGGATTCTTGAACGGCTTGTGGATGAAAAAAATTATGAAATAAATTGTCAGAACAAGGAAATAACCAGCCAGAATGAGGAGCTTGTTTCCAGCAATGAAGAGTTGTTTGCTCAAAATGAAGAAGTTGTAAAGCAGAAGGAGTACATCGACATTCAAAACAAAGAGCTTACAAAAGCGCATAGTGAACTCACTAATGCTCACCAGGAACTTACAAAAATCAACAACTCCCTGGAGGAAAGAGTAATAGACCGAACAAGGGAACTCAAGGAATCCAACGTGAAATTGAATAAAACAGTCATGGATCTTGACCGATTTGTGTATAGTGCATCTCATGATTTGAGCGCCCCACTTAAGTCAATTCTTGGTTTGGTGAATATTGCAAAGTTGGAGAGTACAGAAAAAAACCTCGAAGTTTACCTCAATTATATAGAAAAGAGCATCAAAAAGCAGGAAAAGGTTATAAAAAGCCTGATTCAATATTCCAGAAACTCCAGGCTGGCAATTAGAGTTAGACAGCTTAATTTATCAGATTTAGTTGATCAGATTATAGCCGAATTGCGATATATGCCGGGATCGGACTGCGTAGAAATATTTAATGAGGTATCCGTAAACACTTTAATTATTAGTGATGAGCAAAGGATTCTGACTATTTTGAATAATCTTTTGAGTAATGGAATTAATTATAGGAGCAATGATCAGGTGAAACCATTTATTAAAATTCAATTTATTGCTAAGCAGGATTCATGGAAGTTGATCGTAAAAGATAACGGACTGGGGATTGCTGAAGATCATCAAAAGAAAGTATTTGAAATGTTTCATAGAGCCAATGAACAATCGGATGGTTCAGGTCTGGGTCTTTTCATTGTAAAGGAGGCAGTCGACAAATTGGGTGGAAAAATTTCATTGAAATCAGCTTTGGCAATAGGATCTGAATTTGTGCTGGATTTTCCTAAGCAGTAATTCTTTTTGAACCTTATTTTTTTTAAATTAAACTGATGAAAAGAATGGTTTTTTCGGTTTCATTAGAAATAAAGGGCACCTCTATTAATTCCTTTTGGAATACCAACACAGGTATTTTTTTCAGATACAAGGCACCAAAAACGGAGTTTAGCATCGCTAAATGAGTATTTTGGTAACGCAGTAGCTGGGAAA
>SDBV01010427.1_pt1 | contig 12175 bp, 9 predicted proteins | sample 2277081 | NCBI WGS metagenome assembly SDBV01 (sample SAMN10402039, study PRJNA504765) | marine sediment metagenome | isolation source: marine sediment core GS10_PC15, 223 cmbsf | place: Arctic Ocean: Southern Knipovich Ridge | collected 2010 | reverse complement strand
GCTTTATGGAATAGGGGACTTAAGATTTGAAGAAATGCCTCTACCTAAAACAAAAAAAAGGGAAGTTCTGGTTAGGGTAAAGGCATGCGGAATTTGCAGTTCAGATATAGCTAGAGTTATGGAAAAGGGGACTTATTCCTTTCCTCTCATTCCTGGGCATGAGCTCTCTGGTGAGGTAGCTAGTATAAAAGGAGAGGACTCAAGTCTTAAAGAGGAGACTGAGAGTGTAAATATTAAGAATGGCGATAGAGTGGTAGTAGTTCCACTCTTGCCCTGTTATAAGTGCCCTCATTGTCAAATGGGGGAATATAATCTGTGTGATGATTATGATTACCTGGGCTCCAGGTGCAATGGTGGCTTTGCCGAATATGTAAAAGCTCCACAGGAAAACTTAATCAAAATCCCTCCTGGGGTGAGTTTTGAAGAGGCAGCCTTAACTGAACCTACCTCAGTAGCCCTGCATGCTTTGCGTCAAGCAAGGATAGAGGTGGGAGATAAAGTAGCTGTTCTGGGAACAGGAACTATTGGTATTATCCTGGCTCAGTGGGCGAGGTTAATGGGAGCCAGCGAGGTGTATTTGATTGATGTAAGAGAAGATAAGTTAAGAGTCGCTCAAGAGTATGGTTTTACCGAGGTTATTAATGCCAGTAAAGAGGATACGGTGAAAAGCATATTGGAGAAGACTGGGCAAAGGGGTGTTGATGTAAGCATTGAAGCAGCAGGAAACCCTATCACCTTTAAACAATCTATCCAGGTAGCCACAAAAGGTGGTAAAGTAGTCTTTTTAGGAAATATGAGGGGAGAGGTAACTCTTTCGGAGGCTCTTGTCTCAAGTATTTTGCGCAAGGAATTAACTATACATGGAACGTGGAACTCTCGCTTTGCCCCGTCAGAGAAAAGTTCTCTAATGGGGCTTACTGGACTTCCTAAAAATGAATGGGCAGCCACTCTTCATTTTATCAAAGTGGGAAAGTTGAGAGTTAAACCCTTGATTACTCATAGATTCAAACTTAAAGAGGCCAAAGAGGCTTTTCAAATGATGTATAAAGGAGAGGAGTTTTTCAATAAAGTAATGTTTGTGATGTGAGGAAATAAGTATCTATTCAGCTGTAGCACATTTATTTGTCATTGCGAGGAGTCCTGAAAGTCTTCAGGTTGACGTGGCAATCTCTGATGAAGAATGAGATTGCTTCGCTTACGCTCGCAATGACGTACTTCAGTGAATATTTATACGCCATACGCATCATGCAATACGACTCAAGGAGTACTAAGTGAAAGCAGCAGTTCTGGAAAAACTTGAAAAGATAGTAGTAAAAGAGGTGAGCATTCCTCCTATTAAGAAAGGAGAGATGTTAGTCAAGATACGGTCTTGTGCCGTTTGCGGTTCTGATATTAGAATCTACCACCAGGGGAATCCCAGAGTCAAACCTCCTCAGATAATCGGGCATGAGATAGCCGGAGAGGTGGTAGAGGTAGGGAAGGGGGTAGATACTTTTAAATTAGGGGATAGAGTTGCTTTGGGGGCGGATGTTCCCTGTGGAGTATGCAAATTATGCAAGAATGGTTTGGGAAACAATTGTTTCGTAAATTATGCTATCGGGTATCAATTCCCAGGCGGTTTTGCCCAATATATTCATATCAATGAGACTATTGTCAAATATGGGCCCTTGCATAAGATACCTGAGAACTTGAGTTTTAATGAAGCTTCTCTAGCTGAACCTTTAGCTTGCTCTCTTAATGGTTATGAGCTGGCTAATCTGAAGATAGGCGATACTGTGGTTATCATTGGAGCCGGACCCATTGGTTTAATGCTGGTTGAGCTAGCCAGAAACATAGGTGCAGGTAAAATTATTCTTTCCCAGAGGTCTAAAGAGAGATTGAAGATTGCCAGGAAATTCTCTGCCGATACTCTTATTTCCAGTTCAGAGGAGAATTTCGTGGAGCGAGTTATGGAAGAGACCAAAGGAGAAGGAGCGGATGTAGTAATGGTCGCCTGCGCTAATCCTTCTGCTCAGGAAGAGGCCCTGGAAATAGTGGCACATCGGGGCAGGGTAAACTTTTTTGGAGGCTTAGCGACGGGGTCTAGAAAGATAAGCATAGATAGTAACTTAATCCATTATAGAGAATACTTTGTTTTAGGCTCCCATGGGAGTGTTCCCCGACAGCATGAAATTGCTCTGGACCTTCTATCTAGAGGTGCGATTAAAGGCAAAGATTTCATTACCCACTACTGTAGCTTAGATGATATCAAAGAAGCTTTCAGAGCAGCCGAGGGACATCAGGGATTAAAGGTGATAGTTAATCCGCTGTAATTCTTCTTATCGTCTTCATCACGTGCTTGCCTTTCTTGAAAAAAATAGATATAAATAAATATAATTTGTGGGAAACTGAGTAAATTGTTTTATGAATAGTGGAACGTAACTATTATATGTCATTGCGAACGAACAGAGTGAGTGAAGCAATCTCAATTTCCATCAGAGATTGCCACGTCGCTATCGCTCCTCGCAATGACAGTGGTATACATGCTTTACTGAATATTTACAAAGGAACTGCTGAGGAGAGCATATTGTTTACTCTTATGTATCCAACAAAAATCATTTTTGGCAGAGGTACACTTGAACAGTTAAGTTCAGAGGTTAAATGTTGGGGCGAGAAAGCCTTATTGGTCACTGGCAAATCGGCTATACGTAAGAGTGGCATTCTGGATAAAATTGCCACTGCTATGAAGTCAGCCAGGATTGAATTCTCTCTTTTTGACAGGGTAGAGCATGACCCCTCTCTGACAACGGTTGACGAAGGAGTCAAGTTTCTTCAAGAAGAGAAATGCGATATAGTAATAGGGTTAGGAGGAGGAAGTACTCTGGATGTAGCAAAAGCTGTTGCTACGCTAGCGAGGCAGCCTGGAACAGTCTGGGAATACCATAGCGGCAAAGAAATCAAGAAAGAGGGATTGCCTTTCATAGCTCTTCCCACAACTGCTGGCACCGGGGCAGAGATTACTAATAATTCTGTCCTTACGGATAGAAATAAGATCATTAAGAAGAGCATCCGCAGTCCTTTTATGATAGCTAAAGTTGCTCTAGTCGACCCAGAATTAACTATTCCTCTTCCTGCTCAGATAACTGCCTACACAGGGATGGATGCTTTTACTCAGGCTCTTGAATCCTATGTTAGTAAAACTTCAAATCAGGTAAGCGATAGCTTAGCTCTTAGAGCTATTGAAATCATTTATCAGAGTTTGCCCGAGGCTGTACAAAATGGTGGTAATATAGAGGCCAGGGAAAGAATGGCTCTGGGAAGTCTGCTTTCAGCAATGTCTTTTTCCAATTCTGGCCTGGGAGCTGTCCATGGACTGGCTCATCCTATAGGAGCACGCTTTGATATTCCCCATGGGCTTGCCTGTGCTGTTCTTTTGCCTTACATAATAGATTTCAATTTAAGAGTCAAACGGGATAAATTCAAACAAATAGCAGAAAGAATAGGAATAGAAAATGTAGAGGATATACCTTCTTCTATCAGAAAATTATTGGAGAAAGTCAATCTTCCTCTTGATTTCAAAAGTTACCGGATTAACGAAACTGATTTTTCCGGCATTATTGCTGAATCCAGAAGCAATAGCATGAGTAAGAACCCGAGAGAAGTTAGTGGTGAGGATTTAAGGGAGATCCTTAAGTTGATTATTTGAAAAAGGAGTCTTATATGTCGGATCGAACCACTAAAGTTGAAATGCACAAACAGGACCCCAAAAAAAGAATAAAGAACTTCAATGAGGTAGCTCTGGGTTATTCTGCTAAGGAGGCTAGGGAAGAGGCAAAGAGGTGTCTTCAGTGTAAAAAGTTTCCCTGTGTAAAAGGTTGTCCGGTGGAGATTGATATCCCCGCTTTCATAAAATGCATTGAAGAGGGAAACTTTAAAGCTTCTATCGATAAAATTAAGGAAAAGAATAATCTTCCTGCTGTTTGCGGAAGGGTCTGTCCTCAAGAGAGCCAGTGTGAGATTGAGTGTGTAAGGTCCAAAAAGGGTGAGTCGGTAGCTATTGGAAGACTGGAGAGGTTTGCAGCCGATTGGGAAATGAATGAAAGCGCTCTAGGCAGGCGTGGCGTTTCCCTTTCTTCAGCCATTAAGGTGGCTGTTGTGGGTTCCGGTCCAGCAGGGCTTACCGCGGCGGCAGATTTGGTTAAACTGGGTTATGAAGTTACCGTGTTTGAGGCTCTACACAGCTCAGGCGGAGTTCTGCGCTATGGTATTCCTGAGTTTAGACTTCCTAAAAGTATTCTTGGTATAGAAATAAGCAATATTGAAAAGCTGGGGGTGAGGATGCACCCAAATGTGTTGATAGGGAAAACTTTCACCATTGATGATCTTTTAAAGCAAGGATTTTCTGCTATTTTCATAGGAATAGGAGCAGGACTTCCCCATTTTTTGAATATACCAGGAGAGAATCTGGATGGAGTCTACTCGGCCAGTGAATTTCTCACCCGGGTTAACCTGATGAAAGCTTATCAGTTTCCCAAATATGATACTCCGGTTAAGATGGGCAGGAGAGTAGGGGTAATAGGAGGGGGTAATGTGGCTATGGATTCAGCTCGGGTAGCTTTGAGATTGGGAGCAGGGGAAGTCGATATTATTTACCGAAGGTCTAAAAAGGAAATGCCTGCTCGTCAGGAAGAAGCAGAGAACGCTGAGGAAGAAGGGGTAAAGTTTCATTTCTTAACTGCTCCTTTAGCATTTTTGGGCAATAAAGAAGACCAGTTAATGCGGGTTAAATGCATCCAGATGAAGTTGGGAGAACCTGATGAGAGTGGTAGGAGGAGACCTATCCCCATAAAAGGCTCTGAATTTATTATGGATATTGATACAGTAGTGGTGGCAATCGGTCAGGGAGCTAATCCCTTACTTGCCCAAACTACCCCTGATTTAAAACTGAACCACAGGGGTTATATTCAGATAAATGAGGAGACTGGCCAGAGTAGTATTCCTCAGATTTTTGCTGGCGGAGATATTGTCACTGGTGCTGCTACAGTGATTGCCGCTATGGGGGCAGGAAAGAAAGCAGCCCGGGGTATAGATGAGTACCTGAAGCGTATATAGTATACTGTCATTGCGAGGCGAAACCGCGGCAATCTCGGTTTTATCGCTGGGGGTACCATTTTTTTTCGAGATACTAGATACGATTCACCAGCTCTATCGTGTGTGAATAGTATTGCTTTAAAGTTTTTGTACGATATACGTAATACGAGATTGTCCTTCAGTATTCCCTGGGGATTCCTATCCCCAGAAGCTACTCACAAGCACTATTACGAGGGCTACCAGGACAACAAAAGCAACCGGAAAAAGAAGCATTTTATATATTTTCTTAAAATCCGCTTTGAAGTATTGCTTGGTTACTATAAGACAGAGATGAACCGGAGATAAGAGAATTCCCGCAAATCCTCCCGCATAAGCAAACATCACATAAGTCAGGTTGGGCTCACTCTGGTAAATAAGGGGCAAAAGTAGGGGAAATGCCATACCAACAAAAGCAGCAGTGATTCCGGTAATAAACCCAATAATAAAAGGAATAAGAAAGAGGAAAAGTAGAGGTGAAGCTCCCAGGTCTTCAAAAAAGGCAGGAATTATCGATAACAAAGGGGACATTTCGATAGTTCTTTTGAAAATCATTACCGAAGCTATTAGAAAAAGCATTTCCCAAGAAAAGCTCTCCTTGATGGCTGAGAATATTCTATTTCTCTCTATTCTTGCCATAGCAAGAAAAATTACGGTGATTGTAAGTAGAGCCAGGATCAACTCGATTTTAAAAATCAGAACCAAAAAGATTATAGCCAGAATAGGCCATATGTTAATGATGAAGCTGAGAAGACCCTTAAAGACCTCTCTCGGTTCTTTCTTGTTGGCTGAATTTTGGGGGAAAGAGATTTTTCTAGTGCCAAAAAACAATCCCGCAAAGATGGCAGCGAGAGTTAAGGGGAGTTGAGTAACAATGATCCTTCTGATAGGGACATTGAGTATGGTTGCTGTTAGAATAAGCGCGGGGTAGAGTGGCCAGCAGTACTCCCAGATATGACGGAACCAGTAATTTAGGAAAGCTTTGCTTTCAGTGCTTATTCTTAAGTTCTTGCTGGATTCCTCCACCATAGGAGCGGAGAATAGTGCGCCGGCAGGCATGGGCAGGAGTCCCAAGAGGGCCGGTGGAATAATTAAATTGAGGCGAGGATTTCTGATAAAACTCTCCAGAGAAACTACTATATTCCTCAAATTACCTTTTTCCCGCAAAAGATTACTGAGAAAAATGACCAGAATAATAATAGCAAACAACTCTAGAGTAACCGGATCAACTACAACCAGGATTATGTTTTTTGCCAAAACGAGGGGAGGTGTCCTGAAGATAATTCCTGCTACTATTGAAATCGAAAAAATAATTAGCCCCAGGTTCCACTTTCCCTTCAATTATTCTCTAACTCCCATCCTCTTCCAATCCTCGGCCACAATAAGGACAAAAGGGAACCTTCTCTCGGTAGAGATTGCCACAATAAGGACATACATAAGTCCCCTCTATTGCGTTGGTTTGTCCCGTCGGTTTTGGTCTTAGAATAGTAGAGTTTGGTCTTAGAATAAAATAAAGGGGTAAGAAGATAATTAATACAAGCCATACTCCCAAGAACCAGGAGACAATTGCAGCTTGACTATAGCCCCTTTTTTTTGCATCGGAGGCCACCCACCAGGCAATCAGCAAAGGTATAATTATAGCAATATACAGCATTAATAATCACCCACCGAAATTTATTTTATTATTCAAACTGCAGTAGTTTAACATGGAATCTTGTCATTGTCAATAATTACGTATGTCTCATTTTGACGACTCTACGTTCGGCGATTTCTCTGTTGTGTCAGAGAATCTGCTCAACCACCTCAAAGTTAATGGTTTCTACCACACTATCGTTCTTGAGCTCTAGTATTTGCTCTTCATTTGTCTGTTCGGCAAAGACATTCCCTGTGAGCACTGCTGCCATAACAAGCGTTATGAGAACTATTCTCACTAATAGACTCTTCTTCATTTGCTTTTCCTCCTCACTACTATTGTAGACTTGGCTTCAAATCCCTCTTTGCTCTTGAGAAGTTCTTGGTTTTGTTTGCGAGATACGAGCGACGAGCAACGAATCATGGTGCCGGAGGTGGGATTTGAACCCACACGAGGGGTAAGCCTCACTGGATTTTGAATCCAGCGTGTCTGCCAGTTCCACCACTCCGGCAAAATCTTTTTCATGCTTATTATTACTTAATTCTGAGATACGGTCAAGAGGGCGAGTTTCGCTTGTTTTTCTCGTTAGTGTCCAAATACTGTCCATTCTCCTGCCTAATGTGTCCATCGCCTTCCTTTTGTGGTCGGGTGAAAGGAGATGTCTTATATGAGCAGGGGGGCTATCTTGATTCGTGGGGGATTCCGCTGGTAACAACGCAGCTGCTTGATTCCTGTGATTTCCTTCTCTCGGTGGGGGCAAAAGACGAAACCGAGGAGATTGCTCTTTTGAAGCAAAAAGGTCCCAAAAGCATCGTGCTGGCAGGAACCGACAGAACGGGACCCCTGGCAAACAAAGAAAAGCAATTACTGTATCTTTCTGGCAACCTGAAAACTATTCTGAAAGAACTGTTAAACAAAGTTCGGCGGGATGATGACAAGAAGGTTTCCATCCGGAAATCGGTGAATGATCTAAGAGACTTCCGGGCAAAACTAGAGAGTAAGGCAAGATCTCTTGCCGCAGAAGAGCCAATTCATCCGGCATACGTTGCCTGCCAGCTCGCGCAATTATTTGACCAAGAAACCGTTTTCACGGTGGATTCTACTGACAGCTTTCGCTGGCTTTCATTGATGTTACCGGTGAAGGGGATCCCGATTCCAGATCCACCTACACTTTCCTTCAGACTGGTGAAAGAATTTGACGGCTCGTCCGATGTGTACAACTGGTGGGATCAGTTCTTGCCTCCCTCGATTTCTCAGCAGCTTCTGGATCTGTCACAGCCGCTGCTTGCTTCCGAAATAACTCCACTGGAATTTGCTGAGAAGATGGAAAAGGCAACTACAGATCATCTAGCAAGAGAAGCTGAGTAGTCGAACAAGAATTGTATGACGTGTTTTGTGAAAAACGGGCTCATTCGTTCTCGTCATTAGGAGCGAATTTCGTGTCCGGTTAGTGAAGTGGGTACACCACATTAGCCTTCGGTTAGATTAACAGTCTACTGAAGGCTAATTGTTTTTTTGTACAAAGTTTCTAAAGATGTATTTGGTAGGGTTATTGAGATGTGCTTTGAGCAAATTCGTTATGAGAAGTTGACAAACACTTCTTGGTGGTATATATTTCTACTATAACAATAGGAATAATAGAGAGTCTTGCATGAAAGAAGAAAAGGATGAGCCTGATGGTGACAATTGTTTTTGAACTTGGCTGTGGCCTATGACCCAGCATACTGCGAGGAGATAAGAAAATGCAAGCTATTTATCCTCTAGTGGCTGGTATAGTCTGTTCTATTTTTGCTATTTTTGTTTTTCGCCAGTATTTTCAACGAAAGAAAACGCATCAGATTGTCTGGGCAATCGCCCTTTTTGTTACTGTCTTTGCCATTTTTTCAGAGTTCTATTCTGAGCTCTGGGGCTGGCCGGTCCTTTTATATCGAATTTACTATGTCTCGGCGGCCTCTCTGGTAGCCTGGCTGGGTCTGGGAACAGCTTACCTCATTTTTCACAAGGGAATAGCTCACATCTTTTTGGTTGTTTTTTCGGTAATAGTAGTTTTTTTTCTTTACACCAGCCTCAATGCCCAGGTTGACATAGCCAAACTAATCCCCGGCGTTACTGTAGCGGGGAGCGCTATGCCCAAAGGAGTTCGACTCTTCTCTCCCTTTCTCACCATTCCTGGAACCGCTCTTCTTCTGGGGGGAGCCATCTATTCCATTCTTTTTTTCTGGAAAAAGAGGAAGTTTGCCCATCGCGTATGGGCCAATGTTTTTATTGCTTTAGGAGCTCTGGCCATTGCTGGCGCCGGAAGCTTTGCCCGACTGGGCAACACCTATTATCTTTACCCGGCTGAACTAGCAGGAATAACTCTTATGTTCATTGGCTTCCTTATGGCAAAAAAGTTGACGGAAGGGAAAGATTAGTCAAGATCACTTCCAATTTCCTTAAGTCTTTTCTTTAACCTGCCTGACTTACGCAAAAAAACCTCTCTTTTTTCTTTTTCTTTTTGGACAATCTCGGGTGGGGCTTTTTCTAGAAAGTGCCGGTTGGATAAATTTTTTTCCAGTATAGCTGTCTCCTTTTTCAATTTCTCCCAATTTGCTTTTAGCCTCTTTTTTTCTTTATCCATGTCTATCAGTTCGGCCAGAGGAATGAAGATTTCTACATCTTCTATCAAAGAGGAGGCTGAATAGGCTGGCTTAGTAATATTCTTGTCGATGATCAGTTTTTTTGCTTTTGTCAAATTGGTAATTTCTTTTCTATTTTCTTTCAGAATATTAAGGCTGTCTTGCCGTATCGGAATTTCAATGTTTCCCCTCACCTCAATCCTCTCCCCATGGGGGAGAGGGAAGGGAGAGGGGGTACCTTGTTGGCCAGGTTTAAGCCAGAGTTCTATTTCTATCTGGGGGAGAATTCCTAATTCAGACCTGATAGTACGTGCCTCCTGGATGATTTCTCTTAAAAGATGCATTTCTTTATTGCTTCCGTTCGGGCTGATTTTTTTGCTGGAAAGGGGCCAGGGAGAGATCATAATGCTTTCATCAGCTCCAGGTAGGCGTTGGTAAATATCTTCAGTGATAAAAGGGATGAAGGGATGAAGGAGCTTCAGGGTTCCTTTTAGGACATAGCAAAGTATCCATTGGGCTGTATGACGGGACGATGAGTCTCCTTTATCAAGAAGGCGAAACTTTACCAGCTCTATATACCAATCACAAAACTCCGCCCAGAAGAATTGATAGAGGTGATGGGCTGCCTGGGAAAACTCAAAGTCTTCCAGATTTAGGGTGACTTCTTTAATGAGAGAAAAATAGAGATTGAGAATCCATTTATCAGATAGTCTCATTAATTCTGGATTCGGTTCTTCTTCGCGGGGAACGAACCCTTCAAGGTTCATTAACACGAAGCGGGAGGCGTTCCAGATTTTGTTAATAAAATTGCGGTAGCCGCGTACTCTATCTTCGGAAAAAGGAAGATAGGGAGAATCTGACTGAGGAGAGGCAAGGGCAAATCTGAAGGCATCTGTGCCGTAGTTTTCCATGATTTTCAGAGGGTCTATTGTATTCCCCTTAGATTTACTCATTTTCTGTCCTTTCTCATCGGAAATAAGGGGATGGAGGTAGATCTTGTGAAAGGGAGCCTTGCCGGTGAATTTCAATCCCATCATTATCATTCGAGCCACCCAGAAGAAAAGGATATCCCAGGCAGTGCAGAGAACAGAGGTAGGGTAGAACTTTTCAAATTTTTCTGTTTTTTCAGGCCAACCCAGAGTAGTAAAGGGCCAGAGGCTGGAGGAGAACCAGGTATCCAGGACATCTTCCTCCTGTCTGAGTTCTGTCTTATCACAGGAGGAACAGGCTGTAGGCTTGTTTTCAGCTACAGTTGGCTTTCCACAGTCCTCACAATACCAGACAGGCAATTGGTGGCCCCACCAGAGCTGACGAGAAATACACCAATCATGTATATTCTCCATCCATTGAAAGTAGTTCTTCGCCCAGTGAGAAGGGATGAATTTTATTTCGTTCTCTTTGACCACTCTCATAGCTTCTTTGGCCAGATCTTTCGTTCGTACAAACCATTGAGGAGAAAGGTAGGGCTCTACTATTTCCTCGCAGCGATAGCAATGTCCTATACGGTAAGTATAGTCTTCTATTTTCTCCAGGTAACCTTTCTTTTTGAGATCAGTCACTATTTTTTCTCGACACTCATATCTATCTAAACCTTGGTAAATGCCTCCTTTTTTATTTATAGTTGCGGTCTTATCTAGAATATTAATGAAAGCAAGATTATGTTTTTTTCCTATTAAGAAATCATTAGCGTCATGAGCTGGTGTGATTTTGAGGGCACCGGTCCCAAACTCTGGGTCAACATATTCATCAAAAATAATGGGAAGTTCCCGCTCCAGTAGGGGCAAGGTTAGTTTCTTCCCTTTTAGTTTCTTGAATCTTTCATCTCTTGGATTTACCGCTATTGCTGTATCCCCCAGCATAGTCTCGGGACGGGTAGTTGCTACCACCAGGCACTCTTTCTTATCTTCAAAAGGGTATCTTATGTAGTAGAGTTTTCCTTTTATCTCTTCATGCTCTACCTCAATATCAGACAAAGCTGTTCCACAGCGAGGGCACCAATTAACAATATAATCTCCCCGGTAAATATAGCCTTGCTGGTAAAGCTCTACAAATACTTTGGTTACTGCTGCTGAGTGCTCTTTGTCCATAGTGAAGGATTTATCCTTCCAGCTGCAGGAGACACCCAGCCTTCTCAATTGGAAAAAGATTCTCTCTCCGTATTCTTCTTTCCACTGCCAGACTCGTTTAAGAAATTTCTCCCTTCCTAATTGCTGTCTGGTTACTCCCTCTTTAGCCAGGCTCTTTTCTACTACATTTTGGGTGGCAATTCCGGCATGGTCAGCCCCTGGAATCCATAAGGTTTGGTAGCCCTGCATGCGCCTGAAACGAGTAAGAATATCCTGTATAGTATTATCAAAAGCATGTCCCATATGAAGAATTCCGGTAATATTGGGAGGTGGCATAACCATTGAAAAGGTCTCTCTTTTCATACCCTGCCGGGGAGAGAAATAATCGTTCCTTTCCCACCAATCAAGCCATTTCTTTTCTATCTCTTTAGGTTCGTAGCGCTTTTTCATTGGTTCTGCTTTTTTTCCTGTTTTTGTCTTGTTTTGTCGATGAACTATGAACTCACCAGCGAATCTTAACCAAAGGGCATGGTGTTGTCAAGTTTGACAGAGACTGGCAAATGTTATATTTTACAAGTAATGAGTGAAGTTTCTTCTTACTGTATGCGCAATACGCAATACGATATACAAGAACAATTGTCCTTTGCTATTCTTTGTGGAGGGGTGTCCAGAATGAAATTAGTGGTATTTGTGCTCAATAAAGAGGAGCTCCTGGAAGATGTTTTGGAAGCTTTCATAGAAGCAGGAATTAC
>SDBV01010425.1_pt1 | contig 12176 bp, 11 predicted proteins | sample 2277081 | NCBI WGS metagenome assembly SDBV01 (sample SAMN10402039, study PRJNA504765) | marine sediment metagenome | isolation source: marine sediment core GS10_PC15, 223 cmbsf | place: Arctic Ocean: Southern Knipovich Ridge | collected 2010 | reverse complement strand
ATAGACACGTCTCGCTGCCTCAGGTTTGCTCCAGCGGGTCGCGGCCGGTGGCTGGATGACAAACGTTGCCATCCTGTTGAGGTAGCCGCTACGCGGCAGGTCGCGCTGCGGGTGCGTGAACTCAATGGTGTACTTCGTCGGCACGCCGATGCCGCTCGTCCCCTTGAACGAGTAGATATCCGCAAGGGCGGCGCCCGGGGTTGCAGCGATTTCGAGACTGTAGAACGGGTGAACGTCAATACCCGGACGCACCGCTAGGTCGCGTGAATTCAAGTGTCCCCTCCTGGACGGAAGCGGCGGAGTCATCCGACGCCTATTAAGTTCTTTTCATGTTTGCCCAATTCTCCTTTTGGCGCCATCAGACAAGTATTAGAAATAGTCATAGATCATTAGAATCAGATAAATCTCACAAGAATTGACATCCAGCAGAAACTGCCTAATATGGCTGTTAATCAGGACACTCCAATACTGTCCCTGAACCCTGCAAGCCTGCGCAATGCGGACTTTGCTTTTTTCAGGTCCCTCCCCTGCATTTCCTCACCATGCGCGACTTCTATGCGGGCATCGCTACGGCCTCACGAGCGCACAGTTCAACGCGGTCCTTGGCCGCATCGCGCAGGAAGGCTGGGCCGAGCGCAAGCCCAGGTACGGATGGCAGTTCTCGCCGATGCTGACGACGCCCGAAAGCCTGTTGCAGTCGTACCGGTTACGTCTCGCGCTCGAGCCCGCGGCATTGCTCGAACCTGGCTACCGGCTGAATGCAAAGTACTGCAACGTTGTCGCGACGTGGAAAAGCACCTGCTCGCAGGCGGAATTGAAACCGACACCGCAGATCGGTTGCGCGAGCGCAACGAGGAAGCGTCCGAAGCGCTGCGCCAGCACTTGCTGCATACGCTCGATGCGCTGTCGCGCATCAGTGAAATTCTTGAACCCTAGCCGTCCCGAGACCCTTCATGAACATCGATTCATCTGTGTTGAGCGCTTTCGCACCGACGGGCAAGCTGCGCGCGTCGATCAATCTGGGAAATCCGATTCTGGCCAACCGCGATGCCACGACTGGCGAGCCGTTCGGCGTGTCCGTCGATCTTGCGCGTGCCCTGGCTGAGCGGCTGTCTGTCGAGCTCGAACTGGTGGTGTTCGATGCAGCGGGCAAATCGGTCGAAGCCGTCAGCGACGAGCGCGCCGACTTCGGCTTCTTTGCGATTGACCCGCTGCGCGGCGAAAAGATTGAGTTCACCGCACCTTATGTGCTGATCGAAGGGTTTTATCTCGTGCGCGACGATTCGCCCGTCCGGTCGAATCACGATGTCGATCAGCCGCATAACCGCGTCGCGGTTGGCAAGGGAAGTGCCTACGATCTCTTTCTGACGCGAGAACTCAAGCAAGCGCAGATTGTGCGTGCCCCCACCTCCCCGGCCGTTGTGCAGACATTTCTGGAGCAGGACCTTGAAGTTGCAGCTGGCGTGAAGCAGCAACTCGAAGCCGATGCGAAAAAAAGTCCGGGCTTACGGCTGCTCGGTGAACGGTTCATGGTGATCCAGCAGGCGATGGGCCTGCCGAAGCGTCGCGGCGCCGACGCGGCAACGGTGCTGCGCGACTTCGTCGAACAAATGAAGGCGTCGGGCTTCGTTGCCGAGTCGCTTAGGCGACATGGGATTGTTGGCGCATCGGTAGCGCCGAAAGCGTAGGTGTGGTTGCGGGCGAGCAGAACAAGGTAGTGGGCAAGCGGCGTACAGGATTTGCCGAATCCTGAAGGCGCCCTACGCGTACCCGTTCAGTAATGGTAACGGCACGAAACGATATTGATCTGCGTGCTCGTGATCTCGTAGACCAGTCGATTGGTATCGTCGATGCGGCGTGACCAAAAACCTGTCAGGTTCGCCTTTAGCGGTTCGGGTTTGCCAATTCCCTCAAACGGGGTACGCTGAACGTCTTTCACGAGTTGGTTAATTCGCTTGAGCGTCTTCTTGTCCTGCCCCTGCCAATAGACATAATCGTCCCACGCCTCGGCGGTCCACATGATATTCAGAACGCTCATTCGCCGTCTTCAACAAGCTTACGGGACTTGACCTTGCCTGCACGCAGTTGCGCGATGGATCGCTCCAGATGCGCAACGTTATTCGGCGACCGCAGAAGGTGTACCGTCTCCATCAAGCTGTCGTAATGCTCTTGCGACATCACAATAGCGTTGGGTGCATCGCGCCGGGTGATGAGCGTAACGTCCACGTCATCGACCACCTGATCGATCACGCGCTTAAGATTGGCGCGTGCGTCGCTAAACGGAATGGTGCGCATAGATTCGCCTCGATAAAAACTTGTACCAGCAATAGTACAAGTTTATCACGCCCGTACGCGACCTGTACAATTTATTGCACAGGTTCGGCGCCGCATCCACAAACCTCGATAAGCCCTCGGACGCGACACAGCGAACCTGAATCAAACCGGCTTCGCCATCCAGTTCGCAAAACACGCCAACACCTCGTCCCACAACGGCTTTGATTTTTCCCTGAAATAACCCATATGGCCGATGTTTCCGTCGAACCGCTGCGGGTCAATGTCGACATAAGAAAGAGACGCGTTGCGATACGCCTGCATGAAAGCATTGCGAGACCGAGGCAAGGCCCACAGGTCATCCAGTGCGTTCGCGGCGACAATCCGGCTGGTGACAGTAGCGTACTGCTCGCTCATGCCCGGCATGGCTGGGTCGTCAAAAAAGTAGTGGGGAAAGCGGCACCAGTGCCGCCATTGCCAGAAAACACCAGCCGGCAGATCCTCTCCAATCCCCAGCATTTTCCCCGGGGTATAGCCCTTCCAGAGGGTCAGCGGCGACAGCACCAGATGCCACAATAACCGCACGCGCAGGCTCTCTCGCCTGGGCATCCAGCCATGCCAGCCGGCGCCCGTGGCAAACGTGTACAACCCGGCTACCTTGCGATGGTTGGGCAGCAAACCGAAGGCGTGACCACCAAAGGAATGGCCCACGATAAACAACGGAATCCGCGGCTGCGCCATCTCATCCACTGCAGCCGCCAGGTCGAGCCTGCCCCAGTCGAGATAGCTCATGTTGAGCTGCTTCAATTTTTCCGGTCTGGAAAGACCGATCCCGCGATAGTCCAGCGTCAGGACAGTGAAGCCCCGCTCACGCGCGTACACCGCAAAACGCTGGTAAAAGCCCTGCGGTACGCCCGTGGCCCCGGCAACAATGAGATGTGCCCTGGCAGGCTCATCAGCAACATATTTCCTTGCCGCCAGCCGATACCCATCTTCGGCCAGCAGCGTGACACTTTCCACCTGACGGCTTGCCTTTGCTCTTTCCTCCATCTCCGGCCTCTCTATAACACCCGTTATAACGATGACCGATGCTAGACTATAACGAGTGTTATAGCAAGGATCGCCAATCGTGAAACATGAAGAAGATGTCCCAAGAGAGCGCCTGATCGGTACGGCGGTAGACCTTTTGCGCAGACGCGGGCTAAGCTCCACAAGCATCCGGGAACTGGCGAAGCATGCGAATGCCCCGCTGGGTTCGACCTACCACTATTTCCCGGCGGGCAAGCCTCAATTGATCAGTGAAGCCGTGACCCAGAGCGGCCGGCACGTCAGCGGATTGCTGAACAAAGCCTTGGCGGAAGGCCCCGTGGCCGGTCTTGAAGCCTTCCTGACCAACTGGCGTTCCATTCTCATAGAAAGCGAATTTAAAGCAGGCTGTCCAGTCATTGCAGTCGCGGCGGACGACTCGTCCGGCGAAGGAGAAGGCTTGCCGCTAGCGGCAGCAGCCGAGGCGCTGCGAGAGTGGGAACGGCTTATATCGCAGGGCCTGGCCGAAGCCGGGATGGAAGAACCGGAAGCATCGGCCATGGCCACCTTCATCATTGCCTCGGTTGAAGGCGCGATTTTGCTGTGCCGAGCGGTCCGGTCCATTACACCGTTCGACAACGTGGCCAAGCTACTGACCTCGCAATTGCGTGCGCAAACGTCGCGCGGCACTCGCGCGCGAGGTGCCGGTAAACGGTCAGCGCGAATCGTTCGATGAAGGCGCCATGCGCGTCGGAGTGAGGAAGCGCGTCGGCCTGATTCGCAACAGGCCTCTACGCCACCTCATCAAATGCAGTACTGCATGTCAACGTCTCCCACGCGTCAAACCGGCGGCGACCACCGGCGTCCCACCGCCCTGCTAACGCAGATCGACGATAGTCGTGTTGTAAGTCGCACCGCCAATGACGACGTTGTTCAACGCAATACCGTTGACGTTGTAAGCGTAAATCGGCCCCGGCGTCGTAGCGCTGGCTGTGCCGTCGCTAACCGGCGTGCCGAGGTTGCAGTTCGAAATCGTGACGCCGGTAATGGGCGGAATCGCCGGCGTAGGCGCCGGTCCGTTGTAGTCGAAACCGACCGGCCCCTGCGCCACAATCGCCTGAAAACACGACCCCGTGACGCCGTTCAGCGTCACATTGCTCACCTGCACGTTTGAAATATTGACGTTCTGCACCACCGGCGGATTTTCCCGCACGGCGTCGCCGGCCGGACTATAGTCGCAATCGAAGGTAATCAGGCCGCCTTGCGAGGCGGACGGATTGCCCGCCGTGGCCGTCACCACGCCAAGCGGCACCGTGCTATTGATCGGACTGCCCGCCAGCAACGAACTTCCGTAGCCGCCGCCCGCGAGATTGACGCCGTTCGGCAACGTCACCGTATCGACATAGAAGTTCTTCACGAAGCCGCCGCGATTCATGTTCGTCTTGATGCGGATAGCTATGTTGAGCGGGTTGCTGGCCCAGTTCTGGTTAAGCATCTGCAGATTGCGCGCGTAGATGTTCTGCACGCCGCCGCTCATCTCACTACCCAGCGTGATGCCGCCGTGTCCGCTATTCATCGTGCAGTTCTGCACCACGTGGTTCTGCGCGGAACCGTATTCCGTATCCAGCGCCTTGCCCGACTTGATCGCAATGCAGTCGTCCCCCGTGTTGAACGTGACGGTATCGCACAGCACGTTGCTGCAGGCGTCCGGGTCGAAGCCGTCGTTGTTCGGCCCAATGCTGTCCGCCAGCACGCCGCGTATGACCACGTTGCGGCAATCGGTCGGATGATGTTGCCAGAACGGCGTGTTGTTGGTGTGGTAGTTCTCCGTCAGCACGTCGGTGCAGCCGATGAACTCCACCATGCATGGGCGCAGGTAATGCCCCAGGCCAAAGATCCGTTGCGCAACCGGCACCCCCGCTTCGGACAGGGCCGGCAGATAGTTCTGGTCCTGTTGCCAGGGTGTCGTCGGGCTGGTCAGTTGCGCGTAAAGCGTCTCCGAAATGTTCGGGACAACTGTCTTCAGGTCGACGTTGTTCGGATTGACATAGGCCTGCGATGGAGTCGACGAACCTGCACAGCCGTATGCCCCTTTCGAGCCCTTGTAGGTCCACCAGCAAGTACTCGTGTTGCCGCTGCCGGCGAAAGGCGTCATCGCCTGGCCGTTCAGGACCGAAGTGGTGTCTTCGCCCGTCAACGCGATTTTCGTCTGGTTGCGGGCATAGACCGGTGCGCCGAAATTCAGGCAGTCGTTTGCCTGCCAGCGGCTGTAGAAGAGATTGCCATTGGCGCCGCAATTGACCGGACCGTCCTTGGCGTAGTCCGCCGGATTGGGGCTGAAGTAGATCGTGCAATTGACGCTCAGGTGGAAGTTGACATTGCTCAGCAGCACGATCGGCCCCGCGCAATACCAGTTGCCCGACGGCACCACCACCCGGCCGCCGCCGGCCGCGTTGCACGCCTGAATCGCCGCAAGAAACGCAGGCCGTGAATCGAATGCGCCCGCCGCGTTGGTCTGGCTGGCGCCCGGACTGGTCGGCGAGCTCGAGCCGGTGTAAGGATTGGTTGCGGCCACAACCGCGCAGGGTTGCGCGCCGTAACTGGTCACCATGAAATCGGTACCCGGGAACATCGACTGCGTGATGCCCTGCAACGAGTTGATGATCTGCGTGGCGGCGCCGGCCGGCCCCCAGATCGGATCGGTAGGGGTGGGGCCGGCCCCTGAGTCGGTAGCGGCGGAACCGTCAGCGGTGGAGCCGTCAGTGGCAGAGCCGGTCCCTGAGCCCGCAGTTGCGGCGCTGGCGGAGTCCACGCTGCTCGCCACGCTCCCGCCGCACCCTGGCAACGTGCCCAGTAGTGTCGCCCCCGCGGATGCTCCGGCGAGGACCATGAATGCGCGGCGACCAGGCGAACCCGGTTCGCTGCTGTTGCGGCTGCCCTGCTCCCTGCCTCGACTGACGTTTCTGTTGCGCGTTGCCATGAATGCCTCCTGATGTTTTTCTGGTTTTGCCTAGCGTTGTGCTGAACGTTGGCTGACCCGGCGGCACCGGTCCTGAGACCGCAAGGGGCACGATCGTTCAGACTCCGAACTACCTGCCCATGCCGCGAAGTCAGGTCCATTTTTGTTTTACAAGATGAAAGATGTCAAGCCATAACATCGAAGCAAAAAACTTGCTCCCAAGCCATCGATCAAGGAAGCCCGGTTCAGCCGCGGTGAGTCGGACAGCGTAAAAATCAAGGGCTCGAACGTCTTGCCGGCTGTCGTCAGGATAAGAAGAGAGGTCGAGAATTTGTGTTTATGCCAGAAGAAAATCTGGCTAAAATCTCACTTGCTTGACAACTTTTGACCAATCGGCATGATTGGTCCCATACGACCGACAAGGATGAGACCCGTGAAAAAAATTGCATTAAGTGGCGCGGCTGGCCAGCTTGGCCGCGTATTGCGCAAAGCCCTGCTCGAGCGCGGCGTCGACTTGCGTTCGGCGGCGGGCTCGCGCCCGCTGGAACCGCTGGTTGCCGGCGAGGACGTGATGCACGGCGACCTGCGCGATCCGGCCGTGGTCGACCGGCTGATGAGCGGCGTCGACGTGCTGATCCATCTGGCGGGCACCAGCGTCGAGCGGCCCTTGCCCGAAATCATCGAGAACAATCTGCGTGGGCTCGTCGAGGTGTATGAAGGAGCGCGCCGTCACGGAGTGCGCCGCATCATCTTTGCGAGCTCCAATCACGCCATCGGCATGCATCCTGTCGAGGACAAGCTCACGCTCGACTGCGATTTCCGCCCGGACGGCTTTTACGGTTTGAGCAAGGTATGGGGCGAAGCGCTCGCGCGGATGTACTGGGACAAGCACGGCATCGAAAGCGTGTGCATCCGCATCGGCAGTTGCATTGAAAAGCCCACGGAATTCCGTCACCTGAGCACATGGCTGGGCTTTGAAGATCTGCTGCATCTGATCGAGCAGTCGATCAACGTGCCCGATCTCGGCTACCTGGTGGTCTGGGGCGTCTCCAACAACACGCGCAGCTACTGGGACAATTCCGGCGCCGCACGCCTCGGTTATCGGCCGGGCCAGAACGCCGAAGACTATGCTGCGGATATCCTCGCCCAAGCCAATCCGCTCGACGCAACCGCCCAGCGGTATCAGGGCGGCAGCTTCGCCAGCTTCGACTTCACTGCGCAGGAGCGCAGAAATCCTCAGCGCTGACTAACACGCTGACCAACGCGCTAACTAACGCGCTGAGGAAGTGGCCGCGGCCTGAGCCGCTGCCACGCTAAATGATTCCGCTGCAGCCGTGTTCCGAAGCGCGGTGGCGGAACTGCGCCGCGCATCCGGATAGCCATCCTGTGTCTCGCGCCAATCAGAACACCGGATGCCCATTGATCAGGCTCGGCAACCAGGTCGAAAACATCGGCACATAGGTGACGATATTGATCGCGCTGAAAATAGCCAGGTAGTAAGGCCAGGCGATTTTCGTGGTCTCCCCGATGGACACATCGCCAATCGCACAGCCAATGAACTGCACGGAGCCGATCGGCGGGTGAACAAGACCCAGCGAGCAGTTCAGCAGAATCATGATGCCGAACTGGACGGGACCGACGCCGTAGTGCATCGCCATCGGCAGGAACAGCGGCGTGGTGATCAGGATATGCGCGGCCATGTCGACAAACGTGCCGAGGAACACCTGCAGGATGTTGATATAAAGCAGCATCAACCAGGGGATGGTCGTTGCGTGTTCAAGCAGATGTTGAATCGCATCGGGAATTTCCAGGTAAGCCATCTGGAAACGCAGCATGTTCGACACGCCGATCAGCAGCAGCACCACGCCCGTCGTCCGCGTCGCACGGGCCAGCGCCATGGAGAGCTTCTTCAGCGTCATGGTGCGGTACACGATGAAGGTCAGCACCAGCGAGTACGCCACAGCAATCGCGGCCGCCTCGGTCGCCGTTGCAATCCCCTTTGCCACGCAGGTCAGGATGATCAGGATGACCAGCAGGCCAGGCAACGCGCCGACGAACGTCTTCGCCACCATGAACCAGCCGGGAAACTTCGGCAGCTCGGACGAACCGTCGGGGCGGCGCGGAAACTTGTAGCGGACCGCCTGCAGGTAGGCGGCGAGCAGCACGAAGCCCATCACCCACAGCACCGGAATCAAGCCGGAAAACAGCAGATCGCCAATCGACACGCCGCTCACCGACTGCCCCGCCACGATCCCCGTAATGCCCTGCGCGGCAAGCGCATAGATGATCATGTTGGTGGAGGTCGGCATCAGCGCGCCGGCCAGCGACGCGTGAGTCGTGACGTTGACCGCGTAAGCCGCGCTATAGCCTTCGCGCTTCATCAACGGAATGACCACGCCGCCCATCGCCGAGGTGTCGGCGGTCGGCGAGCCGGACACGCCGCCAAACAGCGTGCAGGCGACAACGTTGGCCATGCCGAGTCCACCGCGAAAGTGCCCGACCGTGGCCTGGGCAAAGCGCAGGATGCGATCGGCGATACCGCCGTGCAGCATCAGCTCGCCCGAGAAAATGAAGAACGGAACCGCGAGAAACGAAAACGCGTTGATGCCCGACACCATCGACTGGATAGCCGTCGCTGCCGGCAGCCCTTCATGCAGGTAGGTCAGAATGCAGGACAGCCCCAACGCAAACGAAACAGGAACCCCCAGCAGGAGGAAGACCAGAAAACTGATAGTAAGAATCAAAAGTTCCATGATTGATCACGCCCGCTTCCGCGCGAAGAGTTCCAGTAGATGTTCGATTGAGAAGAGAATGGTGCAGGCGCTGGCGGCGAACGGAATCGCATAACGGACGGCTTCCGGCAAGCCGAGGATCGGGATCTGGTCGTCGAGCGTGGTGGTCGCCATGTTCCATGCGCCGAAGCACACGGCAACCGAAAACGCCGCCACGCAGACCTGCTGGAACACCGCCATCGCGAGCTGACCTCGCGGCGGCAGTTTCTTGACCAGCGAATCGAGGCCGATATGCCCGCCGTCGCGCACTTTCAGGGCGGCGCCGAAGAACGCAATGACGAGCACCAGCAGCAGGCCGATCGGTTCGACGTAGTCGGGCGCGTCGTCGAACACATAACGCATGATCACGCTGTACATCACCAGCACCGTCAAGACAGCGAGGCAAACCGCGGATACTGCCGCCACCACGCGAGCGAGCACCCCGAGCGGGCGTTTCACGAAGTTCATCTATCTCTTCCTCGTACATGCCAGGGCGGCCGCGACTGCCCGCGCGAACCAGCCGGCAAACCAACAGGGACTCGCCAACGACGAACGCCGGAAAGCCCCGAGATTGCTCCGCAAGGGTTTCCGGCAGCGCTGGCGATAAGAACGGCTTACTGGGTCGCCTCGATCTCGTTGACGATCTGCTTCATCTCCGGCGTCTTCTCATACTTCGCCCATACCGGCTGCATCGCCTTCACGAAGGCCGCACGATCGATCTGCGAAGCGGGCGTAATCGTCACGCCGGCCTTGGTCACGGTCTGGACGCCGTCGGCTTCCTTCGCGGTCCACAATTTGACGTAGTAAGGCACCGAATCGGCCGCTGCCTTGCGGATGGCCGTCTGTTCCTGCGGCGTCAGCGTGTCCCACACCTTCTTGGAGAACACCAGCACTTCCGGCGTCATCGAATGCTCTGTTTCGGAGAACTGCGTGGCCACTTCGTAATGCTTGGTTTCGACGTACGAAGGAATGTTGTTCTCGGCGGCGTCCACCAGACCCGTCTTCAGGCCCGTATAGACTTCGGCGAACGGCATGGGGGTGGGCGTGCCGCCCATCGCCTTGATTTCGTCAACCATCAGATCGGACGGCTGCACACGCACCTTGAGGCCCTTCAGGTCAGCCGGCGAGTGAATTGCTTTCTTGGCGTAGATCGACCGCGCACCGCTCTCGTAGAACGTCAGTGCAATCATGCCTTTCGCCGCAAACGCATCGAGAATCTTCTGGCCTTCCGGGCCGTACATGACCTTGCGGAACTGCTTGACGTCGCGAAACAGGAACGGCAGCGAGGGAATCATCGACTCGGGCACGATTTCGTTGAACGCCGCGGCGTTGGCCCGCACCATGTCGATCGCGCCGACGCGGACCTGATCGATCGTGTCGTTTTCCGAACCGAGTGAGCTGTTGCTGAAGACCTTCACGCTATCCTGGCCGTTGGTCGACTTGGCAAGTTCATCGCCCATGTACTTCAGCGCCATGACGGTCGGGAAGGTGTCGCTATGCACGTCGGCGACACGGAAGGTGCGCGCCTGCGCCGCGCCTGCGCTGAACGCGAGAAGCGAGGCCGCCACCAGCGCCGACACACCCCTCAGGGCGAAACTTGTTTTCATCGTGTGATCTCCTCAAAAATGAATCATCAATCGACTGTGTCTGGCGCGATTCGAACCTGCTCCGGATTCCCGTCCTCGAATCGCTCTGCGGCGAGCGGCGCTGACCTGACGCCTGCTTCACTCTCGAATGGGCACAGCCGCTACGGTCGATCCCCTGCCGATTTACAACTTGGCTCAATGCTCAATGTTGTAAGACAAGATGGCATTGTATTGATATCTCCTCCGGTTGCGGCCTAGGACATACCCGTACGCCGGATGGATGGTCCAGGCCGCGGCAAATATGCTTTATGGGCCGGTTTAGCCAAGGCCGTCGCCGGCCTCGCAGCCGCACGCTGACGTTCAATACCGGCTCGATGGCGTTTATACGGCCCCGCATGATGTCTTACACATTGATCCTGCGGCCCGGACCGGCACAAGCGCCAGCCCAACGCAGCTATGCCCTCCGCAAGCCACGAGCGAGCGCAACCGGCCCGTCCCGGCTTCGAACCGGGCCTAAGGCCGCGGCTCATACTTCAGGTCGTCAATCACACGCGCTATCGCCTTGATGACCTGTCCCGCTGCGATCAGGCGCGAGCATTCGAATTGCCGCTCGGTCCCGGCATGGCGCGGACACCACAGGTAGTCGGTGTTGTCGAATTCGACGCTCGTGTCGTTCCAGCAACTGTTGCAGGCGTGAAAGTTGATGACCCGGTACGGCGTCTCGAACTCGTTCTGCGGGTGCGTGAATCCACTGATCATCACGACCGGCTTGCCGAGCGCCCAAGCGAGCCACGATAGGCCGCTCGACAGGCCGACGAAGAACTCGGCATGCAGCAGTAGGCTGGCGCGTTGCTGGAGCGGCAGATCGCCGGTGAAGTCCTCGGCGCCATAGGGAATGTGGTTCCACTGAAGACCTTGGCCGGTCAACGCGTCGCGGTCGATGCATAGGACGCGGTAGCCCTGGGCCTTCAGATAGCGGACTGTCTCGTACCACCCCGTCGGGTTGTTCCAGTGCTTGCACTGCGACGACGCCTGCGCCGCAATGCAGACATAAGGCTCCGCGATCTGCCTGCGGGTATCGCGAACGCCGATTCGCGGCCGGCACTCCCGCGCGGGCAAGCCGAGCAGCCAAGCAATGGTTCGCTGCAGGCCGCTCACGCGATAGTCCGTGGGCTGATGGGTGCGGTCGCTGCTCGGAAAGAAGATGCCGAGAAAATAGCTGGCGTAGAAGCCGTACACTTCGGCGTCCTCGTCCTCGGGATGGACATAGCGCAATTGCGGGTAAGCATCTTCAAACAGCGTCCAGAGCGCCTCGCCCATCGAGACATACATCTCACACTGATGCCGCTTGCGAAACTCATCCACGTACGGAAACCACGCGATCACGTCGCCAATCGTCGAGACCGGCAAGCGCGCGTACACCTTTCTGCCGTGCAGATCCTGATCGTGCTCGAACACCAGCTCGCCGTCGCGCAGCACTTCGATGCGGAACCGCACGTAATAGCGGCTGCTGCTGCACACCGTTGCGTCCGCAACCGCCTCGTCGAACAGCACCACGTCTGC
>SDBV01010424.1_pt1 | contig 12176 bp, 7 predicted proteins | sample 2277081 | NCBI WGS metagenome assembly SDBV01 (sample SAMN10402039, study PRJNA504765) | marine sediment metagenome | isolation source: marine sediment core GS10_PC15, 223 cmbsf | place: Arctic Ocean: Southern Knipovich Ridge | collected 2010 | reverse complement strand
CCCCCTCACCCATCACCCCATCACCCACTCACCCACTCACCCACTCACCCACTCACCCCCCCTCACCTCCTCACCCCCTCGCCCTATCACCCCATCACTCTCGGGGATCGGCCAGCGGCAGGCCGCCTGGCTTTGAACCAGGAGACGGAGGTTCGACCCCTTCTCCCCGAGCCTTTTTCGAGATCGTGTGTCTCAATGAGCAGTGTCTCGATGATTCGGGGTAGTTGCTGTTGGTAGTGACGCCTGGCTCTGAACCAGGAGGCCGTTGGTTCGATTCCAACCCCCGGAGCTTGTGAAACTCGACGGAAGGCATCCGGCCGGATGAGGAGCCTGTCTTGAAAACAGGTGGCGGCATGGTCCGCTTGGGGGTTCGAGTCCCTCGCCTTCCGCCTTCGGGAAAGATGATGGGGTGACGGGGTGAAAGGGTGACAAAGTGAAGCAAGTTACCGCGCGAGCGTCACCCCCTCACCCCGTCACCACAGTCCTGTGGCCTAGTGGCGAAGGCGGCTCCCTTACAAGGAGACGAACGGCGGTTCGAGTCCGCCCAGGACTACTTGGCTCGGTAGGCAATTGGCAGACCACCTTGGCTTAGAACCTTCGGATGCTGTGGGTTCGAGTCCCACCTGAGCCACTGGCAACCAGTACGTCCTCGTGGAGCAGTCAGGAGTGCTCGCCACGCTGTCAACGTGGAGGTCGCGGGTTCAAATCCCGTCGAGGGCGCTTCTTCATGTTGGGCGACGAAAACGTCTCCCGACTCGAAGCCATCATCAAAACGACCGACGTGTATCGACATCGAATATGAAAAGGAACGGTACGCCAACCGGCAGAGCGGCCAAGCTCAAACCTTGGTGATTGTGGGTTCGACTCCCACTTGTGCCACTTTGGGTTGTGCTCCTCACGGCGGCCTGTAAAGCCGTTGTCAGAAAACAAGTGAGGTGGGCGACGAGAGGTTCAATTCCTTCACAACCCACTGACAACACGGCCCGTTCGTCCCGGCGGCAGGATACCAGATTCTCGATCTGGGGATGCGGGTTCGATCCCCGTGCGGGCTACCTTTGGACGCGGCAAACCAATGCGGTTTCCCACGACTGAATTGCTGTTGCACACGCGAAAACGGTTGCACTGGCACCAAGAAGGCGAAGTGGTGGAATTGGTAGACACGCGACGCTCAGAACGTCGTGCCCCCCAAGGCGTGGGAGTTCGACTCTCCCCTTCGTCACTTGATTGCAGGCTTGGCAGGTGCCTAGCTGGCCTTCATGAGGCCGGTGCGCCCGGCTCGATACCGGGGCCTGCAACTTGCGGAAGGCTGAATGATGAATGATGAATGATGAATGATGAATGATGACCGGGAACCGTAGGTGGCCAAGTCAATTCGGCATTCATAGTTCATCATTCCGAATTCATCATTCTCGATGGGCCTGCATGCCGTTGGAGGCGACTGACCCTTGCAAGGTCGGTGTGGTGGGTTCGACTCCCACCAGGTCCACTTGTGACGAGGCGAGTGGGTGACGGGGTGAGTGGGTGACGGGATGACAAGGTGAAAGGCAAGCGGTGTGCGCAAGTCACCCTGTCACCCCGTCACCCCCTCACCTTGTCACCGACGGAAGGTAGCCGGATACGGTTTGCCGGGCCGCACTGCTAATGCGTGCCCCTTTACGGGGATGTGGGTTCGAATCCCATGCCTTCCGCTTACGGCCCGATGGTGAAAAGGACATCATCCCTCGCTTCTAACGAGGAGTTCCGGGTTCGAGTCCTGGTCGGGCTACTGACAGCAGTGGTTAGTGGTTAGTGGATAGTGGATAGTGGATAGTGGATAGTGGTTAGTCGTCGGAAATGACTGAGACAACCCACCTGGAACTAACCACTAACCACTAACCACTATCCACTACCGATGGTGTCCGTGGTGTAGCGGTTACTGCACACCTGGCTGTGAACCAGGAGGTAAGGGTTCGACTCCCTTCGGATACCCTGATTTGTATTGGAGAAGGAAATGGTTACCAAGGTACTCCAGAGGCCGACGCTGGTGCTGAACCGCAACTGGCAGCCGGTAAACGTTGCTACGGTGGCCCGTGCGCTGGTGCTGTTGTTCAACGAGTCCGCCCGCGCTGTGGACCCGGCCGACTACCAGACCTACACCTGGGAGGACTGGTCCAGGCTGCGCCCGCGCGATGGTGAGGCGCTTGTCCGGGCCGTTCGATTCCGGCTGCGAGTCCCGGAGGTGATCACGCTGACCGGCTACGACCGGCTGCCGACAGCGGCCGTGACGTTCAGCCGACGCAACATCTTCAAGCGTGACCGTTTCACTTGCCAATACTGCGGCCTCCAGCCCGGCAGTGAGGAACTGACGCTCGACCACGTCACGCCTCGTGCCCGGGGTGGTGAGTCGCGTTGGGAGAACTGCGTGCTGGCGTGCCTGGACTGCAACAAGCGGAAGGCCGACCGCACGCCCCAGCAGGCCAGGATGCGGCTCCGCAGGCAACCGGTCCGACCGACGTGGAAGCCGGTGTACGCGGCCCACGACGTGCGGATCGAAAGCTGGTCAAAGTTCATCAGCGAGGTGTACTGGAACGTCGAATTGGAGAAGTAACTAGACAATGCCCGGCGCGGTGTCTTGGTGCCGCGCCGGGCGTGGCTCGAACAAAGGATACAGGAGTGTGCTCCTGGGAGAGCAGGTGGTTTCCAAAGCCACCCCACAGGGTTCGAATCCTTGCACTCCTGCCTTTTGGTGTTTCCCCGTCGCACCGGCATCCCACGACCTTCAAGTTTGGCAGTGGAAAGGTCGGCGGCATCGGCACCAAGAAGGCCGACGTGGCCGAACAGTGAGGCGCCGGTTTTGTAAACCGGCTCATGCTGGTGCAATTCCAGTCGTCGGCTCTTGAGTGTGTCTCGATAGTGTAATGGACAGCACGGGACCCTCCTAAGGTCCACGACCAACCTTCGGTCGGTGCCCGGGTTCGACTCCAGGTCGGGATACTGCGATGCAGAAGAGGCCCGTGGGTGTGATGGATAGCATCACAGCTTCCGAAGCTGTTGGACCAGGTTCGATTCCTGGACGGGCTACTACTGACTTTGGCATTGGTGAGATCATGCGAACCATACAGCGATACGTGCGATTTCAGACCCAAGCCCTGCGAGTGTGACGGACGGCACGGCAGACTTCGAATCTGCAAGACGAGGTTCGACTCCTCGGCGGGGTGCTTGGGGAAAGGATGAATCTTGACTGATGAAGGATAAATGGTCAAGAAAGCAGCCGCGCACTTCCGTTCATCATTCATAATCCATTATTCATAATTTATCCTTCCCTCTGTCCTCGGGGTGTGGTGGATCTTGCACGCGACCCTGCGAAGGTCGAGGACCAGGTTCGATTCCTGGCGGGGACACTTCAGGGGCAGGAGCCAGGAACAAGGAGGACCGATGTTTCCGACCCCTGAGAGGTTGTGAATCAATGTGTACGATGGGCCTCCGAGCCCGTCGAAAAGTCGAAATCCCCTTGATTCGACGGCCTCGGAGGGCCATCGTACAAGTTTGTTTCCGAATGATTCACAACCTCTGACCCCTGATCCCTGACCCCTGATCCCTGACCCCTGACCCCTGATCCCTGACCCCTGATCCCTGACCCCTGACCCCTGACCCCTGATCCCTGATCCCTGATCCCTGACCCCTGACCCCTGACCCCTGTGCTGACGCTGGAGCCAGACGGCAAGGCGACCGGCTGCAAACCGGTTCAAGTGGGTTCGACTCCCACCAGCGTCTCTGAGAAGTCCAACTGCGGGTTCAGACTACATCTTCTTGCTTGAACGAACCAAACCCTCGTTGGACGGTCTGTGGTTCCAGGCCCACCAGCCGATTCGTCGCCGAGGTCGAGGCGGTCGAGCTATCAGGGCAACGCCCCCAGTTCCCATTGTGGAATCGGGGGCGTTGTTATGCGCTGGCTCTGTCCTGCTGCACCTCAATAGTCGAAATACTGCGACGTATTGAGACGCTTTCTGCCAGTCCAAGTATGACAGGCGATGGCAGCCTTCCTTTGCACTTGGTATAACCGTGGCTGGGAGACGCTGCCTGGTACCGCCCCAAACCAGACACAGGGGCTGTGCTCCGGTTCGTTTATTGCCCAGTCGCCGCATACACACTGCCCCCTGAAGGAGGTTCCCATGATCCACCGCCGAGCATTCCTCAGCATCGTCGTCTTGTTGTTCAGCCTGATCTGCCTTAGCTCGCCCGTTGCTACGCTTGCTGCGGAGTTGGTAGCGCCCGGCGCGAAGGTCCAGCGGCTAGCTGGTGGTTTTGTGTTTACCGAAGGACCAGCGTGTGACGCGAAGGGAAACGTCTATTTTTCGGACATCCCCAACGAACGCATCCACAAGTGGTCGCTCGATGGAGAATTGACGACGTTCCGGGAGAACACCGGCCGTGCGAACGGGCTCTACTTTGACCGCGAGGGCAACCTGTTGGCTTGCGAGGGAGGAAACCGCCGTCTGGTGTCCATTTCACCGGACGGCAAGGTGACCGTGCTGGCCGACAGCTACAACGGCAAGAAGCTAAACAGCCCGAACGACCTGTGGATCGACGCTCATAGCGGCGTTTACTTCTCGGACCCTCGTTACGGCAGAGAAGAGGGGATGGAACAAGACGGTTTTCACGTCTACTACTTGCCCCCAAAGCGCAGGGAGTTGGTGCGCGTGCTGGACAACCTGGTCAAGCCCAACGGTGTTGTCGGCACGGCTGACGGGAAGCTGCTGTACGTGGCCGACGCAGGCGACGGCAAGACCTACGTCTACCGCATCCAGCCAGACGGCTCGTTGACCGGCCGCAAGCTGATCGCGCCGGTGGGCTCTGACGGCATGACACTCGACGAGCAGGGAAACCTGTACCTGGCGCGCGGAGTGGTGCATGTTTACAGTCCCGAGGGCAAGAACATCGCCACCATCGAGGTTCCCGAAGCCCCGGCCAACGTCTGCTTCGGTGGCAGCGATCGGCGCACGCTGTTCATCACTGCCCGCAAGGGCCTGTACTCGATTCGCATGAACGTCCGAGGTCAATAGCTTTCGATGCCTTGTCGGCACGCGGGCGGCCTTCCGGGCGTCCACGATCCCTGGGGAAGGCCATCTACGGACTGGGCAACCCCAGCGGGCGCAGTGGGCGGATGGACAACGGCATGAACTCGATGGCCGCCGTCGCGTTCCACCTACTGGGCGAAGAAGCCATGGCCGACCGTTGGGCCCGGACCGCCTGCTACATGTGGATGGGGCGTGAACGCGGACACGCCGAAGGCATCTTCAGCGCCGCCTGGGGCCCGGTCGGCGCGGCACTGGCGCCGAAGGAGGAATTGCACGCTTTCATGAACCAGATGCGCTGGGCCTACGAAATGGGTCGCACGCGAGACGGCGGAATCACCTTCATGCGAGGCAGCCGATGGACCTATCCCAACATGACGGCTGCCACCGGTATGTTCCTCTGTCTGCCCGAGCGACGGTTGCAGATCCTCGGTGGCGACAGCATCTTCGCCCAGCGTCCGCCGCACGGCCTCGAAAAGGCGGCCCAACTCTACAAGGACAAGAAGTGGGGCCAACTCCGCACGCTGCTGGTCGATACCATCAAAGCGGCCGAAAAGGGCGACGTCACTGCCGACCGTCTGGCCTCTGCGAAAAAGCTACTCGCCGCACACGATCGGCTGGAGAAACATGCGGCCGCCACGCTAGTCATCATCGAGCAAAGCATCCAAGACGGCATGCTGGCCACGGCCCAAACGCAGCTCGATCTGTTGGCCAAGATGCTCGGCGAGGAGCGAGAACAAGCGGCCCGACTTCGCAAGAAGTTGCAGCAGACTCTCGGCGACGGTAAGCCTCAGGATCCGAAACCCGAGAAGCCCGCACCGCTGATCGATCAACAGGAACTTGTCAAGCAACTCGAATTGGCCAAGGGTGGCGTCGGCGACGGCTTCGCTCATAGCCCGGCCTATATCCAAGCAGCCAACACGCGCGGATTCGAGGGCATGACGCCGCGGCAAATCGCCGGTTTCCTGGGACATTTTTCCGGCGGACCGGCCGGCGGCGCCGTCACGGCGCTGGCCTCGCACGGCGAGGAGACGCTGCCGCTGATCGCGCAGCTTTTGAAGGACTCGCATCACGGAATTCGCGCCGGGGCGGTCGCCACGCTGACGCAGATCTACAAGTCTGATAGCGAAGAGTATCGCACCGAAGTGCCGCAGGAGTTGACCCAAGTCATCACGCTTCTTCGGCCGATGATCACCGACGAGTCGCGACTGGTGCGCAGCGAGGTCGGCACGTTCGTCCAACAGATTCGCGTACTGAACGACGACATCTATGAGACGTTGAACGTCATGGCCGTCGACACCTTGAATAATCCTGAAGTGATGAACATGTACGGGTTCTTCTCGAACCATCCGCCCCATGGCGCGTTGGAGCTGTTCTCGCACTACTGTGATAATCCGCTCGTCCGAGCCCACGTCTCGGACATGCTGCGTTTTGCCGTGCGGAAGCGGGGCAGTCTAGATTCGTACTGGTACGCGATCGTGGAATTCCCGCACCGAATCCTCATCACAATCGGTCCGGAGGCCCTGCCGACCCTCGATGCGTTCTGCAAATCGGAGGAAGCGCTCTACAAGCAGATCGAGGCCGGTGAAGTCGAACAGCCCGGCTGGTGGAAGGAAGACTCGATCGAGTGTTTCACCGAATGGCGTCGACAGATGGAAATCACGGCCGAACTGATTCGTTGCATGCATGGCAAGCGACCGACCGAGCAGTCGATTGGGCGGATGTGCGAAATCTATCTTTCCAGCCGACCTTGGGGCGCGTGGGAACGTCAACGGATTCGCGACCACTTGGTGGAACTCGGCCCGAAAGGCTTGCCCATGTTGCGACGTAGCGTGGCCGATCAACTACCAGCCTTGACGGCCCAATTCGATCGGCAGATCGCTGTAAAGCAGGCGGAGGTGGCGGCCGAAACCGACAAACGAGCGCACGGCCCCATCCAGAAAGAGATTGAAGCGATTGAAGTCCGAAAGGGCGACTTGGCCCAGCGCGTCGAGGAATTGCGAGAACTGGCTTCGCTCGTCAAGAGTCTCCAAACCGAGGCACCTTCCGAGGAAGATGTGCAAACCGTGTGCCGGTACTACGTCAAGCGGCCGTGGGGGAATCAGCATCCGTTCGTCAAGGACAACTGCTCCTACGTACGGCCGCTCGACGAAAACCAACTCGTCCTGGCACGCGATACCCTGCAGCTATGGGGCAAGACGGCCCTGCCGACTCTGCGCACGTTTGTCGACGCGGACGAACGGACGCTGGTCGGTCGTCTTCGAGGCGCTGGAGGCCAGTTTCCGCCCGAAGTTCCTTTGTATCGTTGCGGGCAAGGAGAAGGTCGCGCTGATCGACGTGCTGGTCGGCGAAGTCTGGGTCACGGCCGGGCGGAGCAACATGGCCTGGTCCGGCGACAAGACCGGTTGGCTCGACAAAGAGGGCCTGTTGCTGCCGAGCAGGTCGGCTGGGGGGGCGACGGGGAGGAGGAATATCGAATGTCGAACAAGGAGTCTTAAAGGGCGAAGGAAGAAGTGGTTCTCGTTTCCAAGCTCCTCCTCGGAACGCCATGCCGCGAAGCCTACCTCGTTGACCCCGCGTTGTGGTACGATGAAGGACAACGTCGGCTCGTATTTCCGGGGGATTTGGGGCCGGGTGGCCCCCCATGGCCCCGGCAGGCGGCCGAACACATGTCGCGGCATGTTTGAAAACACCCTGTGGCCGAATGTGAGGACCCTGTCTGTATGATCCGCCCAGGAGATTCCCCCGGCCGTCTGCGGGGGACGGATAGGCCGCCGTTGCCCTTGCTGATCACCGGGATCGCTGGTGTGGCGGGCTACAATGCGCTACACTACTTCCGCGAGAAATACGCCGGCTAGGTGATCGGTATTCGGCAGGAGGAAAACTGGCGGCTTAGCGGGCCGGGCATCGTGGCATGCAATGCGGAGAATCCCGAGAAACTGGCCCGACTGTTCGAGCAATATGAGTTTGGCTCCGTGCTGAATTGTGCGGGCAACTGTGCGCTGAGGGCCTGCGAATTGAATCCGGCCCGAAGACGATGACCTTACAGGCTGGTTTTTGCCATGATTCTACTCGACCGTTCCCGGCGTTCGTTTCTAACGACTTCTGTCGCACTGGCGGTGGCAACCCCGCTCATCGCTGGTTTGCTCCACGCGCAATCGAATGAAGCCAGTGGGCCACTCATTGCTTATGTCGGCACCTTCAGTTCTCCGCTTCGCGATGCGTTGCCAACGCAGGTGGATCTGCCGCCCGGCAATGGTCGCGGCATACACCTTTTCCAGGTGAATCGCGTCACCGGGGCGATGACACCCGCCGGAATTCACGAGATGGGGACAAGCCCTAGCTGCCTGGCTTTGAATGCGACCGGAAGGCGCCTGTATTCCGCCAATGAGACGGCTCGCGTGGGGAAGGACAAAGAAGGCACCGTCAGCGCCTTTTCCATCGATCGGGCAGACGGGCATTTGACGTTGCTGAACACGGTCCGCTCCGGCGGCGCCGGCCCGACCTATGTGAGCATCCATCCGTCAGGGCGGTTCCTGTTGGTGGCCAACTATTTTGGCGGCTCCGTAGCGGTGCTGCCGATTCTGCCAGACGGTCGGTTGGGCAACGCCACGGACATCAAGAACGATGCCGGCAAGATTGGCCCCACCAAGGCGGCCAATGCTCCACCGGGCAGCTTTGCCTTCAGCGGACATGATCGGACTCACGCGCACATGATTCAGGCCGACCCCTCGGGACGCTTCGTGCTGCATGCCGACTTGGGCTTGGATCAAATCTTCGTCTGGAAGTTCGACAAGCAGCTAGGCAAGCTGACTCCGAATGAACCGCCCGCGGTCTCGCTGCCGGCCGGAGACGGGCCGCGGCATTTCCATTTTCACCCCAATGGTCGTTGGTTCTACTCCATTCAGGAAGAAGGCTCGACAATCGTTTTGTTTGACTACGATGCCCGAGCGGGGCGGTTGGCCGCGCGCCAAACAGTCTCTACCCTGCCGCGGGGGTTTGCCGGCAGTAATTTCTGCTCCGAGATCCTGGTTTCAGTCGATGGGCAATTTGTCTATGCGGGCAACCGACTACACGACAGCATCGGGATCTTTTCCGTCGGCCCAAACGGCGACCTCACGTTCGTAGGGGAAGAATGGACAAGAGGGAATTATCCTCGCAGCTTCAACTTCGACCTCACTGGCCAGTTCCTCTATTGTTGCAATCAGCGCGGCGACAACATCGCCGTCTTCCAGGTGAATCGCAAGACCGGTGGCCTCAAATTCACCGGCCATTACACGCCGGTTGGCAATCCTTCGATCATCGTCTTCCTCGATCTCGCCAAGGTGGAGTGAAGTCACGTGATTCGAAGTGTGTGTTTGCCCCAATCGGGTAGGAGGGAGGCCGTCAAACGCACCGAAAACCCGTCGGAAGTCTCTTATTGTTGACAGTCACCATTTAACGACCCTAATCTCGCAATGGGGCGGGAACGGCAGCGACGCCTCCGCCGGGGGGCACGCAAGCGGGTTTGCGTGTGTCGGAGTCTCCATACCTTTTGCGGGATTCGGCCGTCCGCGGCGATTCGCGTGGAAACGGCCGGCGGCGTGCCCCAAATTCCCAACGGATTAACCGCACCACAACCACCCACGACAGTTCCGAAACCGTCGGTTGACATCGGCCTGAGAAATGGTTCTACTTCTTTTGGACTGCACTTCCTGAAAAACGGCACTTAGGCCTACAAACTGGTGGAATCAAATTCGGCTTCCTTGACTTCCGTCCTTCACGGTCTTGCTCGCGCCAAACTCGGATGAACCGTAAATGAAACCAGGACGACAAAATGAAAACACAATTGACTGAAGCAACCGTATTGATGATTCTGGTAACGTGGTTGATAGGTTCTGCGGCATCTGAAGCTCAGGGACCCAAAGACAGGCTGGAAACCATCAAGCCGGTGCCTTTTACGGCGGTTCATCTGGACGATGAATTCTGGACTCCTCGCATTGAAACCAATCGTTCGGCAAGCATTCCATATGCTTTCGGGAAATGCGAGGAAACCGGCAGGGTCGAGAACTTTGTCAGAGCCGCCAAAAAGATTCGCGGTGAGAAACTCGAAGACGACAAGGTGCGGGGGTATAGCTTCGATGACACCGACATTTACAAGATTCTGGAAGGTGCCTCATTCGGGTTGTCGGTCAAGGCGGAGCCGAAGATGGAAAAATATCTCGATGAACTCATCGAGAAAATCGCGGCGGCCCAAGAGCCCGACGGCTACCTGTATACCGCACGAACAATCAACCCCGAAAAACCCCACGGATGGGCAGGAACAACACGCTGGGAGAAAGTCAGGGATTTGAGCCACGAGCTTTACAATATGGGGCATTTCTATGAGGCGGCCGTTGCTCACTATCAGGCGACAGGCAATAAATCCATGCTGAATATCGCCACCAAGAACGCCGACCTGCTTTGCGATGTTTTCGGCCCCGGTAAAAACGAATACTGGCCCGGTCATCAGATCATCGAGATGGGGCTGTGTAAACTGTATCGTGCAACGGGCGAGAAAAGATATCTCGATCTGGCCAAGTTCTTTCTCGATACCCGTGGTCCCGACTACGGCACATACGCCCAGGCGCATAAGAAAGTCGTCGACCAGGAAAAGGGTGTCGGCCACGCCGTACGGGCGACTTACATGTATTCGGGGATGGCGGATGTCGCCACGCTGACCGGCGACACAAGTTATATCACCGCCATCGACCGGATATGGGAAAATATCGTAGGCACAAAGCTATATCTCACCGGCGGTCTCGGTCAGCCCGGCGGCCCTGAAGGCTTTGCTGGGGAATATAACCTGGGTAACAAATGCTACTGTGAGACGTGTGCGGGGATCGGAAACGTCTACTGGAACCACCGGCTATTCATGCTTCACGGTGATGCGAAGTATATCGATGTGCTTGAGCGCTCACTTTACAATAATGTAATTGACGGTGTGTCACTTGACGGCAAGAGGTTTTTCTATCCCAACCCACTTACATCGAGCGGCAGCCATGCCAGGGCGGAATGGTTCGGGTGTGCCTGTTGTCCGGGTAATATCGCCCGATTTGTCGCATCCGTTCCCGGCTATATTTACGCCACTAAAGGCCGCGATGTGTATGTCAATCTCTATGCGGCCGGTCAAGGCGACCTGAAGGTCGCCGGCAACACGGTCACGATTATCCAAAAGACGCGCTACCCTTGGGAAGGCGCCGTTGCAATGACCGTTGAGCCGGACAGCGAGTGTCGGTTTGCGCTGAAGGTTCGCATTCCAGGTTGGGCGCAGAATACGCCTGTGCCTTCCGACCTCTATAAGTATATGAACAGAAGCAGTGAGAAGGCGACACTGAAACTAAACGGCAAACCGGTTGCGCTGGCTGTTGATAAGGGGTATGTCACTTTTGACCGCAGATGGCAAAAGGGTGACACGATAGAACTAAGTTTGCCGATGCCCATCCGAAGAGTGACGGCCAATGAAAAGGTCGAGCCCGATCGGAACCGGGTTGCCATCGAACGCGGGCCTATGGTGTTCTGTGCTGAGTGGCCCGACAATAATGGAAAAACGCATGGCCTGATATTGCCGGATAATGCAAAACTGACGTCCGAGTTCCGAAAGGACATGCTCGGCGGCATCGAAGTGATCAAGGGAAAAGCCCTGAGAGCACAACTGGGTGAAGAAACTCAGCCGCTGGTACATGCCGAACACGAACTCTTTCTGATTCCCTACTATGCGTGGGCGCATCGCGGCAAGGGCGAGATGGATGTCTGGCTGGCCAGAAACGACGAGGCGATCAAGGCCTTGTTGAAGAAGTAGAATCTGTGATCTTAAAAAGAGGTCAGGCCAGAATGCGATTGGCCCCTTTCTTGTGCCCGTATAGCCGAGCAGCGATTTGCGCGGCCATGGATCAGCGGCTGCAATTACCTCCCAAGCTACGCGGGAAACTCGACCGAGTTCTGGCAGGCTGACACATTCGATCCGGAAATCATCGACCAAGAGCTAGTGCGCGTCGGAAAAATGGTGATTCAGCGGCGTGGGGCGGGTGGAACGGCGGCGGAAACTGAGCGAAGATGAGCCAAATGGTCGCATTGGAGTTAGATCACAGGTGCAGTGAGCGC
>SDBV01010423.1_pt1 | contig 12176 bp, 16 predicted proteins | sample 2277081 | NCBI WGS metagenome assembly SDBV01 (sample SAMN10402039, study PRJNA504765) | marine sediment metagenome | isolation source: marine sediment core GS10_PC15, 223 cmbsf | place: Arctic Ocean: Southern Knipovich Ridge | collected 2010 | reverse complement strand
GGACGCGGAAGGTCTTCGGGGCCAACTCTGCTACGGCGGGCTCGACCTCGCGAACACAACGGACGTCGCCGCCTTCGTGCTCAACTTCCTGCCGGAGGAGGAGGGTGCCCCGCACGACATCCTCCCGTTCTTCTGGATACCCGAGGACAACATGCGCGACCGCTCGCTGCGAGACCGTGTGCCGTACGACGCCTGGGTACGGGACGGGCTGATGAAGGCCACCCCCGGCAACGTGATCGACCACGCCACGATCCTCAAGGACATCGAGGCGCTGGGGGAGAAGTACAACATCTCCGAGATCGCATACGACCGCTGGGGCGCCACGCAGATCAGCATCCACCTCCAGGACGCGGGGTTTACTATCGCGCAGATGGGGCAGGGCTTCAAGGACATGTCGCCGCCGACGAAAGAGCTGGTGCGGCTGACGCTGGCCAAGCTACTCCGCCACGGCGGCCACCCGGTGTTGCGCTGGATGTGCGACAACCTCGAGGCCCGCACGGACCCGGCCGGGAACCTGAAGCCTGACAAGGCGAAGTCACGGGAGAAGATCGACGGCATGGTCGCGCTGATCATGGCGCTCGATCGCTCGCTCCGCCACGAGAGCGGCCGGAGCGTCTACGAGGACCGGGGCATCATCAGCGTCGGCGGAGATGCAGGCGGATGAAACGCCTAAATGACGCGATGGCCTTCGGGGGCCTGCTCCTACTGGGAGCGGGCCTTTGGTTTATCTACCCGCCGGCGGCGGCCGTCGTGGTGGGCGCGGCGCTGTTCGCGATCGGAGTGCTCGGCAGCCGGGGCGAAAAGAGCGAATGAGTTTCATTAGCGGCGTCTGGGAGAAGCGGGCTCACCCGTCGAGCGCGCCCAAGTGGCTCGTCGACCTCTTTGGTGGGCGCGAGACCGCCTCCGGCGTCCAGGTGGACGAAGAGAAGGCGCTCACCTATACTGCCGTCTTCGCCTGCGTGCGCATCCTGGCCGAGGGCGTCGCCTCGTTGCCGCTGCCCGTCTACCGCCGGCTCACGCCGCGCGGGAAGGCGCGCGCCACCGACCACCACCTGTACCGGCTCCTGCACGACGCGCCGAATCCTGAGATGACCTCACTCACATGGCGCGAGACATCAGAGGCGCACGTCGCGCTCTGGGGGAACGCCTACTGCGAGATTGAGTACGACAATGGGGAGCGCCCGAAGCACCTGTGGCCGATCACACCGAAGCGCGTCAAGGCCACCCGCCCCGATCCGAAGGGGCCGCTCGTCTACGAGGTGCGACTTCCGAAGGGCGGGGTTACGAAGCTGCCCGCCCGCCAGATGTTCCACATTCCCGGCCTATCACTGAACGGCAGCACCGGCCTCTCAGTGATCGGCCTTGCCCGCGAGGCGGTCGGGTTGGGGCTGGCGACGGAGGAGTTCGGCGCCCGCTTCTTCAGCGGGAACGCCATTCCTGGGGCCGTGCTCGAGCATCCGGGAGCGCTCTCGGACAACGCGCATGATCGCCTCAAGGAATCCTGGGAAGACAAGCACCGCGGGCTCGAGCAGTCGCACCGGCTGGACATCCTCGAAGAGGGGATGAAGTTCACCCAGATCGGCGTCCCGCCCGAGGATGCGCAATTCTTGGAGACGCGGAAGTTCCAGGTGAATGAGATCGCCCGGCTCTTCCACATCCCGCCCCACATGATCGGGGACCTTGAGCGGGCCACGTTCTCGAACATCGAACAGCAGAGCCTTGAGTTTGTCATTTATACGCTGCGCCCGTGGCTCGTTCGCTGGGAGCAGGCGCTCAAACAGCAGCTCTTCACGGAGCAGGAACGCGAGAGCCTCTTCCCGGAGTTCTTGATTGACGGCCTTCTGCGCGGCGACACCGAGAGCCGCTTCCGCGCCTACGCCATCGGGCGCACCTGGGGCTGGATGAGCGCAGACGACATCCGCGAGTTGGAGAACATGAACCCGCTGCCCAACGGCAGGGGTTCCACCTACCTCGTCCCGCTCAACATGCAGCCGGCGCCTGCCGTGAACTCCGAGGGCCGGAGTGAGCGGCGCTCCGCGGCGGTCCGTCGCCAGCTCGGCGAGTCGTTCCGGCGCGTCTTCGCTGACGCCGCCGCCCGCATCGTTCGCCGCGAAGAGGCCGACATCATGCGGCTGGCTAAGCGGCTCAACGATCCGGACGCGCTCCGCGATGCCGTCAAGGGCTTCTACGCCGAGCACGAGGACTTCGTCCGCGATCAGATGCACCCGCCGCTGGCCTCCTTCGCCGACTCCATCGCTGTCGATGCGGGGGAGGATCTCGGCGAAGGCCGGGCGCTCCCGCCGGAGATCGAGACGTTCATCGCCGCCTACGCCCTCTCGTTCGGTACGCGGTGGGTGACGCGCTCGGAGTCGCAAGTACTCGCCGTCGTGGGGACGGCGCTCGCTGACGGTGAGGATGTGGTCGACGCCCTACAGCTACGCTTCGACCAATGGGCGGAACGCCGCCCCGCCAAGGTCGCGCTCGAAGAGACCGTGCGCTCGGCCAACGCCGTGACGCAGGAGGTGTGGAAGCAGGGCGGCCTCGAGCGCACCGAGTGGCAGGCCACCGGAAAGAGCTGCCCGTACTGCGAGAGCCTGAACGGAAAGACGATGAGCATCGGCGCCCCGTTCCTGAACGCGGACACGGCGTTCGAGCCGGACGGCGCGGATAGGCCGCTGACGCCATCGACCAACATCGGACACCCGCCAGCACACGCGGGCTGTCTACCCGGGGGTGCTCGTGTATCTGCCCAGGGCATCGCGGCCACCACGAAGCGCCGGTTTGATGGAGATCTCCTTGTCATCAGCGTAGCCAATGGCCAACAGCTCTCCTGCACCCCGAACCACCCGATACTCACGCTTGAGGGCTGGAAGGCCGCGGAGCTCCTGAACATGGGAGACGATGTAGTCTGCCACCTCGCCCGTGAGTGGCTGCCGCCGCCTGTCAACGGCGATGAGCAGCATGTGCCATCCACAATTCAGGAAATAACGGATGCGTTCAGGCGCCGCCCGTCCGTGGCTGCCATACCAATGCCAACCGCCGCCGAAGACTTCCACGGCGACGGGATGGAGGGCGAGGTCGCAGTTGTATGGGCCGACCGCCTGTTGCTGGACTGCGGCCATTCCTCGTTCAGCCAGAAGCCGATGCAAGTGCCGTTCGAGGCTGGATATGAACAGGCCGCGCTCCTGCTTTGTGATCGCTGCCAAGCATTGTTCCGCGAGCGTCTTCTGTCTCCCCGTCGCAGCCTTGTGGGCAGCAGCGGCCTGCGCCATGCGCTCGGCGGCGGTCATCCGGCTCGCCCTCATTCGCCCAGCCGCGCTCCAACTGCGAATAGAGACACCAGCCTTCAGCAGCCTCCGGCGAATGGTCGAGCGATCCACGCCGATCTCGCGCGCCAGGGCATATTCCGACTCCCCAGCCAGATAGCGCCGAGCAAGATCACTGACCTCCAACGACACCCGTTCAGTGGCCATGTTTACAACCTCCAGACAGAAAGCGGCTTCTATGTCGCTGAATCTATCATAACACACAACTGTGACTGCGGCCTAGCACCGGCGTAGGAGGGATGCAATGACGAAGCCATACACGAACGGGATCGAGCGGCGGGTGTACGACATCACCGAGCTGCGCGTCGAGGACGGGGGCGACGACGGGCCGGCGAAGATCAGCGGGCACGCCGCCGTCTTCAACAAGCTCTCCGAGCCGCTCATGGGCGGCTACCGCGAGCGCATCCGCCCGGGCGCATTCGCGAAGACGATCCGCGAGGGCGACGTCCGCTCGCTCTTTAACCACAACTCGGACTTCGTGCTGGGTCGCACGGCCGCCAAAACACTAGAACTCCGCGAGGACAAGAAGGGGCTCTTCTTCGAGGCGACGCCGCCCGATACCCAATGGGCCCGGGACCTCGCGGTGAGCATGAAGCGGGGCGACATCAGCCAGGCGTCGTTTGGCTTCCGTGCCGTACGGGAGGAATGGAAGGATGCCGAGGACGACCGCAAGCAAACGATCCGGGAACTGATCGAAGTGGAACTCTTCGACGTTTCGCCCGTGACGTTCCCCGCCTACCCACAGACCGACGCACAGGCGCGGGCCGTCATGGAGCAGGCGGGCATCGACTGGGACGCCATCACCGCCGTCCTCACGCGGAGCGAGCATGGGCTCGAGCTGCGCGAGGCGGATCACGAAACCGTCAAGACGGCCATCGACACACTGACCGAGATTCTCACCGCCGCGCCGGGGCAGGAGCCCCACCCGGCGGGAGCCGACGGAGACGAAGACGGGCAGGCGCACGTCCGGATGCTCCGCCGGCGGATGGACCTCGCTGTAGTGAGCTGATGGCCGAAGGGCACCAAGGAAGATAGGAGGCAAGGAGCACATGGACATCAAGGAGCTCCGGGAGAAGCGGGCCGTCGCCGTAGCGGCGGGGCGCGCGATCCTGGACCAGGCAGAGGAAGAGAAGCGGGATGTCACGGACGAGGAGCAGGGCGGGTGGGACGCCGCTATGGCGGACGCGGGCAAGCTCAAGGAAGACATCGACCGCGAAGAGCGGCAGGCCGGTCTCGAGCGAGACCTCGCCGCGTCGCAGGCACCCGCCGACCGGCCCGACCCGGACGATGGGGACGGCGACCCGGAGAACCGCGCGGGCAACGAAGAGGCCCGGAAGGAACAGCGGGAAGCCTTCGGGCGGTTCCTTCGCGGCGGGCTGAGCGTCCTGTCGGGCGAAGAGAAGCGCGCCCTGCAGGCCGACAGCGATGAGGCAGGCGGCTACACCATCGCGCCGGAGGAGTTCGTCACACAGCTCATCAAGGCGGTGGACGATCAGGTCTTCATCCGCCCACTCGCCAACGTCAAGACGCTCACGCGGTCGGATAGCATGGGCGCCCCGTCGCTCGACGCCGACCCGGCGGACGCCGACTGGACGAGCGAGCTGGCGACGGGCAGCGAAGACAGCACAATGGACTTCGGTAAGCGCGAGCTCAAGCCGAAGCCACTGGCGAAGCGCCTGAAGGTGAGCAACAAGCTGCTCCGCTCCTCGGCGATCAACGTCGAGGCCGAGGTCATGGAGCGGTTGGCGTACAAGTTCGCCATCACGCAGGAGAAGGGCTTCCTGACGGGCGACGGCGCGACGCAGCCGCTCGGCGTCTTCACGGCGTCCGCGCTTGGCATCTCGACGGGCCGGGACGTGAGCACGGGGAACGTGGCGACGAGCATCCAGACGGACGGGCTCATCGAGTGCAAGTACTCCCTCAAGGGGCAGTACTGGCGCCGGGCTGGGTGGATCTTCCACCGCGACGCCCTGAAGCAGATCGCCAAGCTCAAGGACGGCAACGGGCAGTACATCTGGCAGGAGGGCATCCAGGCCGGCCAGCCGGACCGCCTGCTCAACGCCCCCATTCTCGGGATGAGCGAGTACGCGCCGAACACCTTCACGACCGGGCTCTACGTCGGCATCCTGGGGGACTTCTCCCAGTACTGGATCGCCGACGCGCTCGACATGCAGGTGCAGCGGCTCGTCGAGCTCTACGCCGAAGCCAACCAGGTCGGCTTCATCGGCCGTCTCGAGACGGACGGGATGCCGGTGCTGGAAGAAGCGTTCGCCCGCGTGAAGCTGGCGTAGCGAGGAGGCAAGGAGAACATGCACGACATCGCAAAGGCCGTCAAGGCCACCATCGCCATCACGCCGGCGAACGGCGTCGCCGGCACCACCGACATCGAGGGCGTAACCCTCGACATGCAGGGCTTCGACGGGGTCCTCATGGTGGCGAACTTCGGCGTGATCACGGGCAGCGCGGTCACGTCGATCAAGGCTCAGCAGGGCGATGAGTCCGACCTTTCGGATGCGACCGACCTTCTGGGCACGGGCCAGACCATCGCCGATGACGACGACGAGAAGACGTTCTACATCGACCTGTACAAGCCCACGAAGCGGTACGTCCGCCTCCTGGTCGACAGGGCGACGCAGAACGCGGTCGTGGGTGGCGCGACGTACTTCCAGTACGGCGCCAAGAAGCAGCCAGTGGCGCACGGCACGAACGTTTCGGGAGAGACGCACATCAGCCCGGCTGAGGGCACCGCCTAAGCCGGTCCGTTCCCCTAGCGGGATAGGTGGGGCCGGGGGTGACATCTGCCCCCGGCCCTGCTGTAGCCAACGGAAAGGAGCAAGAGAGAAGGACTAATGCCTGTCGCGCTTAGCCTTATTGCAACGGAGATGGGCGAGCTGAACGTTGCCCGGCAGGTTGGGGCCGCCCTTCGAGATGGCGACGATATGGTCGATGCTCATCTCGGCCTTCGGGACGGGTGTGCGGCAGATGCCGCAAATGCCACCGTCCCTCTCAAAGATGGCGTCACGATCTATCGAGATGGTGGCCACTCCAGCCTTGCGGGCGCGCAAGGCGTGCTGGGCCTGGAGATGATTCTTCCGAGCCCGCTCGGGATGCTGCGCCTCCCAGCGCTCTACTCGCAGGCGGTTGGCCTCGCGGTCGCGACCCATATCGTAGACGCGGCGCTGTTCCTTATGCGCCTCCCGGTAGGCGGCTTCCTTGGCCATGAGTTCGTCATGGTGCTGGCGTCGGTAGAGCGCGTTGTACGCACGCATCTTTTCTTGATTCGCCTGATACCACGCCTTGCGGGTGGTGCGGCCCCGAGTCTTGTTGGCGTTGTACCAAGCCCTCGCGCGCTGCCGGGCTCGCTCGCGGCGCTCTTCAGTAGAAGCGGAGGTAACTGACATTGGCTGATTCCACTGTTCAACCCAAAGTATACCACAAGCAAGGCGGGGACGAACTCGTCGTCAAGGACGGCGGGAAGATCCTCGTCGAGTCGGGCGGCCACTTCCACCAGAACCGCTCCGTCGCCACCATCGCCACGGCCGGTGCGGGGACGTACACGGCCGCGCAGATCGCGGGCGGGATCATCACCCGTGACCCGGCGGGCAGCGCCCGGACGGACACGACCGACACAGCAGCCGCGCTGATCGCGGCCGCGGGGCTGAACCTCGAAAACGACGGCGACACGTTCGAGTGCCGGGTCATCAACACGGCGGACGCCGCCGAGGCGATCACCATCGCGGGCGGGACCGACGTGACCATCGCGAACGCGGGCCAGACCATCGCACAGAACGAGTCGGCGACCCTGCTCTTCCGCCGGACGAGCGCGACCGCCGTGACCGTCTACATCCTGGGAGCATAGGCGATGACAGTCGTAATCAAGGACTTCGGGGGACGCTATCGCCGGTTCACCGATCAGAGCGCGGCGAACGTGGACCTGACCCTATCGACGCCCGCGGAGGTGCCGCTGCGAATCCTGTTCGTGACGGTCAAGTATTCGGCTGCACCAACGCAGAGCGGGATAACGGTAATTCTGAACAGTGGGGCTGGTTCTGTCCACGACACGCTGCTTGCGACCGGCTTGGCGAACGCGCTGGACACCGTCTATTTCCCGGACGGTGATGAGAAACTCAGCGAGGACGATGTAATCGACGTGCTCGCGCCTGCTGGCGGAGCGGGTATCACCTCGGCGGTGGCAATCTATATGGAGGTGCTCTAATTAGATGACCATCATCAGTGACGGCGTTCGGCAAATTCTCGCTACGATTACCCCGGCCGACCAGAAACTGCGCTGGTCACACATCTACGAGGCCGTCTGGAACATCGTAGGCCCTACCGGCCTCATCGTCCCGATGGGTGACACCAACCACGAGAACGCGGGGCGAACAATCTGTACAGGCGTAGGTGACGAGCAGCCGGTGGTCACTTATTCAGAGGCGGTGACGGCGTTCGACACCCCGCCGTACCTCAAGGGGCCTGGGCGAATCCCCATCATCACGTTCAACGGGACGGACGAGGAAGCAGATACACCAGACGCGGCCTTCTGGTCGCGGGATGACGCGGGCGGGGCCAACGGGTTTTCTATCCGCATCTGGGCGAACCCCACGGCCGTCAGCGCGGCCCGCTGCCTCATAGCCAAGTACGACGAGACCGGCGCCGAACAGAGGGAGTGGATTTTCTTTTTTAACGCCGACGATACGCTGAGGCTCTTCCTCTTCGACGAAAGCGTGGATGAAGAAGCATATCGAAACAGCAACTCGGCCATCTCGATGGGCTCGCTCCGGCAGTTTATCGCCACCTACGACGGAAGAGGCGGGGCCGCGGCAGCCGACGGAATCACGCTCTACGAGGACGGCGTTGTCATAGGCAGTTCACCCTCCGGCCTCGGCTCATATGTCGGTATGGAGGATTTGACTGGGGTTGTTAGCGTGGGCAGGAACATAGGCGGCGAGCGGTTTTTCCCTGGCGAGATGGCCGGTGGCCCGCTCGGCCCTCTCTGGGTTCCAGGCGAACTCACCGCCGACCAGGTGCTCAGGCTGTACCAGTTAGAGCGTGCGGCGCTGGACGTGTAGGGGCAGTCGAACCCTGCTGACGGAATAGCCCAAAGGAGGGAAGCATTATGCGAGTTCAGTTCAAGACGCTTCGGGCGGGGCCAGGCGGCGTCGTCTCGCCCGGCCAGGTCGTTGACCTGCCGGACGAGGAGGCGCAAGAGGCCATCCGGTCCGGCTCCGCGGTCGAGGTTGCGGCCATTGCGTCGCCGGAGAACGCTGCGCTCAGGATTGGCCCGCCAGCGTTCAAGCACACGGGCGGCGGCTGGTACGAGTTCCCCGACGGCACGCGCATCAAGGGGAAGGTGGCTGCCGAGGACATCGCCGCCGCTCGAGCGGATGACGAGGTAGAGGCTGGCGAAGACACACCGGAAGAGGGCGAAGAGGAGGCCAGCGAGGATTTATCGGAAGATGAAGCCCGCCGCGCCGCCGGGGAGTAGGAGATAGCTCGTGTCCATCGGTGACGCCTACGCCACGCCCGGCCAGTACCGGAAGGCGATTGACAAAGAGGACAGCAGCGACGATGAGGACATCGGTCGCAAGCTGACGGCGATCTCACGCTTCCTCGATGTCCGCCTCCGGCGCTTCTTCACACAGGACGAGTCCGTCGTTACCCGCGATCCGTTCGACGGCAACGGCAAGACGCGCTTGCGGCTGCCCGTGGACATCGCGAGTAGCACGGGCCTGATCGTGAAGGTGGACCTGGATGGCGACTTCGCGTACGAGCAGACGCTCACGCTGGGAACGCACTTCTGGCTGGGCCCGGCCAACGCCGACAAGGGGCCGGAGGCGTTCCCGTGGGAGTTCTTGGACATCGTGCCGACGAACACCGTGATCTCGTCATGGCCGGATCAGGTCCGCGCCGTCGAGATCGCGGCGCTCTTCGGCTGGCCCGCCGTGCCCGCGCTGCTGACGGACCTGACGATCTCCATCGTGCGGCAGTTCGCCGATGGCCAGCAGAGCGGGGCGCCACTAGAGCTCCAGGAGATCGATGATGTGGTTCGTCAGTCGGACAAGCTGACCCGGCTGTTACGGGATGCCCAGCGCGTCTACGCGAGGCCACAGGGAACATGAGCCAGTTCAGCGTCTCCGTCCGGGGGCACAAGAAGATCGCCCGCGAGCTGGGCGAGGTGATGGATCCCGTACGCGACGGCGTGAAGGACCTCATCGAGTTCATGGAGGAAGAGGCGGAAGGGTTCGCGAAGCCCCACCCCGGCGACACGGGGAAGTTGGCGCAAGCCGTGAAGTCGGAGCTCGCGCCGCCGGGCCGTCCGCCCGGGGGCAAGGTGTTCCTCGCCACCGGGCGGGGCTCAGGCTCCGCCAGCGGCCTCGCCAGGACCATCGAGGAAGGCCGGAGGCCGGGGGGCAAGATGCCGCCCGTCAGGGGCGTCAAGCGCTGGATGCGGGGGCACGGCATGCGCGGGAACCCGTTTCGGCTCGCGAGGGCGATGCAGCAGAAGGGCACGGAGGGCGTCAAGTTCATGGAGCGGGCGGCTGAGAAGGGCGAGAAGGAGGCCCGGCGCATCCTGAAGGATGTCGCGGCGGAGATCGAGAGGAAGTGGGGCTGATGCCGTGGCGCGACGCGAGGGCGAAGCTGGCCGAAGCGCTCAAGGACGTGGCGATCACTGAGCCCGTCGAGCAGAAGGTGGAGCGCGTCTACGAGTCGCCGCCCAGCACCGTCCAGGACGTGCCGTGCTTCATCATCTACCCGCCCGCCGTCAAGGTTACGCGGGGACCGAGCGGCCGCCGAACCAAGCTCTACACCGTGCGGTGCCGGCTGCTGGCGCGGGATGCCGACGCCGAGCGTGCGTCTGATGTCGTGGACGCCTACCGCGAGGCGCTGATCGACAGGCTGGATGCCGAGATCACCCTGGCGCAGAACGTGAGCGTTTCGGATAGCCAGGACATCGAAGAGGCCGCCGGCTTCACATACGCCGGGACGAAGTACATCGGCTTCGACGCCCTGCTCAAGATCAACATGACCGAAGGCAGGAGCTTTTCATAGGGAGGCAGAGCATGAAGCTCGAATGGGTAGGGAAGCCGGGTGTGCTCGGCGTCGAGGGCTGGCCGGCCGCCGACCACACGGAACCGGACAAGAAGGTCGCCGACGCGAAGGTGAAGAGCGGCCTCTACCGAAAGGCGCCGGAGCGCAAGGCCAAGGCGCGACCGAAGGCCAAGGCGCCGGAGCAGACCGCCACGAACAGCAAGGAGGGCTAGACGATGGCCGGAGTACGAGCGCTGAGGAAGATTCAACTGGGGGTCGAGACGACGCGGGGCACGCCTGTCGCCGCCACGGCCCGGCTGATCGGCGACGTCACGTTCCGCGACGCCTCCGAGAAAGTCACGCCGGAGCGGGACTATGGGCTGCGCTCGCGCTCGGCGGAGTTGGGCCAGATCGTGCGCCAGCTCACGGAGATGGAGCTCGACACCGAACTCTCGTTCGAGCAGATTCTCTACCCGCTGCTGGCAGGCGTCGCGGGCGGCGTCACGGGGGCCGAGGTCACGCCGACGGAGGCCGACTACCTCTACACGTTCACGCCCTCGCAGACGGCCGACCCCGCGCCGAAGGCGTACACGCTGGAGTATGTCGAGAACGATGGCACGGCGGACGTGCTCGCGCTGGAAGCGGCCTACGCGCTGTGCAAGTCGCTCAAACTGAGCGGCTCGCAGGGCGGCGAGTTCGCGGGCATGAGCTGCTCATGGTTCGCCCGGGGCCCCAGCTCGACCACGCCCACGGCCAGCCTCGCCATCCCGTCCCGGACGCTGATCCCGGCCTCGAAGTGGCAGGTCTACATGGACACCACGTTCGCCGGGCTCACCTCGGCGGGCGCGCTGGACGCCATCGTATCGGCGTTCGACTGGGAGCTCGAGACGGGCATCGCGCCGAAGTTCCGTGTGGACGCGGACTCGGTCGACTTCGCGGCGTACCAGTTCGGGAAGCGCGCGGCGAAGCTGAGCCTCACGCTCGACCTGAGCGCCGCCTCCGAGACCGAGCGGGCGTCCTACTTCCGAACGGCGGCGCTGCGCTTCATCCGGCTCCGGGTCGAGGGCTCACAGATCGGGGCCGGCGAGAACCACCGCATCAACATCGACGGCGCCTACGAGCTGGTGGGGCCGGTCGAGGCGGGTGCGGAAGACGAGGGCCAGAGCCAGGTGACGCTGGAGTACCAGAGCATGTACGACCCGACGGCCACCAAGGACATCGAGATCGAGGTGGTAAACACCCTGACCGCACCGCCGTAAGCGGCGATGAACCGCGAACAGCGGCGACGGCTCAAGAAGCTACAGAAGGACAACGGAAGGAGAAGGCGCGTGACATCATACAGGAAGGACCCCGAGAAGGTAGACATCCCGTTCATGCAGGAGGACTGGATGGAGTTCCGGGAGATCACCGGCGGCGAGGCCGAGGAGGCCGACCTGAAGGGGACCGAGTCCATGACCAAGACGATGAAGGGGATGCCCCCGGAGATGATCGGGCCGGCGATGGACCGGGGCAGCGAGGCGAAGCTGACGGAGGCCGAGCAGGCGGAGCGCGAGTTCAAGGGCTACGACCACCCGACGCTCGTCCGCTACGGCGTCGCGGCGTGGAGCTTCGACGAGCAGTGCGACGACGCGCACAAGGTCGATCTGCCCTCTCGCCTGCTCAAGTGGGCGGCGCGGATCGTCTTTGAGAAGAACGTCAGGCCACTGGGGGAAGCCGAAAGCTCCGGGTCGAAGTCGAGCACGGACGGGTCCCGCCAGGACTCCGAGCTGCCCATCGGCTCGTCGTAGGCGGAGTGACCGTGACGTACGCCGACTTCATGGA
>SDBV01010422.1_pt1 | contig 12177 bp, 6 predicted proteins | sample 2277081 | NCBI WGS metagenome assembly SDBV01 (sample SAMN10402039, study PRJNA504765) | marine sediment metagenome | isolation source: marine sediment core GS10_PC15, 223 cmbsf | place: Arctic Ocean: Southern Knipovich Ridge | collected 2010 | reverse complement strand
GAATTCGACGTCGTGCTCACCGGAGCCGGCGAGAAGAAGATCCAGGTGATCAAGGAAGTTCGTAGTCTCACGAGCCTTGGTCTCAAGGAAGCTAAGGCGCTCGTCGACGACGCACCTTCAGCAGTCCTCGAGGCCGCGGACAAAGAGACTGCCGAAAAGGCAAAGGAAGCCCTCGAGGCTGCCGGCGCTTCAGTCGAGCTCAAGTAGCAAACGACTTCGTCGTTTGGAAAGGGGAGCCGCCCAGGCGGCTCCCCTTTCTGGTTCACAGTTCACAGTTTCCAGTCTTCAGTGGCACGATTTCTGACTGTGAACTGTGAACTGAAAGCTGTGAACTGAGTCCGATAGCTTGAAACTTCGCGCCATTCCCTGTATCCTCTGAGACACAGTTGAAGACCTTTTCGCGACTCGCTCTAGATAGTGGTGGGATAGTGGCGTGCTATCCCCAGTCTGTGCTATCCTCATCAGTTCACCCGTCTCACTGCTCCTAGCCCTGTGCTGTTGCATCGTCTATAAGAGGAGGATCCGCGTTGGCTCGTGCGCGTTCCCAGAGGCTGTCTTTCGCAAAAATCCCGGAGGTTCAGGAGATCCCAGGTCTCCTCGACGTTCAGAGGGACTCTTTTGCAGCATTCCTCGAGTCCGGACTCAAGCAGATGTTCGATGAGGTCAGTCCGATTGAAGACTTCACCGGCAACCTTGCACTTGAACTCACCGATCACCGCTTTGAGGATCCGCCGCTGACGATCGAAGACGCAAAGGACCGCGATTCAAATTACTCGCGTCCGCTTTTCGTCACCGCCCGGTTCCTGAACAAGGAGACAGGCGAGATCAAGGAGCAGCAGGTCTTCCTCGGGGATTTCCCGATGATGACTCCGAACGGTACTTTCATCATCAACGGCACCGAGCGTGTCGTCGTCAGCCAGCTCGTCCGGAGCCCCGGCGTCTATTTCGACAGGACCATCGACAAGACCTCTGGTCGCCCGGTGTACGCCTCGAAGGTGATCCCCGGCCGTGGCGCCTGGCTCGAGTTCGACATCGACAAGAAGGACACGATCGGCGTGCGTGTCGACCGTAAGCGTCGTCAGTTCGTGTCGACGTTCCTTCGTGCCCTCGGCATTGCTGAGACGGATGAGGAGATCATTGCGCTCCTCGGTGACTCCGAACTCGTGCGCAACACACTCGAGAAGGATCCGACGTCCACCAAGGACGAAGCTCTTCTCGATCTGTACCGCAAGCTTCGGCCGGGTGAACTGACAACGGTCGAGTCTGCGCGCAGCCTCATCAAGACCCTGTTCCGTACTCCGAAGCGGTACGACCTCACGCGGGTCGGTCGCTACAAGGTGAACCAGAAGCTCGGTGGTGACGCCTCCATGGAGCTGATGGACAACTTCAGGGCAGACGAGCAGGGCCTGATCACCGACGAGGACATGGTCAATACGATCAAGTACCTGATGAACCTCAAAGAAGGAAAGGAGGGATACCGCGTCGATGACATCGACAACTTCCAGAATCGCCGTATCCGCACGGTCGGGGAGCTGATCCAGAACCAGATCCGCGTCGGTCTCACCCGCCTTGAGCGCGTTGTCCGTGAGCGGATGACGACTCAGGACCCTGAGGCCATCACGCCACAGACACTGATCAACATCCGTCCTGTTGTTGCGTCGATCAAGGAGTTCTTCGGAACTTCCCAGCTGAGCCAGTTCATGGACCAGCCGAACCCGCTCGCCTCGATCACTCACCGCCGCCGCCTCTCGGCGCTCGGCCCCGGCGGTCTGTCGCGTGAACGTGCAGGGTTCGAGGTGCGAGATGTGCACCCCTCCCATTACGGCCGTATGTGCCCGATCGAAACTCCGGAGGGTCCGAACATCGGACTCATCGGGTCGCTCGCTTCCTACGCCCGCGTCAACCGTTTCGGTTTCATCGAGACGCCTTACCGCAGGGTAACCAGGGGCAAGGTCTCTGTGCGGATCGACTATCTGACCGCCTCAGAGGAAGAGGGACACATCATCGCCCAGGCGAACGCACCTCTTGAGGATGACGGCAGGTTCTCGAATGAACGTGTACTCGTCCGCAAGACAGGCGGTGAGGTCGACACCGTTCCGACAGAACAGGTCGACTACATGGACGTGTCTCCGAAGCAGGTTGTTTCGATCGCCACATCGTTGATTCCCTTCCTGGAGCACGACGATGCGAACCGTGCACTCATGGGCTCCAACATGCAGCGTCAGGCAGTGCCACTCATCACATCTGACGCACCGCTTGTCGGTACAGGCATGGAGGAGCGTGCTGCCATGGACTCCGGCGATGTGGTCATCTCCACGGTCGACGGTGTAGTCGTCGAGGTGACGGGTACAGAGATCGTTGTCAAGGAGACCGGCACCAACAAGAAGCACACGTTCCCCCTCGACAAGTTCGAGCGTTCGAACCAGGGCACGTGTATCAACCAGAAGCCGATCGTTGTTGGTGGCGACAAGGTCAAGGTGGGCGATGCTCTGGCTGATGGCGCATCGACGGACGGTGGCGAACTTGCGCTCGGACGTAACCTGATGGTGGCATTCATGCCGTGGGATGGCCACAACTTCGAGGATGCGATCGTCATTTCGGAGAGGCTGGTCAAGGAGGACATCCTCTCTTCGATCCACATTGAAGAGCACGAGATCGAGGCACGCGATACGAAGCTCGGCGCCGAGGAGATCACGCGAGACATTCCGAACGTTGCCGAAGAGGTCCTGATGGACCTCGACGAGGGCGGCATCATCCGCATCGGGGCTGAGGTCGGACCCGGGGACTATCTCGTTGGCAAGGTCACACCCAAGGGTGAGACGGAGTTGACGCCAGAGGAGAGGCTGCTTCGTGCGATCTTCGGTGAGAAGGCGCGTGAGGTTCGTGACGTCTCGCTCAAAGTTCCGCACGGTGAGTCGGGCAAGGCGATCTCCGTAAAGGAGTTCAGCCGCGAGGACGGATACGACCTTCCTCCTGGAATGAACGAGCTTGTGCGTGTGTACGTTGCCAAGCAGCGCAAGATCTCTGCAGGCGACAAGCTTGCAGGTCGTCATGGCAACAAGGGCGTCATTGCAAAGATCCTTCCGGAAGAGGACATGCCGTTCCTCGAGGACGGAACGCCGATTGACGTCATCCTGTCACCGCTTGGTGTGCCCTCTCGGATGAACCTCGGCCAGGTGCTCGAAACGCACCTTGGCTGGGCTGCAGCCACCGGTTGGGAACCATTTGATGACCTCGAGAGTGCAGCTTCGCCCGGCGCAGAGCCGTGGACCAGGGTTGCGACGCCGGTTTTCGACGGTGCCCATGAGGACGAAGTGCTCAAGGTGCTCTCCACGTCGCTTGTGAACCGTGACGGCGTCCGAATCATCAACGGCGAAGGGAAGACACGGCTCTATGACGGTCGCACAGGTGAACCGTTCGACTCGCTCATCACAGTCGGGTACATGTACATCCTCAAGCTCGTCCACCTCGTCGACCACAAGATCCACGCCAGGTCGACGGGTCCGTACTCCATGATCACCCAGCAGCCACTCGGTGGTAAGGCCCAGTTCGGTGGCCAGCGCTTCGGTGAGATGGAAGTGTGGGCACTTGAGGCCTACGGCGCTGCCTACGCCCTCCAGGAGTTGCTCACCATCAAGTCAGATGACGTCCGTGGACGGGTCAAGGTGTACGAAGCGATCGTCAAGGGCGAGAACATCCCTGAACCAGGCATCCCTGAATCATTCAAGGTGCTCATCAAGGAGATGCAGTCACTCGGACTCAACGTTGAGATGCTGTCGGCCGGTGAGGAAGTCGAACTCAAGGATCTTGAGGAAGACGTGTTCCGCACCGCGGCAAGCCTCGGGATAGATATCTCTCGTCCCGAGCGCCCCGACATGGACGAAATCGTTTGATCAAACCGACTAGAGATTCTGAGAGCGGGAGCGAATAGGTGCCACAGCTTTTCGATGAATTGAAGATCAGCCTTGCTTCGTCAGACCAGGTCCGATCCTGGTCCTACGGCGAAGTCAAGAAGCCTGAAACTATCAACTACCGGACCCTGAAGCCTGAAAAGGACGGTCTGTTCGACGAGCGTATCTTTGGTCCCACCAGGGACTGGGAGTGCTACTGCGGGAAGTACAAGCGTGTACGGTTCCGCGGCGTCGTCTGCGAGCGTTGCGGTGTCGAGGTCACAAGGTCCAAGGTGCGTCGCGAGCGCATGGGTCACATCGAGCTTGCTGCTCCTGTGACTCACATCTGGTTCTTCAAGGGTGTCCCGAGCCGCCTCGGCTATCTCCTCGACATGTCCCCCAAGGAGCTCGAGAAGGTCATCTACTTCGCTGCATATCTCGTCACAGACGTTGACACGGACAAGCGCGCGAGGGACCTTCCGGATCTCGAAGAGGCAGCTCGCCACGAGCGTGTGCTCATCACCGAGGAACTCGAGGAGTGGCGCGAAGCCAGGCTTGAACGTCTCGAAGCGGAACTCACGCAGATGGAAGACGCAGGTGCAAAGCCGAACGAGATCAACGCTCGCAAGAAAGAGGTCGAGCGCGAGATCAAGGACCGCGACGAGCGTGCCCAGGTCGAGATCGACCTTCTCGATGAGGCGTTCGACACGTTCAAGGCGATGAAGCCGCGTGAGCTTGTCGAGTCCGAGCAGCTCTGGCGTGAGATCGTAGACCGTTACGGCGAGTACTACACCGGTGGCATGGGTGCCGAGTTCGTAAAGGATCTCATCAGCCGCATGGATCTCCAGGCCGAGGTTGAGAAGCTTCGTGAAGATCTTGTCGACCCACGGAGCCAGCAGCGCAGGCAGCGGGCCCAGAAGCGTCTGAAGGTTGTCCAGCCGTTTGCCGACGGCAAGAACGACCCCACAGGGATGATCCTTGAGGCAGTGCCGGTGATCCCACCGGATCTTCGCCCCATGGTCCAGCTCGATGGCGGCCGTTTCGCCACGTCTGACATGAACGATCTCTACCGCAGGGTCATCAATCGCAACAACCGTCTCAAGAGACTGATCGACCTCGGCGCCCCCGAGATCATCGTCAACAACGAGAAGCGGATGCTCCAAGAAGCAGTTGATGCGCTGTTCGACAACGGTCGACGTGGTCGTGCGGTGACGGGACCTGGCAATCGCCCACTCAAGTCACTCTCGGACATGCTGAAAGGGAAGCAGGGACGTTTTCGTCAGAACCTTCTCGGTAAGCGTGTCGACTACTCGGGCCGTTCAGTGATCGTCGTTGGTCCCGACCTCAGGCTGCACCAGTGCGGTCTCCCCAAGATCATGGCTCTCGAGCTCTTCAAGCCGTTTGTCATGAAGCGACTCGTCGATCTCGACATAGCCCAGAACATCAAGGCTGCAAAGCGTATGGTTGAGCGGCGCCGTATCCAGGTGTGGGACGTGCTTGGAGACGTGATCCAGGAGCACCCTGTGCTGCTGAACCGTGCCCCGACACTTCACCGTCTCGGTATCCAGGCGTTCGAGCCCGTACTCATCGAAGGAAAGGCCATCCAGCTGCACCCACTCGTATGTGAGGCATTCAACGCCGACTTCGATGGTGACCAGATGGCCGTCCACCTGCCATTGTCCGCAGAGGCACAGGCAGAGGCACGCGTTCTCATGCTGTCCTCCAACAACGTGCTCTCACCTGCGAACGGTCGTCCAGTCGTGACCCCGTCCCAGGACATGATCATCGGCATGTACTACCTGTCTGCGGTCAAGGATGGAGCCGCAGGCGAAGGCCGCGCGTTCTCGTCCGTTGACGAAGCAGTCATGGCGTATGAGAACGGTGATCTCGATCTTCACGCCCTGATCAAGGTGCGTGTTGGTTGGCTTGCCGGCGAGGCAGAACTCCACGCAAGGCTCAAGCCGATGCTCAAGGAGCTCATCGATGACCGGCCTGTCTCTACTGACGGTCTCACAGAGACCACTGTCGGCCGGGCGATCCTCAACGGCGCCTTCCCGCCGGGGTTCCCTTACATCAATGCGGTACTCATCAAGTCGGACATGCGGACTCTTGTCGAAGAGGTCATTCACACCTACGACAAACCAGACGTCGCCAACACGCTCGACAACATCAAGGAGCTCGGCTTCCGTTTCGCAACGAAAGCCGGCCTCACGATCGGTCTGCAGGATGTCAAGACGCCACCTGAGAAGAAGCAGATCCTCGCCGTGTTCGAGGAAAAGGCTGCAAAGGTCGAGAGCCTGTACCAGAAGGGCGTCATCACGGACGACGAGCGTCGTTCCGAGCTGATCGAGATCTGGACCGTCGCGACCGACAAGGTGAAGGATGCCATGCAAGAGACGCTGCAGGAGGATCCGTTCAACCCTATGGACATGATGGTTCGTTCGGGAGCACGCGGAAACATCATGCAGCTTCGCCAGATTGCAGGCATGCGCGGATTGGTTGCGAACCCGAAGGGTGACATCATCCCGCAGCCGATCAAGGCGAACTTCCGTGAGGGCCTTTCGGTGCTCGAGTACTTCATCTCGACCCATGGTGCAAGAAAGGGTCTTGCCGACACTGCCCTGCGCACTGCCGACTCCGGTTATCTGACCCGCCGTCTTGTCGATGTCAGCCAGGAGATCATCATCCATGACGAGGAATCTGACGATCCTGGTCTGCTGGTCAGGATCCGTGAGAACGGTGATCCGGTTCGTCATCTGAGGAACAAGATCATCGGTCGGGTGCTCGCAGAGGACGTCAAGATCGGCCGGTCATTTGCTGAACTGCCCGATGGCCGCAAGCTTCGCTCCGGCTTCGTGCTCGACCGTGAGGCCGTCAACGGAATCCAAGAGGTCGAGGACATCGAAGAGATCAGGGTCCGCTCGCCCCTGACGGACGAAAGCAAGTACGGCATCTCCCAGATGTCATACGGCATCGACCTCGCAACAGCCGTGATGGTCGAACCGGGTACGGCTGTCGGCATCATGGCAGCGCAGTCCATCGGTGAGCCGGGGACCCAGCTGACCATGCGCACGTTCCACACGGGCGGTATCGCGGGTGAGGACATCACTCACGGTCTTCCGCGTGTCACCGAGCTGTTCGAAGCCCGCCGACCCAAGGGTGTAGCGCTTCTCGCTGAAGTGGGCGGTGTCGTGAAGTTCGAAACCGACGAAGACACGGGTCAACGATCGGTCGTGATCGTGGACGGTGACGAGACTGTCGTCGCCTATGGCCTTTCGGCTCGTGCACGTGCCCGTGTTGCCGAAGGCGACATCATCGAGCCGGGTGCGCAGCTCACCGAGGGTCCGCTCGACCCGAAGGAAGTACTGGCGATCCGCGGTGTTCGGGCATGCCAGCGCTATCTGGTGGATCAGGTGCAAGAGGTGTACCGCTCCCAGGGCGTCGATATCCACGACAAGCACATCGAGCTGATCGTGCGCCAGATGCTTCGCAGGGTTCGCATCGCGAATCCTGGCGATGGGCCATGGCTACCGGCTGAGCTTGTTGATGGTCAGGTGTTCCGTGATACCAACCGTGAGCTCGTCGAGGATGGCAAGCAACCAGCGGAGGGTCGTCCGGAGCTCATGGGCATCACGAAGGCTTCGCTCGCGACCGACTCGTGGTTGTCCGCAGCATCGTTCCAGGAAACGACACGCGTGCTCACGGAGGCGTCGCTCAACTCCAGGTCCGACTTCATGCGTGGTCTCAAGGAGAATGTGATCATCGGACAGCTGATCCCAGCCGGTACAGGTTCAACGGCGTATCAGTCGATCGAGCCGATGCTGCCTGACGCCCAGGTGCCGACAGCGGCAAGTCTCTTCGGAGACGTCGACGTCGAGTCCGCAGATGATGTGCTCCCTGCAGATCCTGCCGAATGGCTTGCGTCCCTCGGTGCGGGTTCGCCGGCCGCACCCTCTGAAGACGGCGACTCCGACGACGAGTAGCCCAAAACAACGTCGCGAACCCAGGGTTCGCGACGTGGTTTTCGTATGGTTCTGGCCCAAAGAACGCCGGATGCCGGTGTCGGGTCGTACTGCGTCACACGTACTACGTTTCCCGCATGCTCAGATTTCCACTATTCGGCATCCCGGTCGGTGTCCATGTCACTTTTCTGTTCGTGGCGCTTCTGGGTGCAACTGCATACAGAGGCATAGACATCGCCATCTGGACGGCGGCAGCGTTCGTGTCGATCCTGTTGCACGAGATGGGACATGCGCTCACGGCGCGTAGGTTCGGAGCACAAGGCATCACGGTCACGCCTTATGGCCTCGGCGGTGTCACGAACTACAGCCACGGCGCTGCAATGAGTCATGGCCGATCATTTCTCATCTCCGCAGCGGGTTCCGCGACGGGGATCATCGCCGGGGGAGCGATGCTGTTGCTGGCTCGCAGCGGCGCCTTCGTCGGTGCCCCTGACGAGGTCGTCGTGTTTGGAAGCTCCTTTGTGTGGACCGCCCTGGTGTGGGGTGTTCTCAACTGGGTACCGATCGTCCCACTCGATGGCGGTCACATGGTGCAGCATCTGGCGGCGATGTTGAACGAGGAGAAGGCGCCTCTGATCAGTCAGGTGATCACGTGGATCACCGTTGCGATCGTCGTGCCCGTCGCCATCATGAACAAATTCGACTTCGCAGCGATCATCGTCGTCGTGTTCGCGTTCAGCGGACTGCGAGAATATCGAGCGACCATCGCTCGCAAGAGGGCAAGATCCAGGCCTTCAGGCGACCCACAACCCGCGCCTCCCGCCGACCCGACACCGCAGAAGCCACCGCCGGAGTTTCCGATTTAGGGAAGTTCACGGTTCACGGTTCACAGTTCACAGCCGGAATGGGTCAGGGTCAGGTCCTAATGAAGATTCTGGGATTGGGTTGGTCCGTATCTCCGTCCTTCCATGCTGCCTCGATTCTGAACTGTGAACTGAAGACTGTGAACTGAAGACTCTGAACTTCTTCTGCGCAATAGCTCTGGGTGTCCCTATACTCCCGTCTGGTTATCCCAAGCCGAGCCCGCCGGTACCCGGAGGCGTTCCAGCTCACCTGATCTGAGATGCTGTTGTACCGGGAGAGGTTCATCCAAGGGATCGGTTCTGCTGCGCAATCCGCATCGGGCCGATTTTTCGTTCGTCAGAACTCCGATACCCGAGTGCCGGGTCGGTGTGCGCCGAAGAGAGAGACATAGAGAAAAGTGCCAACAGTACAGCAGCTGGTTCGTCAGGGCCGGAAGCCAAAGCCGAAGAAGCAGAGGACCGTCGGTCTCGCCGGTTCTCCTCAAAGACGTGGCGTATGTACGCGTGTGTACACCGTTACCCCGAAGAAGCCGAACTCCGCCCTTCGCAAGGTTGCACGCATCCGCCTGTCGTCCGGAGCGGAGATCACCGCTTACATTCCCGGCGAAGGTCACAACCTCCAGGAACACTCGATCGTCCTCGTCCGCGGCGGACGTGTGAAGGACCTTCCCGGTGTTCGATACAAAGTCATTCGTGGAGCGCTCGACGCCGCAGGCGTCGACGGCCGCAAGCAGTCCCGTTCGCGATACGGCACAAAGAAGGACTCGTAAATGCGTAGAGCACCAGCCGAAGTACGCAAACTCAATCCAGACCCGATCTATCAGTCGGTTCTGGTCACCCAGATCACCAACAAGATCCTCCTGAAGGGCAAGAAGGGCGCTGCCCGTCGCATCGTGTACACCGCAATGGACATCGTCGAGAAGCGCACAGGCTCAGAGCCGCTTCCCATCCTCAAACGTGCCATCGACAACGTGCGTCCGACCCTCGAGGTCCGGTCCCGTCGCGTCGGTGGTTCCACATATCAGGTTCCCGTTGAGGTACGCCCGCGCCGCGCACAGACGCTCGCCGTCCGTTGGCTGGTCGACTTTGCTCGCAAGCGTCGTGAATCCACGATGTCTGATCGCCTCGCCAACGAGATCCTCGATGCCGCGAACCGCACCGGTGCTGCTGTGAAGCGCCGCGAAGACGTCCATAAGATGGCGGAGTCCAACAAGGCTTTCGCCCACTATCGCTGGTAAGAGAACATGGCCCGCACCATCCCACTAGAGACCGTTCGCAATATCGGAATCATGGCCCACATTGACGCGGGCAAAACGACGACGACCGAGCGGATCCTCTACTACACCGGTCGCACGTACAAGATCGGTGAGGTTCATGAAGGCGCTGCCGTCATGGACTGGATGGAACAGGAGCAAGAGCGCGGCATCACGATCACGTCTGCTGCAACGACCTGCCAGTGGGCAGACCACACAATCAACATCATCGATACGCCCGGCCACGTCGACTTCACCGTTGAAGTGGAGCGTTCATTGCGTGTGCTCGACGGTGCGGTTGCAGTCTTCGATGCCGTGTCGGGCGTCGAGCCGCAGTCTGAAACCGTGTGGCGCCAAGCCGACAAGTACGGAGTACCCCGGATCTGTTTCATCAACAAGATGGATCGTGTCGGTGCAGACTTCTTCGCTTCCACGCAGTCGATAGTCGATCGACTCGGCGGAAACCCTGTGGTGACTCAGATCCCGATCGGTTCCGAAGCCGAGTTCAGGGGTGTCGTCGATCTCGTCGAGATGAAGGCGATCGTCTGGCACGCCGACGAAGGCACAGAGTTCGAAGTCACCGACATCCCGGCCGGGCTCGTCGATCAGGCGAATGAGTGGCACCACAAGATGATTGACATCGTAGCGTCTGAGGACGAGGACCTCATGGAGAAGTATCTCTTGGAGGAGGACCTCTCTCCCGACGAGATTCGCTCCGTGATCCGCAAGGGCACGATCGCCCGAGACTTCGTCCCTGTGGTGCTCGGCAGTGCATTCAAGAACAAGGGCGTTCAGCCCCTTCTCGATGCCGTCGTCGCATATCTTCCAAGCCCGGCCGATCTACCTCCGATCGAGGGATTCAGGCCCGGGCATGAGGACGAGACGATGGAGCGCAAGGCTCTGGACGATGAACCTTTCTCTGCATTGGCGTTCAAGATCATGTCGGACCCCTATGTCGGCAAACTCACCTACCTCCGTGTCTACTCAGGCAGGGTGGACAAAGGTGACAGCGTGATCAACACGACGACGGGCAAGAAGGAGCGGTTCGGTCGACTTCTGCGGATGCATGCAGCAAAGCAGGAGGACATCGACGAGATCATGACGGGTGACATCGTTGCTGCCGTCGGAATGAAGCACACCAAGACCGGTGACACGCTCTCAGCGCTCAACGCACCGATTCAGCTCGAGTCGATGACGTTCCCTGCTCCCGTGATCTCAGTGGCCATCGAACCGAAGACGAAATCGGACCAGGACAAGCTTGGCAATGGGCTCGCTCGCCTCGCCGAAGAGGATCCGACATTCAAGGTTCACACCGACGATGAGACGGCTCAGACGATCATCGCCGGTATGGGTGAGCTTCACCTCGAAGTCATCGTCGACCGTCTCTTCCGCGAATTCAAGGTTGTAGCGAACGTTGGCCGTCCACAGGTCGCATACCGCGAGACGATCAAGCGTCCCGTCAACAAGATCGACGCGAAGTTCAAGCGACAGACCGGTGGTTCCGGCATGTACGGACACGTCGTCATCGACCTCGAGCCCCTGGCGCCCGGCGCCGGCTTCGAGTTCGAGGACAAGGTGAAAGGCGGAAACGTCCCGCGTGAGTACATACCTGCCGTCGAGAAGGGCATGCGCGAGGCCCTTGCAAGCGGAATCCTTGCCGGATACCCACTCGTTGACATCAAGGCACGTCTGATCGATGGGTCGAGTCACAACGTCGACTCGAACGAGATGGCGTTCAGGATCGCAGGATCGATGGCGATCCAGGAAGCTGCGAAGGCGGCCGGGATCAAGATCCTTGAACCGGTGATGGAACTCGAAGTGGTCACTCCAGAGGACTACATGGGTGACGTCATCGGAGACCTCTCGGCGCGTCGTGGCAAGATCGAATCGATGGACGTCCGTGGCCCTGCTCGAGTGATCAGCGCACTCGTACCGCTCGCCGAGATGTTCGGATACGCGACCGATCTTCGGTCCCGAACCCAGGGTCGTGCGGATTACTCAATGCAATTCCACTCATATCAAGAAGTACCGACCGCGGCTGCCGAGGCAATCGTGGCCAAGGTCAGAGGCGAATAGGAGACCTCTAATGGCGAAAGAGAAGTTTGAGCGGTCGAAGCCGCATATGAATATTGGGACGATGGGTCATATTGATCATGGGAAGACGACTTTGACTGCTGCTATTACGAAGGTTTTGGCTGAGCGGGGCGAT
>SDBV01010421.1_pt1 | contig 12177 bp, 18 predicted proteins | sample 2277081 | NCBI WGS metagenome assembly SDBV01 (sample SAMN10402039, study PRJNA504765) | marine sediment metagenome | isolation source: marine sediment core GS10_PC15, 223 cmbsf | place: Arctic Ocean: Southern Knipovich Ridge | collected 2010 | reverse complement strand
AGACAAGTATTCATAATAGTGGTCAATGAAGGATCTAAAGATGAGAAAAACATAAAATGTCTAAACGAAAATTGTGGTGAACAATATTTTATTATTCTTAGTAGTGTGTTCAAAGGGCCGCTCACAATTAGATGTATATACTGTTGTACAGAAGCCATTTATCAGAAAGTTAATTGAGATATTACTATGTATTATCAATAAAATCCGAGATGTTAAATATCCATAAAATAACTACAATCTTGAAGTGACTTCTAATATTATCTCAAAAGGAGAGATTCACAAAACAGCCATAATTGGCGATGATGTAAAAATAGGTAAGAATGTGACCATCTATCCTTATGTTGTTATTGAAGGGAATGTAGAGATTCAAAAAGATGTAACAATTCATTCTTTTACTAATATTTCTGAATCCCCAGAACATAAATATTTATCAAAAAACGATGAAGGTAAAGTTTTCATTGGAGAGAAAGCAACCCTTTTCCAGCATACAGCAATCACAATGCCAACAACTTCAAAAGAAACACATATTGGGAAACGAGCTTTTCTCATGGGTGGAGCACACATTGGTCATGATTGTATTGTCATGGATGATGGCATTGTTGGTGGAAATGGGATGATGGCAGGACATTCAGTTTTGGGGAAAGGTGCATTTCTTGGAGATAGTGCAACAATTCATCAATGGACTGTGGTTGGAGCACACTCAATGGTTGGAATGAATTGTCCAGTAAGACATAATGTTCTTCCATTCACAATCGCATATGGTTCACCCCCATTCTGGAAAGATGTAAATAAAATTGGATTTGATAGATCTGGAATACCAATAGAAGAAAAATATTTCTTAGAAGCATTCTATACAGGAGATTTTAATGAGTATTCACTTCTTGGATTAACTAAAAAATTAGAGGAATTAAAATCTGATATTGGGCCTTATCCAACAATGGATGCACTATTCAGAGAATTCATAGATCAAATTAATACAATAAGAAAATCTTCTGGTACTAATAGGGGAAAATTTGTGAGGTGGAAAAAATGATCCCAGAAGGCTTCAATGCAATTGTAACAGGTGGAACTAAAGGTATCGGATTGTATATTGCAGAAAAATTGTTATTAATGAGACAGAAAACATTAATTCTATACAAATCCGATGCAGAGGGAGCAAAAAAAGCTGTAAAAACATTAGAGGCAATTAATGGTGGCAATGTTAATTCATTCCAGTGTGACGTAACAAATTCAAATGATATATTAAATTTAAAATTATATTTGAGTGCAACAAATTCACATCCAACTATTCTGGTTAACTGTGCTGGATTCAACAAAGATGCATTGATATGGAGAATGGATGATTGCGATTGGGATAGTGTGATCGATGTAACTCTCAAAGGGGCATTCAACATGTGTAAATTGATTGTTCCCTATATGAGATCACAAGATATTGGTGTGATAATCAACGTGTCCTCTGTCGTTCCTCAAGTCGGAGTAGCAGGAACATCAAATTACTCTGCTGCTAAATCTGGATTATTTGGATTTACAAAATCATTAGCAAAAGAACTTGCTCCAAAAAATATTCGAGTGAATACATTGGCATTAGGATATTTTAATACTGGCATAATTAATTCAGTTCCAACAGAACATTTGGATAAAATCATAGAAGCAGTTCCTCTGAAAAGATTAGGAACAAATTCAGATATTGGATCTGCAATTGAATTCTTAATAAATTGTAGTTTTTACACAGGACAAGTGTTGAATGTTAATGGTGGATTATACTAGAATTTGTTAAACAAATGAAACTCTAAGATTCTCTACTTTTCCATGATATTCTTGACCCACTTTAGGACCTTCATCATAATAATATTTTAGGTTATGATATTCTTTATTTTCAATTAATGGCTTTGCATTATCCAGGTTATGATAGTAACCATAAAGTCGGATTTTCTTTCCTGTAGAAGTCAATATTTGAATTGTTTGTAATTGTTCGAATGTGGGGTTTGTAATGAAGTAATCAACCAGTAAGGTAGCACCTTTAACTTTCTTCCTTGTTTTTCTAGCTTTTTCTAGTTTTTCAAACTTCTCAAGATTGTTTTTAAATTCCTCTTCTCTAGAGTAATTGTCCCAAGTTCTACCATCCAGTTTCATATAATCAAAATCAGATTCATCCAATTCTTCGATTACTCCTTTCATTTCATCAGCTATAATTAACATTGTCTCCAAATTTTTCTTATAAAATTTTAAGAAACTCTGGGAGGCTTTTGTATTGTTCTCAAGATATATTTTCAACTTATCCTTATCAGTATCCGTTACTTTAATATTCTTAATTCTAGCCAATTCTAGTTTAAATGCTTCTTTCAACTCATCAATACTAAATATTTGAGTATGAAGTAATATCTCGCTTTTAGTTTTATAGAAAAATTTGAATAGATCAACAAATATCCTGTAATAACTTTTAACAATTGGATCTCCATAACCATGGTCTTTTACCTCTTTAATGATTCTCTCTACATTGCTATCCATTTTATTTTTCGCTCCTTACGATTCTGTCACAAAAGAAACATGCTCTATAACTAGACATTCCTCTGCGAACTTTCTTTCCTTCTATTTCAACAACTGTTGTAATAGGAGTCATTGGTTTCTTGCATTCTTTGCATATCATCAATTTTCATCTCTTTCAGATCAATAATAGATCTTATACTGATACTTAATTGATCTTATTTAAATGACACTATGTTTTTGTGAACAAATCTTTCACAAATAATGGGAAACATTAAATATCAATATAATCATACAAATATTATCTATGGATAAACAAATAAAACTCATTATTATCTTATTTATATTCTCACTACAATACATACAAGTGGGAATAGCAGAAAATACAGGCTTACTCCCAGAAAATTATATTACAGAGTTTACAGGAGATGACAATATATTAAAAATAAAATCTTTGAAATACAAAACACCTAAAAATATTGAATATGTTAATCCATTATTTTTCATTTCAGTTGATGTTGTAGTTTTAGACATCGAGTTATATGAGGGTGAGGAAATGCCAACGCTCTCGAAAAATGTTATCCATAAGGTTACATTTACATTTAATTGGAATGATTTATACTATCATAACAACGAGAGTTTTGATTATTTTGTTATTGAACAAATTGTATTAGAGGACAATTCAGCTTCATTTTTTTATCAAGACACAACAAATGATACCAAAATATCTGGTGAATATATAGCACACCTAAAAGAAATTAATCCCAGACCCATTCTTCCAACGTGGTTACAATGGGTTTTGGCATTTATGTTGTTCTTTATTATGATTATGGCAGTTAATATGTTTACAAATAAATATCCACATAAACCAAAAACACAAATAAATATACCAGAAGTAATAATGAAAAAAACAAAGAGCTATGATGATTTAGCCAATTGTTGCAGATTATCATATCGTTTAAAAGATAGGTATTGTGGGGTCTGTGGATTAGTGGTTCCGCTTGAGGTAGAAAACTCATGGTAGCTTCTCTCTCAAATATAAATAAAATACAATTAGTTATAAACAGATCCAGTATTTAGATTATTATGAATATTATACGATTGGAGGTGAGAAATTATGAATGACATATGTGAAAGCCAAATAAGCAAAGACTGTACAGGAATGAATGATGATAGCATGAATGAAGATTGTACTAAATGCCAAGAAAAAAAGAAATGATTTAAATTCAAAATTATTTTATAAATTAATAAGTTTCTTTTTAATACGTCTGAAATTTCACTTTTAACATAGTGTGTGTATATTCAAATATTTCTACTACTTATATTGACTATGGCTATTACCATGAAATACCCACCAAAAGGAAAATGTTCTGATTGCAGTTTAATCTTCGATTGGATCAAATATTTTCAATGCCCAGAATGTAACCCTGATAGTATTTTGAATAAACTACCTCTAGTTGCTTTTGTTCCTACAATCTCACTACACTGCAAAGCCACTGAGGACGGTAGTCATATCCTTATGACCAAACCATCCAAGGACAGTGTGAAAACCTATAGTTATTGCATCAAATGTGGAATCATTGATAAATTTTAAAGTTGAAACCAATTTTCATTGAAAAACATTTCTTTGTGGGTTTATTTTTGGAACTATTCAATTTCTGCTGAAAAATTTTCTCCTGCTTCTATTCCCCATGATAAAACTTTAATTAGTTTCCCATATTTTGCGAGGAGAAAATCTTCTAATAAAGAGGTTATTCCATCTTCTATTTCATCCTCATTCATTGAGATTGTTACTGGTGATTCTGGTAGTTCTGGTGAGTTAGGCATTTTAGGCATTAATAACAAGAAAGTGGATCTGCAATATAAAATTATTGATCTTATTTATCTAATTATAATTTATTTATCTTTTTTCTTTATATCAAACTCTTTTAATAATAGTTCAACAACTTCTTCAACAGCTTTCACAACCATAGGTTTATCCTCATTGTATTCAATCTTATTGAGAATATTTAGTTTTAGAAAAGGGTAAGAGACTGTTCCCAACAGCTTGTCTTTCAAAACTTCTTTGGTCGGAATTAATTCTTCCTTCCTACAATTTTCTTTGCAATATTGACCACAATTTTTGGATCTAATTACAAAATTATGACAGAAACAAGTACATCTATCTTTTAACCTATTTCCCAAAAATCGCCCAGATTCATCTTGTCCCTTAATATAAGGATATTCAACCAGTGGAAGACATCTTCCACAAAACAATCGTGTTAATTCATATTCAGTATTAGCATATAGGTGATGAAAATATACTGGTACGTGCCTTTTACACAGAGTACATTTGATAGATAATGTCATTAATTCCAGCCTATATTCTCTATCCATTGTTTATGCCTCAAAGACAAATTCGCAATATGTACATACTTTACAATCATGCAAAATAACTTTATCTTTTAGAGGTCGATTTCGTTTTTTAACTAAAATCCATCCAGTATGCCTTTGTGAATACCACATGTCGATTTTCTTTAAACCTTCACATTGATGAGGAGGATAAGGAGGTATTGAGAATTTTTCTGGATTTTTATCCACAAGAACAAATCCGCAATATGTACATATTTTACAATCATCTAAAATAACTCTATCTTTTAGATGTGCATAAGCTCTGATTTCGAATAATGCCCATCCAGGATGCCTTTGAGCATAATGCCTGTCGATTTTCTTTAATTCTTCACATTGATGCGGGGGGTATTGAGGGGGTGATGGTTTTTTTTCTGGATTTAAATCCTCATAAACCTCATGTTCGTTTAGTACCATATGTTTTTCCTATAAGAATTAAATTATATAATGTTTGCCACCATATGGAAAAGATTTGTTAACAAAATAATATATTTCATAAACAATATTTAATAGTCTTGATTACCACTTTAATTTATGACAATTACAAAAATAAGAAAAGGAACAAAGAAATGGGGATTAATCCAATCAGCAAAGCTCGTAACAGATCAATATAGCAAAGCAGGAATGAAGTTGACATTAAGACAAATATTTTATCGATTAGTGGCTGCAGAAGTTATCCCTAATGTTAAGGCTTCATATCAAAGTCTGGGAAGGGCTTTAACCGATGCCAGAAAGAATAGGATTATTGATCCAGAAGTATTCGAAGACAGGACCAGAACTTCAGAGATGGAAACAGATAATGTTTATGAGAAGAAAAGCATGTGGGATAATTGGATTGAAGTATTAGAAAGAAATGTCTTTGATTACAAGATTGATAGGTGGGCTTGGCAGAGAAACAAAGTGTTTGTTATATTGGAAAAACAAGCACTACAATCTGTTTTTGCAGTTATGTGTGATAAACTTGGAGTGACTCTGATTGTGAATAGAGGATATAATTCATACACCCAGATCTATGAAATTGCCAAACAAATTAAAGAAAAGGCTATGAAAGAAGTACCCAGAAGTGCAAAGAATATGGTATTCTTAACTTTTGGTGATCACGATCCATCTGGCAGGGACATAATGCGAAATTTTCAGCAACAACTTAACGATGAGGAAATTTATGGTCGTTTCAAACATTGCTCCCTTACTCTCGATCAAATAGATCAGTATGCTCTCCCACCGTCTTACGTAAAGAGGAAAGATGCGAGGGCTAAAAAATTTATCGAAGAATTTGGTGATGCAATGGTTGAATTAGATGCTCTTGAACCAGTAGTATTGCAACAAATGGTAAAAGATGAGGTTGACAAATTTTTTGATTTTGATAGTTATAACGATGATATTTTACCAAATCAGAAAATACACTTAGAATATTTTAAATCCATGTTTGAAGGATCTGGAATTAAAGATTTTACCATTGAAGAGGAGGAAGAGGATGATGAAGAATAAACGTAAATGTGCTAAACCTAATTGTGATGGAGATCGCCATGATGATTGTCAGCATTGTTTTGCATGTTGTCGCATTCATGATTATATGCCACAAGTGAAATTCCAAGAGAAGGACACATTCATTGACAATGCTACAGAGATTTCTGTTTCTGAAGTTCCCAAAAAGAGTAAAAATATAGTAAAGATTATACAAATTTGGTTACAAAACTGGTTACATAATTGGAAGTATAGAAAGGCATTCAGACATTTTGATAATTGTCCAATATATAAAAAACATAATAAATGTGCGTGTCTAATAATAGAGGCTGAAGGGAGTGGAAAGAAAAGACATATAGAAATCTTTGATCATACTTGTATTAGATGTGGCAAATCAACAGATAAATATTTTTGCTCTGAAAGATGTGAGAATATTGATGGAGCTGATTTTGTGAGTAAATTGCCGATAGCAGAGGTCACTAAATGCAATTGTGGTGAAGATAGTACTTGTCTTTGGGAGCCTTGCTGTTATTGTTCGGGATTAAAACCATGTGAAGGCTGTCAAACAATGGAGGATTTTGTATGAGTAAATTGCCTATAGCAGAGAAGGACACTAAACGCAAATGTGATCGTTTTATTCCTCATGGATATTTTGGTAAATGTCGAAAATGTGGTGGTCACAGAGATCATCATAAATGGGATGCATATAAATTGATGAAGTTTAAACTCCAAGAACTTTTACAACATCACAAAATAACCTCTTCACAATATTTAGAAGATGAGGTGAAAGAGCTTATTAAGTTAACGGAGGAATTAAATTCACGATGTTATCTATAGTAGAGAAAGACACTCGCAATTGTGTTTGTTGTTACATTTGTAAAATATGCAAATCTGATGATTGTATACACGAAGTAGATGAAAGTTTATGTAAAAATTGTGACTGTCATAAAGAGACAGAGGATACTAAACATAAATGTCCTTTTAAGATGGATTTTTGCAATACAAAAAACGGATCAAGATGTATTCATTGTTTTGATAAATCAATAAAAAGGAGGAAAAATTAAATTGCAGGAAAATAAGGTTAAGGTAAGATTAGACAATTATGGTCTACCTATTTCATGTCTTCAGTGTGGGAATGTATGCTTACATCAATATGAGCGATTAGATCAAGGGAAAGAAGCTATTTATTGTGATCTATGTGTTGAGGTGTTTAGACCAGGGCTGATTACAAAACCTATTGAAGATTGGATATGTTCTGAATGTAATAAAAGACGTGAGATAAATCGAGACATCGCAACATCGCTTGATTGGTTTTATAGGAGATGAGCTTTAAATGAGTATAATGCCGATTTCTGACACTAAATGCAACCATGATAATCAAGCTATGAAACATAGATATGATTGGTTATGCAGTTGTAGAAAATGTAAGGATTGTGGGGAAACAGTATTTATATGTCCTGCATGTAAATCAATTAAAAAGGTGAAAGAGACTAAATCTAAGATTAGAAGCACACTCCTTGTTAATTATGAGAGAGCACTCAATGAACAATTAAAAAAAACAAATTCTCACCATAAAAAGAAATACCCAAAAAGAATATTACAAGTATTCAAATCCATGATTACCTATCGCAATATAATAAGAGATGCTAAAACCATGATTATTGATGACAAAGGAATGGAATATATTAATAGTAAGATTTCAGATATAGTAGGATTTAAATTAGTAGAAGCTCCAAATAAGCAACTAGTTCTCTGTGTTAATGAGGATAAACTTGAGGCACTTGATCAATTTATGTTTCTATATGATTCAATTTTTGTTGATCTGGTTCAAAGATCTAAACCAAAAATGCCTATCGATTACATGATCTTATATCCCTCACAGGCATTCAAATTGTCCAAAGAAAAACTTGATATGAAAGGTTTATCTAAAGTATCTAGTTCTGTTAGGAATCAAATGGATAGCGAACTTTTTACACTTCAATCAGCATATGCAGTTCTTCCTCGAAGATTAAATCCAGGTGAAGATTTTGTGAGAAAAGCAAAAATCCCTCCAAATATGTTCACAAGAATGATTACCACTATGGGTTGGAGTGTTGCTGATTTTAAAAAGATGGATGAGGAAACTAGAACTTTATTTCTCAATTTCTTATCATTGGATCTGGTTGTTATTGAGTTCGGAAGAAAACCTACTTATGAACGGATTGAAAAAATGGGGATCACTGGAATGGAAGAGTTTGATTCCATAAGTCATGAATTTTTACGTATATATATTAGTATGTCAAGTGGGATAGTATATATTCAAGGACTGGAAGATGTAGAAGTGTTAGAGGGGCAAATGATGGGGGATGACATGTTTCCACCCACTCATGATTTCTTTAGTGAAATCCTGTGGTGTATTGAATTTATCTATGAGCTGAACAAAGCGTTCCAGAATAAAGTCCCTGTTACCAGAGTATTGAGACAAAAACATGGGAGAGGGGAGATTACTAGATATAATCAAAGCAATGTTACCAAAAGGCATTTGAAAAATCAGAATCCAAAATACGCTTATAAAAACCCTAAAACAAAACATAAGACACCTAGTGGTAAATGGAACTGGAATTATGCTTCAATGGTGAGTGAATATTTTAGACACTATTATTATTGTGACGTAGAAGATTGTGGGAAAAGAATTTTTAAGTCTGGATTGATTATTATTTGTCCCAAATGTAAAGAACCCTCTTGGTATATGAATGATAGATGTACTGATTGTGAGTGTGCATTACCTAAACTGATGTGTTTTGGAGGAGATGAACCACATGAAATGGTGATCAGAGTAGAAAAGACTAAAATCAAATCTCATACTCGTAGACCAGATCTACCAGAGAGGGATACAATAATAGTAACGAAGTGATATTATGAGAACTAACGGATTAATTAAACAATTAAAGAACAAGAACAAACAATATGGTGAAATTGATGGAACTTTACCATTCAATCTACTCATTAATAAATATTGGCAAACCCATCCCTTTAAGGGTTCTAAAAAATATTTTTCGACTTGTATCATTCCACTTCTTTATGATAAACATAATGGTGAAATATATATTAAAAAGAAGCCTCCTTTTTGGAGAAGAACAAAAATTGTTCGTATGCCTAATGAATTTCAGAAACTCATCAGCAGAGTGCTTAAAGGAACTCCTATGCGAATTAATTATGGATCAGTCAAACCAGATGAGTATGACTATATTGTAGAAACAATGGAGGGAATGTTATGAAATTACATGCAGAGAGAATTACTTACAGAAAAAAGAACAAAAATTTATTTCGGATAAGACTTAATTCCCAAGGAAGAGTAATAACACGACCAAACACATACACATATTGTGGATTGCCAGCTAAAAAAGAACTTCTAGATGAAAATAATAAAATATGTGAAATATGTGCGCAGCTATATTGTTTTGAACATAGAGACGAAAAACAAGGAGTGTCGAGTATGTATCCCTCGAATGAAAATGATTTGGAATATGGGGCTTGTGGAACTTGTTTACATCAAAAATATTTCACACCAGAATTGTATTTGGAATTGCAGCTACTTAACATTAAATGGAAGTTAAGTTTTGGAGGGACACTAACTGTTTTTTCAGATATTATACCTAAAAATGCATACTATTTGAGATTGGTGATGATCTTGCATACTCATCAGAGATTAACCAAGGATTTCTATATTACTATGAAAAAACGTAAAATGCATACTGTAGTTCAGATGATGGATCCACATGCGATTGTTCATAATTGGTATCAACATCAGAGAAAGATTATACATAACCCTAATGGGATGTTGAAAGGATTCACAGTAATTCATGGGTGTCAAAATTACTGTAGTAGTAGAATGTATAAAAAAAGGAATAAAAAAAATGAATAGATGGATTTTAATCTGGAAAATATTAAATCCTAGAAATAGAGGTCCTGCTAATTTTGCCAATTATGATAATTGGGGGCATACCCACATGAGAATTAAACATTATTATTTGAGATATAAATATATAATCAAAGCAATAATTTCTATCGCTTTTGGAATGAAAAGAGATTACCTTTTTGGTGATTGGGAAATAATATACTATGGAGGTGGTGGAACACCATGGATGTCTGGGGGATATGGATCTTATTGGATGCAAGTTGATGTTAGTACGACAGAATGGGGATATGCCCACTTTTCGAATAGTAGTGAATAAATAGTTGACATATATTTTAAATCATAAACAATTCTAAGAAGTTAAATATTAAATATTTTAAATCAAACATATGGCAAAATTTGTAAAAAATAGAAAGATAATTGGGGTCATATTTTCAATTCTCTCAATTACATCAGTTATATTTTCTTTCTTTATTATTTATGCTCTCTGGGAATGATTTTACAGGACTTATCCTATTGGATGTGATAAATCTTTGGAAATTCTATTGAGTGTATAAATAAAGTGAAAACATTTAAGATGTTATTCTCTATACTAATTATCATATGAGAAGATACGTTATTGTACTATTCATAATTTTAATTGCGAGTACCATAAACTCAACTAATATCGTTGAAGTAGAAGCTACAAATGATGAATTTCATTATAAATTAGAACAAAGTCAAGTTTTGAATATAGATTTTACAGACTTAATTTGGTTAAATTTTACATTTCCAAATCGACATTCAACAATTATATTTGATGAAGAGAGAGTATTCAGAACGGATCTCACTACTAAATTGTATGTAAGCATGACTGGATCAGGAGAATCTTATTCAACACTTATTACATTGGGAAGTCAATCACATAGGTATAATGTAGGTTACAGAACAGAACGGAATGCAACTATTTCTTTACTATTAGAAACCAATACCTTTTATTTTGGAAATGTGGAATTGGTATCTTTTCCAGTATATGATGTCACAAACAAAGTTGAGTTTTTTATGGATTATGACAATGCAATATATGTCCATCTCAAGTATTATACTCCAATACCAATTACTGAAACAGAGACTAATGTTGTATTTGAGTATAGAATAGAAAATAGCCAACATATAATAATTGATGAAGTTGATTTAATATGGTTCAATGTAACATTTAGTAATCATAATTATAATTCAGCTATTGACTTTGGGATACTTTCAACTATTGTCTTTGGGGACACTCGCTCACTCATACAACTTAATATATTCTATTATGAATTAAATATGTACTATTTTGAATGGTCAATACAATACGGTGTAGTATCTTATAAAACTGAACCAACAGTTGGTCCTTTAGAAGAAGTAGGATTAAACGTGTTAAGTGGTGAATGGTATTACAACAACACACGGATAACTTCAACACCACTATTTGATTTTTTCAATGGTGTACGTTGTTATGTATATGCTGTAGATGAATATATTGATATTGAATTAGTTTATGATTCAGAATCACCAATTACAAAAACAATCACTGAAACAGTAACAGAACATGAGAATAATATCCCTACAACTGATTACACCACAATCACGGATTATGCTGAAATAACTGAAACCGAAACAATTACAGAAACTATTAATAATAAATCTGGAAAGAAACAGACTACTACAGAAACAATTACAGAGACTTCTATCGATATAGAAACAACAATTACCCCTGCTTCGCCAGTACCTACAACCAGTGCTTTCACAATAGGATTATTGTTAATAGGAATAACTGCAATACGATTAAAAAATTATATAAAATAGTAATTTTAAAGTTGAAACCATTTTTCATTGAAATCCATTTCTTTATTTTTCTTGGGAGGAAATTGTGAGTGTTTCTTTATAGAAAGGATTATTGGTTTATCTTTAGAAATTTTCTTCAT
>SDBV01010420.1_pt1 | contig 12178 bp, 11 predicted proteins | sample 2277081 | NCBI WGS metagenome assembly SDBV01 (sample SAMN10402039, study PRJNA504765) | marine sediment metagenome | isolation source: marine sediment core GS10_PC15, 223 cmbsf | place: Arctic Ocean: Southern Knipovich Ridge | collected 2010 | reverse complement strand
CCTATTCAGCATTTATTGGACTGAATCGTTTTGACACCCAGCAAGCTCAACAAAAAATTTAAGGAAACGACTCGAAGCTAACCAGGCGTGAGTCGTTTTTCTAGTTATGTTAACCTTATTTTTTCGTACTCCTGCGACATCACTCACCATAAATAAAGTAAATCTTTAAAGGTATTTTGCTTAAGACAATTTTATGTGGAATAGAGCCGAACCACACGGACACCTTGTTCTCGTAACCCATATGTAGCTTTATATACTTCACCCTCGCTTGCAAATGTAGAAATTATTATAACCAGTTCTGGTGAAGGTTGGATATTTGCTGGCGACGAAACAGGAATGCCAGAAATCGTCTTGCCCCACTTCTGCGGGTCGCTGTCAACAATTTCTTCAATATGGCATAAATCCAAGATCGGTGTCCTGGTGAGAAGCTGTGAAGTATGGATTCCCGCCCCCCAGAGGATGACTCGCCCAGCGGCTGGCAATTCTCTCATCAGCATCTTTGAAATACGCCCCCATCCTTCTTGCTGCTCCCTAGCTATGTACTTTTGGACGATGCTACAGGCTATGTCGAAATCATTCTGCCGTTGTACAAGCTGGCTCTTGGCACGACGTGCCCCCACACAAATTACAGGATAATCATCGACATCATTTAGAATCTCATGTGCCACCACCTCTAAACCCGCTGTCCCAAGGCAGTTTGTCAGTGATACTTCTGAGAAATATTGAAGGTGCTCAAAGGCAAAATACCCATTTGGCCATATTTCTGGTTCGGTCAGACACGGTACTTCAACAAGTAGCAGGCCATCCTCACGTAGTATACTGAGCATTTTGCAAAGAGACTCCACCGGATTCATCAAATGTTCCAATATATGCGTGGAAATAACTAAGTTATACGCTGAATCTATTACTATATCTTCAAAAAATCCAACACGGATTCTAAGGTCGTAGAGCCGTCGCGCAACATCCGCAACGGTTGCCGAAGGGTCAACGCCGTCTACATCCCAGCCGCTATCTCGGAAGGCGCTAAGCGTGTAGCCATTGGAGCACCCTACCTGAAACGCCTTCCCACCTGTCATTCCTTGTCTCTCTACAAAGGCAATCTGCCGGGCAACGCTTTGAACCTTCGCTGCCGCAGGCTTTCCGGACCGACCCGGGTTAGCATAATTAGAAAAGTTACTGTAATATCGCTTGAGTTCACTCTGAGGAACAACCGGGTCCTGAAGAACCATACCACAATCATGGCATACCCTGATGCCAATACGCACAGGGCCTATTCCCACCACATTCCAAGTTTCGTCAAATACCTGCCAACCTGCAGTTCCACCACACAGGAAGCACGGGCGGCGGTCACTTTCCCCCATCCCCATTTCTTTTAGTCCGCTAGAACCCATAAGCCGCTCCTCCGCTCAATAGTTATCATCCGGACTGGTTTCAATCTTTATGATGCGTATTGCTTCTTCCATGCGACACTTAGCAGTCGCAAAAATTACCACCTTCTATCCTTTATTTACCGGCGTGCTGGATAAGCTCCCAGGCAATATCCGCATATTTCTGTGTTTCTCTTGATATCGAAGACACATAATTTGAAAGATGTTCCCGTATCTCATGACGCTGTTCCCAAACCTTCTCAATTTTGTCCAATGATGCCAACTCGTTCATATCCTGAATCCTTATAATGTTATGTGCTTGACCAGTGCTTTGCATAAAGCCGTCAATACTCGGGTCTCCACTCAAAGCAACACCAGGAACCCGTTGGGTAAAAGCAAAAGCCAGGGCATGACGTCTCATGGAAATAAGGAATTCCGATGTCTGATAGAGTGCTAACGTTTGTTCTACATTATACTCCCCCCTTAAGACGTGAGCCCTAGCTTTTTGACGCATCTTTTCCCTGACGGCAAAAGCAGTATTGCGGTCATCTTCCAGAGAGGTATCCACTCCATATGTTTGTTGAGCAACAAACAGTATGTCAACATCTAGAGTATCAATAACATTATCGCATAATTGAGCTAAGTCTTTGAAAAATCTACTTTCGTCTTCGTGTACTCTTCCTAGCAAAACAGTATGGAGAGACCGTACTGAAAATGCTACTAGATTATCCATACTTAATTGGATTCCTTCTTTTTTTAGTATACTCATACCTTCTTGTTTTCGGTCACGATACTCAAGGCCTAGTGCTGGGTCGTACAAAACGGTTACGCGCTCCGCAGGTATTCCCAATTTTTTAAGCTCTATCTTGGACTGCTCTTCCCGTACTGTAATCGCATCAGCATTTGAAACAATGAATTTAGTAAGTTTCCCACCAATCTCTGTCTCACAAGGAACAATTGTCATGCCAAAGACCATAATCGGTTTTTGGAAGAACTTCGCCAAAGTTGTCAGAAGGGCAAAATATGGAAGTGGTCCTCGAAACAAGTCAAGGCTAATATCTACGAACAGACGCCCGCTACCAAAGACAACCAAATTGCAGCTCTCTAGCTCCTTTCTTATTTCGCCAAGGTGGGTTGTAATATCGCCAGGATTCAGCCCATTAAACCACCTTCCCTCGCTAGCTGCTCTCGTCTCATGGTCAAGATTCTTTATGGAAGTGACGTTATAAAGGGCGTCAAACTCCTTATCTGGATGTCGCGACAGATGCGTAATCCGGACATCAGGAAGCTTCTTCCTTAAACTATCTCCAAACACGACTAGTGATGCGTGGTCACCCAGATTGCGTGTATCATAGCCGCCAGCCAAAAGTATCTTTTTAGGAGTCATATTTTATCTTCTCTTACACTAGCCCAACGTTATTATTCTGTCAAACACATATAGACTATTTCTCTGCTTCACCTATCATATCCCTCTTCTTGCCAGCACCATAATCTCTCTCCCTATACCCTGCTCTGCGAGTGCCGTGTAAAAAGCGCGCTTTACGCTACCGAGTCCTCCAAGCTGGAGGTTCATTTCAACCTCTTTGCGCCGGCTATGACAGTTTCTCCCCAGAGCATCATTCCCAACGTAGTTTTCCCCCATCAACAGAAAAAGCTCCATTGGGAAGGTAGCAGTCTTGAGCAATATATCAAAGCCGGTTGAGCATAGCAGACGCTCAAGCGATTTGAAGTTAAAGTAGTTGATGTGCTCCGGGGGACTGACCCACCACGGCTCGTAACCCATGCGGTCTCGGAGCACCTTCTGCAGTGGATTGTAGTCATTAGGCACAATTACACAGAACAGCCCGCCGGGCTTAACTAATTTGTGACATAATCTAACTATGCCGACCGCATCGGAAACGTGTTCCAGAACCTCATACGTGTGAACGACGTCGAAAGTGGCCGGTTCAGGGGTTTGTTTTCCCCCCAGAACATCGTTCACTACATCCAGCCCCAGTCCCCGGGCATGCTCGCATGCCTGCTGTGACGGCTCAATGCCAAGTGTTTCCCATCCGCGCTCCTTGCCGAGCTGTAGGAAGAAGCCCAGACCACAGCCGATATCCAGGATACGGCGGCGTTCCACTGACAGGTACGTTTCAAACATATCATATTGCTCGGCGTATACCATTCGCCACCATTCGAGGTCTTCGCGTATCCTGTCAATGTACAGGGGTCTTTTCCTGAGAAACTGTTCTGAATAATAGCCTGACATTTCCTCAGCGGTCGGTATTGGAATAATGTGCTTGAAGCCACAGGTTTGACACTCGATAACATCAAATCCCTTAACTGAGTCAATCACCTCGCCCTGATGCTCTCTCCAGGCTTTTGTCTCAGGCATGGCTCCCTTCCATGTTTATAGCCAGTACTTACCCCTATTATGCCTGGTGTCAACAAAGTGGTCAAGTAATTGCCATTATGCATTCGGCAATGCGTCGGGCACCATGACCGTCTATAAGCTGCCAGCCTTTGTTTCTCATATTTTGCCAGGCTGCTTTGTCTTCAATAAGCCAGGAAACTGCATTCTGGATTTGAAGTGGTGTTATATCCTGATAAAAGCCGAGGGACAGATTCATGCCCAGTTTCTTGTACAGTTCCAAATCTCGATGGTCTTCACTATGGTTGGCAACGATGATGGCGGGAACGCCCACCGCCGCCAGTTCATACAACGTGGTTCCCACTGCGGTGATGGCTATGTGCGAATCTGCCATGAGCGACGACAGGTTGTTTTTGTTTCTGATAAAGGTGAGCCCTGGGTCATTACTCCTTTCCATCTGGACCAAGCGGGGGTCAGTAATGAAAGCCGGACCAATGACCACCGTAATCACTACCGGCCCGGATAGATAGCGCAAAGAAGCCACCATTTCATAGGTGAGCTGCCTGGGGTCACTGCCTCCCATCGTAATCAAGATATGATAGGGGGGCTGGTGCTGCCGCCTCTGGCTTTTCTTTCTGGCTTTCAGGTACGTTTCATCTACCGGCACATACTTGGCACCACCATAAACCCGGCCGGCAACACCCGGCCAGTCGAGCTTGTTGTCAAAAAGGGCTGACGGGTAAATCACCACGTCAGCATTAAGCCTAGCCGGTGTAGTGTTGTCCATGAGTATGAGCTTGTGCCCCATTCGTTTGAGAGTTTTAATAAGTGGGCTTATGTCTTTCTTGGTATCAAAGACGAGAGTTTTCGGTGCTTTGCTGATGATTGAAGGTAGCTCCTGGCCATCTAGTTTACATAACACGAAAGGAAATTCCTGAGCGCTTACCCTGTTCATAGCCACGGGGTCGTTATTGATGACGAACAAGCTCGGCTGCCCCGATTTGAGGAACTCCCTGGCGATGACCAGGCTGCGATGCAGGTGCCCCATACCGATGCCCTGCCCTGCCTCAGTCCAGAAAACAACCTTTGGGTCGGTTGCATTTGTCATGGCAGTGGCCAGTAACTAGGATTGATAAGGCGTTCATCCTGCAACGCTAAGTTGGCAGCTAGCTTAAGCTCGTCATTACTTAGCGGGCCAGCCGTGGCTGCCTCCAGAGCTGAGCTTAGTTCCGGTTGGTTGCCTACCCCGATAAGAACAGTGTCAATATAAGCAGATGACAGGCAAAAACGCAGGGCTATTTGTGGTAGTTTGCGCCAACTTCCGGCCAGAATACGCACGACTTTAGCCGCCTGCTGGCGTAAAGCAAATAATTCCTCAGGCAGCCACTCTGCCTTCTCGCTGAGTGCGCCCTTGAGCAAAGCCGAGCGGCATATAACGCCAATTTTAGCTTGACTGGCTTGAGGGAATATCTTGGCTGCCATCCGCTGGTCCAGCAGGTTGTAGGCTAATTGCAATATGTCGAAGTGCCCGGCTTCGATAACCGCCCGGGCTGACTCCTCTCCATAAACGGAAGCGCCCAAGAAACGAATTATGCCCAGTTCCCTGGCTCTCAGCAAGACTTCAGTCATCTCTCCCCGGTTTAAGATATCAGTGGTTGCATTGTGAATTTGAACAATGTCAAGCCAGTCTCTATTCAGTGCCTTCAGGCTTGCCTCCAATGAACCGTTAATTGCCGCTTGAAGTGACTTGCCGGTCAGCATCTTCCCATCCTCTTCGGGTATGGGAACTTTGGTGGCAAAGTAGCAGTCGTGCCTGTGGCCGAGTGCCTCGCCGAGCAACCTCTCACTTTCTCCGTAGGCCGGGGCAGTGTCAAACAGGTTAATTCCCTGGTCAGCAGCATATCGGAGTAGATAGACCGCTTCACTCCGGTCGGGGTATGCAGATTGCCCGGGCTGACGAATACCGTAGTCAATGCCCAGTTCGGCCGTGCCCAGTGCCAGAATGGAGACATTTAGGTTTGTCTGCCCCAGTATGCGGTGTTCCATCAAGCCTATCCAGCTTAAGAAATTAATCTCTTTCGCGGTACACTATGCCTATTTTCTTCCCCTCCAAATACTTGTCTATGTCTCCATCGTCAACAGCTTGTCTAACTACCCTGAGGGCTTCAAATGATGCTTCTACCGTCTTCTCGATGTCCTCATCAGTGTGCGAGAACGAGATATACACCGGGCCGCCAAAAAGGACGCCTCTCTTCACCGTCTCCTGCAGAAAAAGGCTCTTGAGCTCCAGAGATTCTTGCTCTGAGCTATCCCGGAATACCAATCCAGAACGAGGGGGGTTACCCTGCAAGTATAAGTCAACTCCAGCCTCCCGGGCGGCCTTGCTTAGCCCATGCCGGAGCTTCTTTCCCTTTTCCCAGATGTGGGGAATGACGTTCCTGGTTCTGATCTCATTTATGGTAGCCAGGGAAGCAGCCATAGCCAGTGTCTCACCGGAGAAGGTCAGGGAGAAAAATATCTCTTCGAGCTCTTTCATAAACTCTTTCTTGCCCACGATTGCCGATATGGGCAGGCCGTTAGCCATGCCCTTGCCACAACAGGCAAGGTCAGGAACGATGCTATAGTATTCTTGAGCTCCCCCCAAAGCATAGCGAAACCCGGTACATATCTCATCCAGGATAAACAGCGCCCCATTTTTGTGAGCTGTGTCAATCACTTCCTGGAGGAAGTTATCCACTGGCTCAATCCCGGGCTGCTCCATAATCACGGCCCCGATTTGATTAGGGTATAAGTCAAATAACTTCTCCAGGCTGGACGGCTTATTGTATTCGAAGGCATGGATTAGCTGTCGATTGAACTCAGGGATGCCTTTGTCCAGTGAAGTGGTCACGGCATACCAGTCATGGCAGCCATGGTAACCGCAGTAGGCTATATGGTCTCGGCCGGTATAAGCGCGGGCGATGCGGATGGCGGCCATAGTGACATCGGCACCATTCTTGCCGAACCTGACCATTTCGGCGCAGGGGATTATTTCCACCAGAAGCTCAGCCAGCTCTACCTCCAGGGGATGCATCAAGGTAAAGGTATTGCCGTCCCGCAGTTGTTTGATTACTGCCTCGACCACTGCCGGGTAGTCATAGCCCAAAATAATCGGGCCCAGTGCCATAGGGTAGTCTATGTACTCATTGCCATCCACATCCCACACATGGCATCCCCTCCCTCTGGCCAGGTATTTTGGTGCTACCCCCTCAACGAACTGGTCTGGGCCTTTACTGAGGGTCTGGGTGCCTTTGGGAATTACCTTTATGGCTCGCTCCCAGAGAGCATTGGACTCGGTCAAAATTCTATCATTTGGTTTCGGCATTTACTCTCCTCAGGTAACCTTTATCCTGTGCCAGGGATTTAAGGTAGCCTTCGTTCCGGATAATGTGGCTATTGATTTTCAATAGATGCGGCTCCTTCTCCAGGAGCTTCAGGATATCCTCAGTATAGAACATCCCTCCTTCCTGAAAAAGCCTTTTGAATATTTCCCTGACCAGTATTAAGTCCTCTTCCTGGTCAACGGTCCAGCGCAAGTGGGAAAGATTTACCCGATATGAGAGCGACTTGATTTTGAAAAGCTCGGGGTGCTTGGTTATATAAGGACCCACATGTTCTCTCTCCGAAGGTAATCTGGCTTCCTGCCATGCCTTCTCTAAGGCGCGAAAGGAGCATACCGAAGTATCCAGGCCATCCGGGAAAGTTTCATTCGTGCCCACGACGTCGTAGTCTTCTAGCTTCAAGAATTCCCCGACTACCCGGTCCACAATCAGTGGGTCAATCAGTGGACAATCACCGGTTATACGCACAATCGGGTCGGCATTATATTCCCGGGCTGCCTGGTAGTAGCGGTCCAGAAGGTCATCAGGGCTGCCGGCAAATGCCATTACCCCCCATTCCTGCGCCTTCTCCATGATAATTTTATCTTCGTCAAGCCGGCTTGTAGCCAGAACTATGTCTTCGATAGTGTTGGCTTTTCTAAGACGGTAAATGAGGTGCCAGAGAAGGGGCCGGCCACCGGCTTCCTTAAGAACCTTCCCGGGCAGCCTGGTTGAGCCCATTCGAGCCTGTATTATGGCCACAACGTGCTTCATACATCCCCCCACTCAATCGGCTCATGAGCAGCGATGTCTTTCCGGGCAACCCTGCCCACAACCAGGTCAATATACTTTGGCTCCAAGCCAGCGCAGGGTCTCACCACCTTCAACATTTCTCTGGTAATGGCAGTCCCCCGGGGTATATCTGCCGCAGCATAGATTCCCCTCCTTGCCCATTTCCGCTCGGGGATTTCTGCCTCCGCAGGACCCTTAATTCCGTTTCCTAAAGCCGATTCCAGAAGGCGAATTTGCCGCACCATTTCCCTGAATTCATCTATTTCCAGGGCATACGGATGGTCAGGGCCGGGCAGTGACTTATCAATGGTGATGTGTTTCTCGATGACACAGGCGCCCAGAGCCACCGCGCCCAGGGACACGATTATCCCGGGGGAATGGTCCGAATATCCCACCGGAAGTTGAAAGGCCCTTTGCATCGTCACTATAGCTTTAATATTAGCGTCTTCCATCCGGGGCGGGTAGTTAGATACACAGTGAAGCAGAATGATATTATCATTGTCCTCACCGCGGATAGTACTGACCGCCTCCTCCACTTCACTAAGCGTAGCCATGCCGGTGGAAAGGAGGAGCGGTCGCTTAAAACCAGCCACATGCCTCAGCAGGGGATAGTTGGTTATGTCGCCAGAAGCTATTTTGAAGGCGGGCAAGCCAAGGCGGTTAAGAATGGAGGCACTTTCCTCGTCAAAAGGTGTTGATAGGAAAATGATATTCTGGCTTTCAGCGAATTTCGCCAGCTCCTCATGCCACTCTATCGGTAGCTCGACTTCCTTGAACGCCTGATATATCCTTTCATATTTGGGGCTTACTAATTTATCGGCAGTGAAGGACTGGAATTTCACCGCATCGGCACCACATTTCTGGGCCGAGGCAATCAGTCGCTTGGCTTGCTCCAGCTTGCCATCATGGTTGGAGCCAACCTCGGCAATGATAAAAACTGGCTCACCTTCTCCGACAAGTCTTTCGCCTATTCTCACTTTCATCGCCGATTATCACCTTCGATAATATGTGACCACTTTTTTCACCGCTGCAATCACATCCGTAACATCCCTGTCACTCATTACGGGGAAAACGGGCAGAGTGATGGCTCTATTGTAGTATCTTTCCGCCTTGGGGTAGTCCCCCACCCGGTATCCAAACTTATTCCGGTAGAATGGATGAAGGTGTAATGGCATGTAGTGGACGTTCACCCCGATATTTTCCGCCCTGAGGGCTTCAAAGACCTCCCGCCTACCGGCTTTGAGTCTCTCTGTCTCGAGCTGAATAACATATATATGATACACGGCTTTCACCGAGTGTTCTTCGAAAGGCGTGATGACCTCTTCCATTTTGGAAAAGGCTTCGTTATACCTGGCCGCAATTTCCCTCCGTCTTCGGATAAAGTAGTCCAGTCTCTTCATCTGGCTGGCGCCCAGGGCACACTGGAAGTCGGTAACCCGGTAGTTATATCCTGGCTGATGTATTTCATAATACCAGGGACCCTGGCTTGGTTCATAGACGATACCATGGTGGCGCAAAGCTCTTAGCTTGTGATACAGCGCTTCGTTGTCGGTTAGAATCATGCCGCCCTCGCCGGTGGTGATATGCTTTACCGGATGAAAGCTGAAAACGGTCATATCGGATAAGCTGCCTATCTTTCCCCCTTTGTATTCGGCTCCTAAGGCGTGACAGGCATCCTCAATTACCATCGAATCTCTTGCTCTAGCTATGGCTTTTATCTCGTCTAAGTCAGCCGGGTGGCCGGCAAAATCTACCGGGAGAATAGCCTTGGTCCGAGGTGATATCCGCCTCCTGATTTCATCAGGGTCGATATCCAAGGTGTCATCTCTTATGTCAGCAAAGACAGGCTTGCCGCCACAGTGGACGATAACGTTAGCCGTAGCGGCGAAGGTAATAGGTGTGGTTATCGCCTCATCACCGTTGGAAATGCCGACAACGGCGCAAGCCGCATGCAGAGCCGCCGTGCCGCTGGCAACAGCCACCGCATATTTAGCACCACAGCACTCAGCGACCTTCCTTTCAAACTCGTCTACTCTGGGGCCTTGTGTAACCCGGTCGCCCTTGAGCGCCTCAACAACAGAGGCAATATCCTCACTATCGATCGACTGATGTCCGTAAGGGAGAGGTTCGGCTCTTACCGGTACTCCGCCCTCAATCGCCAGCGGCTCCACTTAAAACCCCTCTATCATTTTCTTCAGCTCGTCTCCGGTTAGCCACCAGCTATTGTTATCACTGGTATATCTGAAACCATCGGGAATGGACTTGGCACCCTTCAGGTTATCTCTGCTCCGGGAAGGAACCCCTCGTCCAATAACAAAATAGCTATCAAATTCCATGCCGTGCCTGGCTTCTTCCTCAGTCAGCAGAATCTCATTTACCTTTTCCCCAGGGCGTATTCCGGTAATCCTTCTTTCAGCTCCGGGGGCAATGACATCAGCTAAATCGGTAATCTTCATGCTGGGAATTTTGGGGATGAAAACTTCACCACCATGCATCTTGTTGATACAATCGATAACGAAGCGAACTCCCTGGTCCAGGGTAATCCAGAATCTGGTCATTCGCTCATCAGTGATAGTAATCGCGCCGTCTTTGCGCTGCTCCAGAAAAAGCGGCACCACGCTGCCACGGCTACCGACAACATTGCCATAGCGAACGCAGCTAAATCTTGTTTTCCTACCACCGGTATAAACGTTAGCCTGAATGAAGAGCCTTTCCATCACCAGCTTGGTGGCTCCGTAAAGGTTCACCGGGTGAACCGCCTTGTCGCTGCTGATAGCTATCGCTTTCTCAACGCCGTTATCAATGGCCGCGTCAATAACATTGACCGCCCCATCAATATTTGTTCTCACTGCTTCTATCGGATTATACTCGCAGGTTGGCACCTGCTTTAAAGCGGCGGCGTGTACCACGATATCGACCCCGTTCATGGCTCGATATATCCTCTCTCTATCCCTGACGTCACCGATGAAGAAGCGGAGTCTGATGTCGTTGTTAAATTTATGGAGCATCTCTTGCTGAAGCAGCTCTCCCCGGGAGAATATTCGTATCGCCTTGGGATTATGCTCCTGCAAGGCTATTTTGGTGAATTCTTGCCCGAAGGAACCGGTGCCGCCGGTGACCAATACTACCTTGTTAGCTATATTCATTTGAGCTCTCCCATTCATAAAGTATCAAAAACATCAAGGTATACTGTTTGGCACTGCTATACCGTGAACCTCCCAGACATCAAGTTCACCATTAGTATATACCTTATCCAAGCTGAAATCATACTCCAATTTTTGGAGGAGAAAGTCATCTTTCAGAATTACTTTCTCCAGGAGGCACCGGGATAAACTCATAGAGATGCTCATAGTTTGAAAAGTAGCTTTCATCTTTTAGCAAGTCATAATCCGTATCAAAATAGTGGTTGAGAACTACTCTAAAAGAATTTACTGGAGTTATGGACTCATATAGAAGGTGATAGTCTTTATCAGGAAAATAGTAGGCATTGAATATGTTCATCCTTTCATTCATATGTATCTTGTTGGTCAATTCTTCACTCTCAGCTTCCCCGACAGGTTTGGGGCCATGGTCTGCTTGTATAATAATAATAGGTTCAACATCGGATTTTGATAATATCTCATTAATAAGAGCCTTAACTTTTTTGTTAACAAAAAGCGATTGCTCAAGATATCCTTCTCGATAATGTTCCGCAACTTGGCCTTCTAGTTCAAATATATTTATTTTTACATGGTTTCCATTACGATCGAAAATGAATGGTTGATGAGGGCTCAGAATATGGGCAAAAACAAACGTCGGTTCCTTGAGGTCAGGTATATCAGCTAGCACATCAAACGCATTTAATATAGCGCTCCTACCATGATCGCTAAATAAAGGTGCTAAGGCAGTGGTCTTAACCAAATAGCTTGAGAAGTTACTTATTCTCGTCCTGAATACAGTTTTGCCCTGTAAATATACATCTAGATATTTGTCTATACCTTTGAAATCATAACTTGATGGTACAAAAATGCCATGATATCCTTCGGCTTTTAAAAATCGTGAAACCTCACTATTCCCTATCATCTTAAGCAGTGTCGTTGTATTTCCTCGCTCCTCTGCGGTAAGATAGTCCATATTTAAGGAAGAGGCTAACGATAAGAAAGTCGCATTATAGTTACTGCGACTCTTGGTAGCTACATAAAATCCTTTATTAGTTAAGTGATCAATGAATTCACTATTATCGTAGTTGTAGATTTCCTTAAGGGTGCTTGCTCTCGCATATTCGTCCAAAATGATATAGTAAATGTCCGGTAAATTACCTGAACTGC
>SDBV01010419.1_pt1 | contig 12178 bp, 17 predicted proteins | sample 2277081 | NCBI WGS metagenome assembly SDBV01 (sample SAMN10402039, study PRJNA504765) | marine sediment metagenome | isolation source: marine sediment core GS10_PC15, 223 cmbsf | place: Arctic Ocean: Southern Knipovich Ridge | collected 2010 | reverse complement strand
TCAATGATGGTAGAAACAACTAGCTGCTGTATGGTAGAATCCTTAACATCAGATCCCTTAGGGATAGCGGGACCCAACCTTAACATTGCCCCTATCCTGTCCTAATGATGGGGTCCACCTCAAGTCTTATCTTCAAAATCAATGTTGCTAATTTTAATATTTACAGGTTCTGAGATTCTCATACCGTTGTCATAGAGAATAAGCAGAATACAATAGTACTTTAATCCGTCGGGTGTCGAAGAATCAACATGGGAAAGGAACAATCTATATTGCTCTGGAGTAATTATCCTTGTTAGATTTTCCGGTGCCTTTGATAAAGAGAAATTCGAAAGTGGGTTATCACTAATATATACCTCTTTGTGCATCCAGCTCCGGAAAGTCTTTACATCTCTCGCATGAGCAAGCACTGTGAAGAGAGACAACCGGCCCCTATTCTCTTCTCTAATATGCGGGTTATTGGGCCACCGTTCACGCTTCTGCAAGTAGGCGATGTATCGTCTCAGGCCTTTTACGCCGAGTTCGGGGATTGGCTTAAAAAGTCAGTGCTCACCCTAGATGAGATTATCGGAATTACGAAGAAACAGCTCGGGAAGCGTTACGTAGTTCCCCCTATTGTGCAATATGGTGGGCGATACTGGACTTGAACCAGTGACCTCTGCGATGTCAACGCAGCGCTCTAACCAACTGAGCTAACCGCCCACCGCATATTGATTTTACTTAACATCCGGTGCGGAGTCAAGTAGGCACAGACAATGAAGCGCTATTCTTCTACGGGATGCGCCAATTCGCCCATTTATCTTTGTCTACCTCCCCGTTGTAGGCTTGTTTAGGGGTTGCTCCTCGTGCTATGGATGCGGCGGCGGCAGCTTTAAAAATATCACCGACTATGAAAGGTAAAGCTCCCATCCCCAAAAGAGCAACAAAGGTGACGGGTGTTCCGGCCACCATCTTGAGCCACAGCCCAAGCCAAAGGAGTCCAGGAACATAAATCAGAACAAAGTTTGAAAAAAGCATCAGTGCCAGCATACTAAAAAAGCTTCGCGACCTGATATACTTATCAGTAAAGTATCCCAGGAAAAGGGCAGCGAAGATAAAACCGATGAGATACCCTCCCGTGGCGCCGGTAAGGTGCCCAATGCCCCCAGCACTAAACATGGCCATTCCCGCCTTAGGAGCAAACCAGGGAACCCCGGCAGCGCCAATTCCAATATAAGCGGCCAGGCTAACCCCTCCCCACCACCTGCCGAGAAGCACACCGGCGATGAGTACAGCAAAGGTCTGGCCGGTTATGGGAATCGGACTCCACGGAAGATAAAATCTGACCTGAGCCATAACCCCGATGAGGCCAGCCATACCCAGTGCCAGGGCTAGTTTCCTCGGTATACTAAGTTCATATCGCCATTTAAAAACATCGTACTTGGCCCGATTAATTGTGGTAACTATCTCCAATTAATTCTCCCTTTCTCTTAGAAATTCTTAAATAATACGAAACTTATATACCAGTCACCCCCTTCCTCGGCTAAACTGTTGGCTTCTCTCTGCCGATGATGCTAATTTCTATATTCTTGCCGCAGCGTGGGCAGGTCATACTAAGGGCAATTGGCTGGTTCATTACTCGCTCAGCAACTGCTGTAACTATTGAATCGATATTATCCAGGCGCCGGTCCAGCATATCCAGACGCCTCTTAACATCTTCAATATCCGGCATTTGCTCCTGTCCTGTTACGCTGAATTCATTTTCTTTGGCCAATACTGCACTCCATGAAGATCGAAGTTAGACTAATTATATTGGGTAAATGCTGCCATGTCAAAGATATATGGAACCCTGTTCGCCGGTATCACCAATGCACATAAGAATACTTGACTAAAATACTTGCGGTTAGTATTGATTTAAATAAACCAGGTGGCGTATACTAACCGTACATTAGAACATAGAGGAGGTCTCCAAATGCCTGAGGAAATAATTGGCCAGGTAAGTGACTTTTTTTCCCACCCGGTGGTTGCTGGCATTGAGATGACCGGGAAGATAAAGGTGGGGGACAAAATCCACATCAAAGGGCACACTACTGACCAGGAACTGGTTGTGGACTCGATGCAGATTGATAATATGAATGTTAGTGAGGCCAAGGTGGGCGATTCAGTAGGCATAAAGGTTACTGATAGGGTAAGAAGAGGGGATAGTGTCTACAAAGTAATCGATTAAAACAAATATGCCCGGATTTCCCGCAATACAAGCTAGTTCCGCGCTATATGGAATTTTTGCAGTATTTAACCGATGCTCTTAAACAGGTTAGCCATCTCGATGGCAGCCACCGCTGCTTTAAAACCGTGGTTCCCCTCTTTAGTTCCGGCCCGCTCAATAGCTTGCTCCAGGGTATCCGCCGTGATTACACCGAAGATAACCGGTAGACCGGTATCTAAACCAACCTTGGCAATCCCCTTAGTAACTTCGGCCGCAATGTACTCAAAATGAGGTGTCGCCCCCCGAACCACAGCACCAAGGCAGATAACCGCATTAAAACGGCTGGTTTCAGCTAGTTTCTTAGCTACCAATGGGATTTCAAAGGTTCCTGGCACCCAGGCAATCTCTATATTCTCCTCACTAACGCCGTGGCGCAGCAGAGCATCCTGTGCCCCCTCAAGCAGCTTCCTGGTAATGAAGTCATTAAAACGGGAGAGAACCAGCCCGAATTTCAGTCCTTCACCCAGCAGCATTCCCTCAAAATTCTTGCCCATTGCCTCCTCCTTATTATTGAAGTAGATTGTAAACCAATCTCCCTTAATGGGATATTTTATAGTATCAGAGAACCCTTACTTCTCTCCGCCTCTACCTTAGTATAGCTCTTTTCAGAGCAAGATATTATTATTTTGGAGGCTTTGCTTCTCTTCAGCCCTCCTCGGCTTACCTCTTTTGCCCCCAATAGTTATTTATCGGTGATATGCGGCACTTCCAAGAGATGGCCCAACTTTTTCTGTTTTGTCTCCAGGTAACTACGGTTATATGGATTGGGAGTAATAATAATAGGCACTGTCTCCACTACCTTGAGTCCATAACCTTCCAGGCCTATCACCTTCTTGGGGTTATTGGTCAGCAGCCGAATCTGATGCAAGCCGAGGTCAGCCAGGATTTGAGCACCAACGCCATAGTCCCTCAGGTCTGGAGCCAAGCCCAGGTGGATATTAGCCTCCACTGTATCCATTCCCTGGTCCTGGAGGGCATAGGCGCGAATCTTGTTATGAAAGCCAATCCCTCGTCCCTCCTGCCTCATATACAGCAGGACACCCCGACCCTCCTGAGCAATGTTTTGCATGGCCAAAGCAACCTGCTCACCACAATCACACCGGAGGCTACCAAACACATCGCCGGTAAGGCACTCACTGTGAACCCGCACCAGCACCGGTTCCTCCTCGGATATATCACCAAGTACTAAGGCAAGATGCTCATCAGGGTCAATATCGCTCCTATAGGCAACAGCCGCAAACACGCCGTAGTTTGTGGGCAACTTGGTCTCGGCTAACCGGTGCACCAGTTTTTCATGGCGCTGACGATACTTGATAAGGTCAACTACGCTCACTATCTTAATTCCAAATTTATCGGCGACCACCTCGAGTCGAGGTAACCTTGCCATAGAACCGTCTTCATCCAGAATCTCACAGATAACCCCGGCGGGATAAAGCCCAGCTAACCTGGCCATGTCAACTACGGCCTCGGTGTGCCCGGCCCGCACCAGAACACCGCCTTCCCTGGCTCGCAGAGGAAACATATGCCCCGGCTGAATTATATCCTCAGGCTTAGTATCCGGGTCAAGCACCGCCTTTATGGTCTCGGCCCGGTCTGCTGCCGAAATACCGGTGCTCACCCTGTGTTTAGCTTCAATGGATATCGTGAAAGCGGTACAGAATTTTGAGGTATTCTCCATCACCATCAAGGGAATTTTCAATTCGTCTAATCGCTCTCCTTTAATCGGCAGGCAGATTAAACCTCTGGCATATTTGGTCATAAAGTTAATGGCTTCAGTAGTAACCTTTTCGGCAGCTATAGCCAGGTCACCTTCGTTCTCTCTATCCTCATCATCGACAATGATGACAAACTTGCCTGCCTTTATGTCTTCGATGGCCTCCGGAATACTGGATAATCCCATATCTACCCCCTATGAATTAAAGAAAATAAATTAATCTACCGAAAAGCCGTGTTCCTGTAAAAAATCAGCGGTTACTCCTGGACGGCGAGCCAGGGTAAGCCGTTCCACATATTTGGCAATAATATCTGTCTCCAGGTTAACCAGGTCACCCACTCGTCGTCCACCCAGAATAGTATGTTTCTGGGTGTAGTCAATCACCGAAACCTGGAATGAACGAGTATCGAAGTCAACGATGGTCAGGCTTACCCCGTCAATGGCGATAAAGCCCTTCTCCACTATATAGCGCATTACTTCAGGTGGAGCTTCGAATCTAATGAGCATTCCGCCATTACTCTGCAATATGGCAGCTACCCTGCCGGTACTATCCACGTGGCCCTGCACTAGATGTCCGCCTAACGCTTTTCCCAGCGTTAGCGGCCGTTCCAGGTTAACCTCACTTCCCACAGCGAGTAGTCCCAGATTAGTCCGCCTCAAGGTCTCCTGTGTTATGTCTACTGATAACACCCTGGTATCAATCTGAGTTATGGTCAGACAGGCTCCATTAACGGCAATGCTGCCGCCCAGCTCCAGCCCCTGAAGAACGTCGCTGGCGGCTACTGCAATCTTGCCAGGCTGAGCCGAGGTAACTCTACCCACCTCTTCTATGATTCCGGTGAACACCCTTGACCTCTGACATATCCGCTGACCATCAAATCTTCACCAAGCCTCTCTACTCTGACACGCTCCAACCTACTTGAGTCTATCAACTTGTCAACCCCTTTTCCGCCCACCGCCATCTTCGCCTCTTCTCCACCAATGATAATAGGGGCAATAAAAGCAATAATCTTATCCACCAGCCCTTCATCAAACAGGGAGCCGAGAAGAATCCCACCACCTTCGACCAAAACACTGGTAATTTCTCTATCACCCAGCGCTTTTAATAGCTTTGCCAGGTTAACCCCCTCCCTGTCTGAGGGAAATTCTACTAATTCAGCACCAGCCTGAGCAAAGGATGCTCTATCCTCCGGCTTAACTGTCCTGCCTAGCGCCAGAAGCGTATTGCCTGGCTCGCCGAATATCCGAGCGCTCAGTGGTGTGCGTCCCTTGCCATCTACAATCACCCGGAGTGGTTGCTTTCTGACTGTGCCCCCTCTTCCGCCACAACATCTAGTGGTAAGACGCGGGTCATCAGCCAAAATAGTATTCGCTCCGACCATAATTGCATCAGAGATATAACGGAGGTGGTGAACATATTTTCTTGCCTCCTCACCACTAATCCACCTGGAATCACCGCTTCTGGTAGCTATTTTACCATCCAGGCTCATAGCGAATTTTGCGGTAACGAAAGGTAGACCGGTACTGATGAATTTAACATAGGCTTCATTAATCTCACTGGCCTCCTCTTCATGCTCCCCCACCTTTACTTTAAGGCCCTCTTTTTCCAGCTCGCTTTTCCCCTGCCCGGAGACCATCGGGTTTGGGTCAATCATAGCCAGATGCACTTCGTCGATGCCGGCATCGATAATTGCCTTAGTACAGGGTGGAGTCCGACCATAGTGGTTGCAGGGTTCCAGAGTAACATACAGCGTACCACCCCGGGTATTTTCACCGGCTTGTTTCAGGGATGATATTTCAGCATGCCAGGAGCCTGGCGGCTGGGTATACCCCTGTCCAACAACGGCATCGTTCTTAACCACAACTGCCCCCACCGCCGGGTTGGGGCTAACCTGTCCTAAAGCTAATTTAGCCAGGGAAATCGCCTGCTCCATATAGTCCATGCTACTCTCATTCTAGCATCCCATTTCGATAAAGTGCAAATTTTTAGAGTATTCATCGACCTCACCCCCCTTATTACTAGTAACCCCATTCCCTTCCCCAGGATAGGGAGACGCATTCTTGGCATGGGGGGGGGTGCCAGACAATCTCACTTCAGTCTACGCTGGAAGGATAGGGTGAGATGAGGTATAATTGGGGCTAGTCTGGAAAGGAGCAAATGAGAACTTTTCTGCGTGAGATTCTGGGAACTATCATCATGGCCGTAGTAATATTCTTCCTCATACAGACTACAATTCAGAGTTTTATCGTCATCGGCCCTAGCATGAAGGATAGCTTCCAGGAGCATGAACGACTGCTGATTCTTAAGGATAGGATTGCTTATGCCTTTCATGAACCAGAAAGAGGCGATGTTATCGTATTTCTGCCGCCAGGTAATCGGCGAGGTGATTACATCAAACGCATCATTGGCTTGCCTGGTGACACGGTAGAGGTGAAAGCGGGGTCGGTTTATATCAATGGCATAAAGCTGATTGAATCCTATATTAAAGACTACCCCGATTATACCTATTCACCGGTGAAGGTCCCGGAAAACAGCTACTTTGTTCTTGGAGATAACCGTAATAATAGCAGTGATTCTCATAATGACTGGACTGTGCCGCGCCAAAATATAATAGGCAGGGCCTGGTTAACCATCTGGCCACCAGATGAGGTGGGATTTGCACCTGACTATTCCCTGGAGGAGCAACTGGCCGGCTCTTGAAAGGAGTGAAATTGGCAATCAATGTAGAGGAACTCCTTAAAAAATCGGGGGCGATGCTTAAAGGGCATTTTGTCCTCACCTCCGGAGTACATTCTCCCATCTACTGGGAAAAGCTCCGGGTTTTACAGTTTCCCGGCTATACTGAGCAGCTTTGCCGTATGATTGCTGACCGCTTCCGCCAGGATGGAATTCAGGTAGTCGCCGGGCCGACTACGGGGGGTATAATCCTGGCTTTTGAGGTAGCCAGACAGTTAGGAGTCCGCGGTATTTTTGCCGAGAAGGAAGGCACCGAACGAAGGGTGTTCAGGCAAAGCTTCAATATCGACCCGGGTGAACGGGTTCTCGTCGTCGATGACATCATTACCACTGGCAGCTCAGTTCGCCACGTTATGACGGCGGTAACTGAGCAAGGCGGCATAGTAATCGGTGTCGGTGTAATGGTTAACCGCTCTGAGCAGGAGCTCGAATTCGGTGTACCTTTCTTCAGCTGTCACCGTGCCATTACTCAAACATATCCGCCGGAGGATTGTCCCCTGTGCGCTGCTAAGATTCCTCTGGCCAAGCCAGGCGGCCGCTAGTTTTCATACGGTTAAGGCCAAAAGGATATTCTGGCGGCAGTGCTCAGCGGAGTGAGTATAGATAATGCAGAATATTGGCGTAGATATAATAGAGATAGCCCGCATCGAAGAGGCTGTAGGCCGGTGGGGGGAGAGTTTCCTCCGGCGAATATACACCGAGTCTGAGCTTCGGTTATACCATAAGAAGCCTTCATCGCTGGCGGCTCGCTTTGCCGGTAAGGAAGCAGTAATAAAGGCGCTTGGACTAGGCACCAGCTGGAAAGAAATTGAGATACTATCTGAGCCAGATGGCAGACCCTCAGTCCACCTCTGTGGCAAAGCGCAAAACCAGGCCAGAGACCTGGGACTGAATAGCCTTGCCATAAGCCTGTCCCACTGCCGGGAATATGCTATCGCCCTGGTAGTGGCAGAAACAAAATAAGCTTATCTGATGGTTTTAGAATGGGGCAAGAGAACTTTTCCTGGTAAAGGTAAACCTTTTGACCATGGTCAGGACAGGTGGTAGAATTAAACCGGGTCGACCGGCTGGCCGAGGAGAGTGAGATATGTCAGGTCATTCTAAATGGTCTTCAATCAAGCATCAAAAGGGGCTGACTGATGCCAGGCGCGGCCAGCTCTTTACCAAGCTAACTCGCGAGATTATTGTGGCGGTGAAGCAGGGTGGCAGCGACCCCGAGACGAACTTTCGGCTGCGTCTTGCGGTGCAGAGAGCCCGTGATAGTAATATGCCCCACGATAATATCGAAAGGTCGATTAAGCGGGGCAGTGGTGAGACTGAAGGGGCCACCCTGGTAGAGCTGGTTCTGGAGGGTTATGGACCCAGCGGGGTAGCTGTTTTAGTGCAGGCACTTACTGATAACCGTAATCGCACTCTGCAGGATATCCGAAATATATTTACCCGTAACGGCAGCAACCTGGGGGAGAGTGGTTGCGTTGCCTGGCTCTTTGACACAAGAGGACTGATAAGAGTAGATGCCGGCGATTTGGATACCGAGGAGTTAGCCCTGCAGGCTATTGATGCCGGTGCTGATGATGTCGATATAGAATATGCCCACATGGAGATTTACACCCGCCTTGAAGGGCTTGAGTCGGTCAGGAAAGCGCTGGAACAAAAGAACATACCCATTGCCTCCGCTGAGCTATCCATGGTGCCCAAGACTACGGTTGACCTTGAGGAAAAAGCAGCCCTGCAAACGCTGAGGCTGCTGGATAGACTGGAAGAACTGGACGAAGTACAGAGTGTGTCCAGCAATGCTAATTTTACCGACTCTGTTCTGGAGAAATACCAGTCATAATTAGCCACCCTCACCCCCTTTAACAAACTCTATCCCTCTCCCTAAGAGGAGAGTCAAAGAGAGGCGAAGCCTCTCTCATCAATAAATTCCCCTTCCCCTTGACAAGGGGAAGGGGAAAAAGGGGATAGGGTTACCGAAAACAAATGGGAAGGGGTTGGTAAACAATCTCGCCTTATTCCTCCCTCAAGGAGCACAATGAGAATTTTAGGTATTGACCCGGGCACCGTAATTATGGGTTACGGAGTGATAGATACTGAGGATGATGAAATAAAACTGGTTGACTATGGTGTATTTAAGACAGAGCGCTCCCCGATTGGGGAGCGCTTGAGTTATTTTTATGGCGAGCTTCTGAAGGTTATCTCGCGCCATCAGCCTGATGCCGTGGCGGTGGAGCAGCCTTTCGTGGCAAAGAACGTGAGGTCGGCGCTTGCCATAGGCAGGGCTCAGGCAGTAGCCATGCTGGCAGCCGCCAACCAGTCAATCCAGGTTTATGAATATACCCCGGCCCAGGTAAAGCAGAGGGTGGCTGGTTATGGGGCCAGCTCCAAGGAGCAGATTCAGGAGATGGTCAGGCTCCAGCTTGGCTTATCCGAAGTTCCCCGGCCAAGCGATGCGGCTGATGCCCTGGCGGTAGCTATCTGCCACCAACGAGAGGCGCAACTGCAAAGTCTGCTCGCCAGGAACGAGTGAGGGAGAAATGATTGCCAGTCTTCACGGTACAATAGAGTCGCTGGGCATCGAGTGGGCAATTGTGAATGTCGGCGGTGTCGGCTTTCAGGTATACATGCCTACTTCCACCCTGAGCACAATGGGCGCTGCTGGCGCCGAGGTGAAGCTTTTTACTCACCTCCACCTCAGGGAGGACAACGCCGCTCTCTACGGCTTTGCCACTCCTGAAGAGCTGGGGCTTTTCCAAACCCTGATTAGCGTATCCGGGCTGGGGCCCAAACTGGCGCTGGCCATGCTTTCCACAATGACTGTGGAGCGTCTCGCCATGGCGATTGCCACCGGCAGCACCGACCTGCTGACCATGATTCCCGGCATCGGCAAAAAGATGGCCGACCGCCTAATCCTTGAGCTTAAGGAAAAGATAGGCGCCGGCTGGATAGCCGCCCCCGCCGCCGAGCTTGCCCGGGAGAACACCGATGTCCTGGCCGCCCTCATCTCCCTCGGCTACTCCGTGTCCGAAGCCAACCGCGCCGTCGCCACCCTCACCACCTCCTCAGACCTCAGCCTTGAGGAAAAGATTAAGCTGGCACTGGGGTATTTTGGGGGGAAGTAAGCGACAGAATATAAGGGATATTAAATTAAAGGGAAACGACTCGTAGCTGATTAGCTTTGAGTTGTTTTTAGAGTTATGTTAAGTGGTATGAGTTACAGAGGTATAGGCAGGGGGAGGGTTTAATTTGCTGGAGGTGTGAGGGGAATGGGATAGGAAAAGATTAAGCTGCCTCCGGGGTATTTTGGGGGGAAATAGATGGGTTGTATGATAGCATTCAAAGCATAAAAATGTGGAGGCAGAATCATGATAATATCTCATATTGCCCTCAAGAATTGGCGTAATTTTCTCGACGTAGATGTAGATTTAGGGAATCGTGTCTTCTTAGTAGGGCCGAATGCTTCTGGAAAATCAAATTTTCTGGATGCTATTCGATTCTTACGTGATATTGCCAAACCAGGAGGCGGTTTACAAAAAGCTGTAACTGAACGTGGGGGGCTATCTAAGATACGCTGTCTTGCGGCACGACAATACCCTGACATTGAAATAGAGGTGAAACTATCTGATTATTCAAAAGATAAAGCACTATGGACTTACGCCATTGGAATAAAACAAGAGGCAAGAGGCCATCATCTACCATATATTGGCTACGAAAAAGTATTAAGAGGAAACGAAGTTTTATTTACTCGACCCGATGATAATGATAAACGAGACAGGGCACGTTTAACCCAAACATATCTTGAGCAAATTGTCGCAAATCAACGTTTTAGAGAAATCGCTAAGTTTTTTGAGGCGGTCACATATTTACATATGATTCCTCAACTACTACGCCACCCTGAAGCATTCACGGGTCCCGGTATTACGGGAGATCCATACGGGCGAAACTTTTTAGAGACTATAGCACGAACACCTACAATTACCAGAAAATCGCGCTTAAAAAGAATAGAGAGTGCTCTTCGCATAGCTGTACCACAACTAAAAAATCTTACCGACACAAAAGATGAAACAGGAACTACACACCTAGAGGCACTTTACGAGCATTGGAGAGCTAAGGGAGCGAGACAACGCGAGGACCAGTTTTCAGATGGGACTCTACGTCTCCTTGGTCTACTGTGGTCATTATTGGACGGTGATTCTTTATTACTCTTAGAAGAACCAGAATTATCATTAAACACAGGTATAATAGTCAAGTTACCAGCTTTGATGTATCGCTTACAGCAACAAAAAAAGCGACAAATCATTCTAAGTACCCATAGTGCCGATTTATTATTTGACAAAGGTATTGCGGGTGAAGATGTTCTTCTCCTCAGCCCCTTACATGAAGGGACTGAAGTTATGGTTGCCTCTTCAAAGAAAGAGATAAGAGACCTACTAAACGCTGGTTTAAGTGCAGGTGAAGCGATTTTACCTCGCACAAGACCTACAGAACCCCAACAACTCGAATGGGAGCTTTTTAAATAGTGACAACTCCTATTCCAATCCACCTTGTTGTTGAAGACGACCTAAGCGATGCCGTGCTTCGAAAAGTTCTTAGGGAGTCTAGCAATAACTTCGCCGTTGGCTCTTCTTTTGGCAAATGTGGCTATGGCTATATAAAACAAAAAGTACCCGCATTTAACAATGCTGCTAAAGGGACGCCCTTTCTCGTATTGTCGGATTTGGAAGCTGAATGCGCACCAACACAGGCAGAACAATGGTTGAAGGTATCCAAACATCATAACCTCTTATTTCGTATTGCAGTTAAAGAGATTGAAGCTTGGCTCTTGGCAGATAGGTCAGGCTTTGCCTCTTTTTTAAATATTAGAAAGAAACTTATACCTGAAAACGTAGATGAAATCAGTGACCCTAAGCAATTCTTGATAAACTTGGCCAGAAGTTCACGTAAACGGACATTACGCCAAGCTATTGTGCCTATACCAGACAGAACGGCAAGAGTAGGTCCTGACTATAATGGGCAATTATCCTCTTTTGCATTCAATGCATGGAATATTGTAGAAGCTATGAAATATTCAGAAAGCTTACGTAGAACCGTAAAAGCTCTAAACGAATTTCAACCAATATGGACGAACTTATGAGTAAACATCTGGTATGTAGCAGAAGTAGCCATGCCCCAGTTTGAGATAGGTTCCGATTCTGGGCTTACCGGTAACCAGCCATAGAGGAGGCTTCCAATGAAAGCAACTGAAGGCAAGATGGGGCGGGTTTTTGTGATACGGCTGGAGGATGGGGATGTGCTGCCCGGGTGTATTGAACGTTTCGCGGGGGAAAAAGGAATATCTGTCGGCCACGTTATCCTGGTGGGAGGCATAGGTGAAGGTCAAATCGTCGTCGGCCCCCGCCACTCCAATGAAATGCCCCCGGAGCCGATGCTCCTGCCTGTTGAAGGCGCCCACGAGGTGGTGGGGGTTGGCGTGCTCGCCCCCGGTGAA
>SDBV01010418.1_pt1 | contig 12178 bp, 9 predicted proteins | sample 2277081 | NCBI WGS metagenome assembly SDBV01 (sample SAMN10402039, study PRJNA504765) | marine sediment metagenome | isolation source: marine sediment core GS10_PC15, 223 cmbsf | place: Arctic Ocean: Southern Knipovich Ridge | collected 2010 | reverse complement strand
CGGGCTTTTAAAAACAGCGTAAACACATTAGATGATAACGTTCTTCTGCCCAATGGGGATGTCTGTCTTTGTTGCCAAGATTATGGAATGGATCATGTTATAGGTAACTTGGTTTCATCGGATTATTCCTCCCTATTCCAAAGTAAAGAATTTCAAAATGTACTAGATAAGATGAGTCAGTATGATAGTGATATTATGTGCAGAACATGTAATTTTTCCATCCAAGCTAAAAAAACTAGTATTATAAGACATTCAATACGAAAAAAATTGAACACGAGTCCTCTTTTAAAGCGGCTTTATGGTAAATTAATTACAAAAAACATTCCAAAGAAGAACATATTTCTAGATAAACCAGATCTTATTTCTGAAAATTCTTAATTCTTAGCAGGACATAAAAATAGGCACATTCTAACTGATATCAATAATGGATTTGAAATTATTTTTTGGGAAGGATGAGAATTAGAAAAAAAATGGAAACTAAAGTGTAGTTTAATTTACTAACATCAGCTTATATTCTTAAAATTTTAAGAAAATAATACAATGTCCTATTCAGAAATAGTAACGTGCAAATACTATAGACAACCTAATGGTTCTCTTTATTGCATTCACTGTGGAGAATTACTTGATTAACTCAAAGGCAAATCTTTCAACTAGTTGATTTTGAAATTATTTTTGAACAATTCCAAAAAAAGTTTTTTCACTTTTAATTATAACCGGCTCCCTTTTTACTTTTTCACAGAAATCTAAAAATGCATCATTCCCTTGAACATCATCTGATAATAAAAAACCGCCTCTTTTTATTAAGGGCCAACTAATTTGAAATTCTTCCATCATGTAATCATAAGTATGTCTACTGTCGTGCAAAAATATGTCCAACGAGCTTAACGATTTTACTAATTTTCTTAATTCGATTATAGAATTTCCTATAATGAGAGTATGTCTTGACTTTATTTGAATTGGTATGGCAGAACCAATTTTTTCTCTTGTTTGCCAAGGTCTAAGTATGTTATCGATTGAAATCAATTTTCCCTTATTGGTCAAATTTAATGCCTGCAAAATATACGAGCTACTCATTCCATAAGCAACTCCTGTTTCAATCACCATCTCGGGTTTAAAATAATGGCAGAAAAAAAACAGAAATCTTCTAAATTCCTTCTCAAGGAAAAAACCGGTAGAATACGGATTTTCGACAGATGGATATTTTTTTGAACTTTTAATCTTCAGAAAGTTATCTAGGTGATTTTCTAATACAGAAACCAATTTTAGATCAATATTGTACCCAGGAAACAAAGTAGAAAAAGCCCTCTCAAGTGGGATTGCCTTTTTATCATATTCTTGTATTCTATTCTTTTTCCATGAATTTCGTAATTTTTGCCATTTAAGCCCTAGAAATTCCATAACCATTCTTTTTTTTATTCCAAATGCAATGATATCTAGAGTAGAAAATGATTTTGTCATCAAACGATTCTATAATTCCCTGAGGGTTTTAAAAAAATTTCCAACAATCAAACTCCCCGTTATAACGCAAGACATTACCAACTTTTTACGCACGAAAGGGGGAAATTTTCTCAACGTATACCATAAAAAAGCCATAACGGCAACTAATATGATCATGTAGATAGGTGATTGCGAATCAAGGAAGGGTAAACGGAGCTTAAAAGATACCCAATAAAGATGAATCCAATGAAGCCAGTTATGATACACAGCGAACCTATAGTAGTTATGGGATTAAGACCAGCGTATCGGTGACGGTGTTTAATTCTTAAAAAAAATTTACTGATTGAACGTCGGTTGTTTAAGTTAAAATTTGGATCAGATATAAGATTCACTTTATGTCCTAGTTTTTTATCCATGTACAAATCATGACCCGAACACATAGCTTTACTGATAAAATGAAAAAATTCGGTTGGAACTGGGTGTTCAACTCTTGATTTTGGTTGGAAGTATAGTTTTATTCCTTGATTTCTAAGAGTATCTGCATGAGCAAATCCTTGTCCACGATATGAAGCCATCTTTGGAAAAGGAATTTTTTTGAGTAATGATTGTCTAATAGCAAAATTATTTCCATGGTAATACATTTTTTCAGAATCATCATCTCTTTCCTCTTTGGAAGGGAAGAACCAAAACAATGAAAATGCTTTTTCAACAATGCTGGTTGTACGAATACAAGAATCACCTGCCACAAACCTTGTCTCGGGGTTTTTCATCATTTCCAAGTAACCAGTCAACCAATCCTTATCCGGGATTACATCATTATCTATGAAGATAATAACCTCATGACTAGCGTGGGTGGCAGCAAAATTCTTAATCGCGAAATACTTGAGATTATATCTATTGAATCCAAATGCAGGAATTACCTTAAGATCTATAAGTGATTGACATGCGGCTAAGTTCTCAATAACAAAATCTTCAACTTGATTTCTAGTTTCTTCCTCAATATACACAATAATAATTTCGGGTTTGACTAAAATATTCTTAGAGACAGAAATAATTTGTTTGGATAATAATTCCAACATTTTGCGTGGTCTCCAACTTTCATAATGATGAAGGGCATGCCAGTGAATTACTATTGAAAAGCTGGGATATGACATATCGGGATTTACATTTTTAGATTCAGGGTCCATTCTATTAACGGTTTATTTGTTTTTTGCGTGTAAGATGTTTTCTCTCATTTGAAATGAATTAAAATAAATTCAAGAAGAAAATTCTTGAATTTTTTTCCTTAGGTATCTTTGCGTCTTTTTAATAGTAAAAATCAATCCTTTGTATTTGATGTAAATATAAAAAAATTTTAGATAATTAACAAATAAATTCCCTTTTTTGTATTCTGGAAATTCATAACCCCTAAACCATTTAAAAAATTCTTTTGCGTTGTATCTTTGGCATACTTTATCATCTTTAATTAAATCTGGGATATGACTTTGAATATCTAGAAAAAAATATCTGTCATAAAATAAAAATGGGCAAGTATTAAGAATATTTTTAATATCATCAAGTATATTGTTTTTTACATCAAAATTACATTCATTAGGATCTACACCTTCTAAAATTAACCCCATTATGGTTCTCCAACATTTTTCACAAATTCCACAATTTTGGGGATATATACTGTTAATGGGCACCGGCGAAGTACAAACAAGTATATTCTTAAAATAATTGGGAGTAGATTTAAGATACTTTATTTTCTTTTGTCTGGTCATGTTAGCATCATAAACAAAATTAATGTCTGCCCAAGACATTGTATTAAAGTAAAAAAAATGCATAGATTGGTTATGAGAGGGCCAATAATCTTTTGGGTAGGCTGTTGCAAGTATGATCTTTCCTATATTCTCAACTGTTATTGGAGCTATTAGCCCCAAGAAAATAAAACTAGAAGCAATCTCGGACATCCATTTGATTTTAAATTCACTGGATAACAAAGGGGTATTTATGACATAATTATAAGGATCAGAAAATAATTCACTTCTAATAAAATGTATATCTAGTCCTTCTTGTTCTGCAAACTTTTGACACAGATTTCTTTGTTCCTTAAAAGATTTTTTCAAATTATTGGATTCATCAACTTGTAGTAATGTGATTAGAAGAGGGTTTTGATCTTTATGTCTTATGTAGGTGACTAAAGAATCTAATCCCCCACTGAAGTACATTGCACTTTGTTTATTGTTAAATTTATTCGATACAATTTTTTGTACATGTATTTTGCTTGAAGTTGAAAATTGTGGGTATTGTGCTTCAAATGCCTTTTTTAACGCCTTCAGATTTAACAAACAAGTTTCATCAAGTTTTTCTACATACAGATCAACTCCTACTGCCCAAGCTATTTGGATAGTGCCAAGGACTGCAGGAATTGACAATATGCTATCATCAACATTTTCTATATTCCTATCATAAATAATTTGAAAACTATTCTTGTGAAAATATTTACTCATTTTTTTTGAAAACGCCAAGTTTACTTCAAGTTTATTATCATTTACGCTAACACTTGATATTTCAATAAATTCAGACTTTCTCATTTGATATTGTGCCTAGATATACCAAAATAAACATTTAGAAAAAAAGATTAAACTTTATTTTCTCATTATCATTTTTATTTAAGAAATATGGGTTTGATTCTTTTACAAATTATTATTCAAAGATCGTTTAAAACAATATTTTATTTGCCCAACTCTTCCCAAACGCCTTTACAGTAAGAAAGAATTGCCTTATTTGTTACAGAAAAATGAATTAGAAATTTTTGTAGTTTTTTAGCTTTTATAGCATATCTGAATTTGGAGCTTAAAAACCCAAGATAAATTATTGGGATGAACAACCTATGAGTGGATAAAGATGAAAAAGGTAGTGTGGAATTTTTTTGCCTGGTTCTAATAAATCCAATTCCGCGTCACTTCATTTTTTCTAAAAATTTTTTTTTGTCTTGTAAACCTAAATGTTGTATCTTCATTTCTGGAACGAAATAACAAAAAATACCTTTTTTTCTAAGTAATTCACCAAACTCAACATCCTCCGAAGAATACACTTCTGGAAATCCACCTGCTAGTTCATAGGATTTTCTGGTAAAAGCTTGGTTACAACCTGGTAAAAAGCGAATTTGCTCTCTTTTTTTAAAATTATTAAATTCAGAAAAGTTAAGCAAATACTCTGACCAAGCAATTGGATGTTCAATTCCGTTTGATATGGGACCAGAAATAGCGTCTAAATTTTCAAGTTCTTTAACAATTGTTTTTAACCAGTTTTTATCAGCTACACAATCAGAATCAATATTTGCTAAAAATTTCCCTTTGGTTTTGCTTACACCTAGATTTCTAGCATGTCCTACACTAATAGGCTCAGAGTTAATCACAAAGTCAGCACCTGCATCTTTAGCAAGTTTAGCAGAGTTGTCAGTTGAGCCATCATCAACTACAATTATTTCAAATTTTTCTCGAGGTAATGTTTGAGAAGTTAGAGATTGAATACATTTAGTTATCGTGTTTTCAGAATTACGCATACAAGTAATTACAGATATCAGGGGTTGCAAGAATAGTTTAAAGACCTTTTTAACAAAATAAAAATGTAATTTAATTTTGAAATTGTTGTCTATGTAGATTACTATTTAGCAGTTTTTTTACTTTGACGAATAAGAAAAAAAGTGCTTAGTAGAAATATTTTTGTTTGTTTAAAAGAACATTTGGAGATTTATATTATATTCATAAAATTACATTATAGTGAAATTATCAATTATCATACCTGCATATAATGAAGAAAAAACAATTGCCTCAGTAATAGAAACCATTCCAAAAGAATTTTCTTCTATTGATAAAGTGGAAGTGATAGTAATTGATGATGGCTCAACAGACAAAACAGTTGAAATTGCACAAAAATGTGGTGCTACAGTATTTTCTTTTAAAGAGAATCAGGGATTAGCAAAAGCAATTTCTCTGGGATTTTCAAAATGCATTGAAAACAATTCAGACATTATGATTATTTTGGATGCAGATAATCAATACGATTCAAAGGAAATCCCTCTAATTTTAAAACCCATAATAGAAAAAAAAGCAGATATAGTCTTAGGTGACAGACAGATAAAAAAATTGGATCACATGCCAACACAAAAAAAGATTGGAAATCAAATTGCATCCAAAGTACTATCATCGGTAATGGGAATAAAAATTTCAGATGGTCAGACTGGATTCCGAGCATTTAACAGAGAATCAATGAAAAGAATTCATCTCTTCTCAAATTATACATACACACAGGAAACCATAATGCAAGCAAAGTTCAAAAATCTAAAGATTGCCCAAGTTCCAATTACATTTAGAAAAAGATTTGATGAATCAAGACTAATTTCAAATATTGGAACCTATGCATTTAGATCAGCTAGTCTTTTAGGTTCAACAATTGTTTATTATAGACCGGTAAAATTTTTCGGAATTTTGTCTGCAATTTTATTTGTTGTTGGAGGAATTTTTTCAGTATTTATGATTGATTATTACTTTTCAACAGGAATGATAAGACCGTATTATTCCGTTATAGCTTTGGCTGTTTTATTTCTAATTTCAGGAACAGTTTCAATGTTAATGGCTTTAATTTCAGCTGTATCAAATAGACATTCTGTTCTCTTAGAGGAGATACTTTATCATCTTCGTGGAACGTACGAAACGGACAAAGATTGAATTTATCCTAATTTACTTTTAACAAAATCTATAGATTCTATAGGCGTAGGGTTTGTTCCATTATTAATTGCCAAATAAATTGAAGCATAATCTAGAATATAGATTAGAGTGATAATCTTAGTCAGGATATTTCCTTGTATTGACTCAATTTGCTTATAATCAATTCCATTTTTTTGAAAAAATTCTTCAATGATACTCCATCTCTCTTTTGTTTTTGGATGATCATCGTATCCTTTGATCAAAATTGGAATCATGGAAGAATTTTTTTCCCAGGCAACAATATTGTTATGGCATGCTTCAATAACATCCTCTACTGCTGCATGCAATTTGGCATTTTCTTGTAATGAATTTTTAAAACGAATTGCAACAGATTCTAGACCGTGAGGATAATAGATCATAGGAATTCCAGATATCCATGTTGCTAATTGTAATGCAGGGTTATTTTCTGAAAGATTTTGACTAGAAATAATGTGTTTTATCTCCTCTAGACTTTCAATTGATTCAATAATGTTTTTTTTGTCAATTGGAATAATTGATGATAGTACATTAAGCAAGGAGTATAAAAATATGGGCAGAGAAGCTCTTGGCGAGTGAATTTTTTCAACAAAACGATATTCTAATTTATTTTGTTCACAAAATTCTTTGATTTTGCCACCTGAAGAAAAGGAAATGGTCTTACACCCTTTCTTAAAAGATTCCTCCAAGACTGAAAGAATTTCTTGAGTATTTCCAGAAACACTATTTAGAACTACAAGAGAATTGGAGTTGACAGTTTTTGGTAAATGATATCCTTTTACTACATCCACATGAATTGGAGTCTGGGACAGAATAGATTTGAGAATATCACAAATAGTACCTGAACCTCCCATTCCAGCTAAAATAATATGATCTATATTTTCAAGGGTTAGAGGTTTTAATTTATCATTAAATGCTTTTTTAGCAATTTCAGGCCACTTTTCATACACTTTGTGAATGCCTTGGCTATCAATCTCTTCAATCATAGAATAATTCATTTGTATTATCACAGATTTCGGGTCATTTATGGACTTTTTTATGTACAGCATTAACAGATAATAATCTAAATCCTACATGGCCACTTATGAAAGCCGTAATTACTTGTGCGGGTATGGGCACAAGGCTACTTCCCTTTACCAAAGAACTTCCAAAGGAGATGGCACCAGTTTTCTACTATACAGAAAATGGAGTTCAGATGAAACCACTAATCCAGCTAATCTTTGAGAATCTATATGATGTAGGTATTCGTGAGTTTTGTTTTGTTACAGGAAAAACCAAAAGAGCCATTGAAAACCATTTCACTCCAGATATTTTAAATAGCAAAGAACCTATGGGTTCATTTTACAAAAAACTTTTAGACTCGAAAATTTTTTGGGTTACACAGAATTCTCCAAAAGGATTTGGAGATGCAGTAGGATATACTAAATCGTTTGTAGGAACTGAAGATTTTATTTTACAAGCTGGGGATGTTGCTGTAATTCAAAATAAAACAAGTTTTCTAAGTCAGTTGATTAATCAAGCTAAAGATTCCCAATCGGATGCCATTTTATCAATAAGAAAAGTATCAGATCCTAAACGTCATGGAATTGTCATATTAGAAAATGAAGATCAGAATATAAGCAAAGTAACAAAAGCAATTGAAAAACCAGACATTCCCCCAACAAAATTTGGAATCATGCCAATCTATTTGCTCAATCAGTCCATCTTTGACGCCTTAGAGAATATCAAACCCGGAAAAAACAATGAGATTCAGTTAACTGATGCAATTCAGTTGTTAATAGATTCTGGAAAAAATGTGAAAGCTATTAGAGTTGATGATGAAGAGTTTTGGGATGTTGGAACACCTGAAGCATATTGGGATGCGCTCAATGAATCACATCAATACAAGGAGAACCATTGATGAAGATTGGCATTATAGGAATAGGTTTTGTAGGATTATCATTTGCTGCGGCCTTGGGTTCTAAGGGATATGAGGTATTAGCCATAGACTCAGATCAAGATAAAGTAAAAAAGATCAAGAAAGGTAACACGCCATTTTATGAACCAAGTCTATCTCCTTTGCTTCAAAAGGCATTAAAGAGATCTCTTGAAGTTTCATCAGATACAGAAAAAGCAGTAGACGAGTGTGATTTAATTTTCATAACAGTTGGCACGCCTGCTACAAGTAAAGGCGGTATAAACCTGAACAGCCTCAGGGCAGTGGCAAAAACAATTGGCCAAACTCTTGCCAAATCAAAAAACAAGCCAATCATAGCAATAAAAAGCACCGTAACGCCTGGAACCAATCAGGCAATCAAACAAATCATAGAAAAAGAATCAAAGAAAAAATCAGGAAAAGACTTTGGCATAATATCAAATCCAGAGTTTCTCAGAGAAGGAAGAGCAGTAGATGATACATTTAATCCACATATTGTAGTAATTGGTGGAGAAGATAGCAAAACAATAAACAAAGTAAAAAAGTTCTATGAAGGATTTTACAATTTTACTATTCCATACATTACAACAAACACACAAACAGCTGAGATGATAAAGTATGCAAACAATTCTTTTCTTGCAACAAAAATCAGCTTTATCAACCAGATTGCAAATATCTGCCAGTCAATTCCAGGCACTAATGTTGATGATATAGCTAAAGCCATTGGTATAGATCCTAGGATAGGAGAACAGTTTCTCAAGGCAGGACCAGGATATGGCGGCTCTTGTCTTCCAAAGGATATCAAAGCACTTATTTCATTTTCAGAAAATTGCGGCCAGAGTCCAACTTTGCTAAAGGCAGTACAGACAACAAATTCCCAACAAGTTGAAAATCTTGTTTCCTTAATGAACAAAGTTCTAACTAGCTTGAGAGGAAAGAGGATATCGATTCTTGGTCTTTCATTTAAAGAAGATAGTGATGATATAAGAGAATCAGTATCAATTAATCTAATTAAGAGATTATTGAAACACAAAGCAAAGATTGTAGCTCATGATCCAATGGCAATAGAGAATACAAGAAAATTAATAGGCGATAAAATTTCTTACACAAAATCAGTTTCTGAGGCACTCAAAGATAGCGAGTGTGTAGTCATAATGACTCCATGGAGGCAATATACTAAACTAAACAACAAAGACCTGCAACTAATGAAAAACAAGATGATTGTAGATACAAGGCGTTTGTTAACAAAGAAGAAACTAGATGCAAAATATTACGCTACAGGATTGGGCTTTGATAATTAATCTATTTTATATCCAACAGTTTTAACGATAAAAAAGTGAATATTCTCCTCTTATCACAATTCTTCTCAACTACAAAGGGTGGAGGAGAGTATGTATTCAAAACTATTGCAAAAGTCATGGTACAAAACGGCCACAAGGTATGGGTAATCACAAATAATGTCAAAGGTGAAAAATACGAAGAGTCAGAGAATCTCAAAATTATTACAGTAAATCCAACACTAGAATACAAGGGAGGACTCCCCCCAACATTTCTAGATAACATCAGATATACCATCAATGCTTTTCAGAAAGGAAGAAACATCATAAAGAATCAAAACATAGATGTAATTCATTCGAACAACTTTTCACCAGCACTAGCTGGTTCACTAATATCATATTTTACAAAAACACCACATATCATAACAATTTTTGATATCTTTTCCCAAAACGGAAAGGACTTTTGGAAAAAATGGATAAAGCAGACTAATGTATCTAAAATTAATGCCATACTAGTACCTTGGTTTGAGAAAATTTTAATTAAAATCAAACATGATGCAATTTACACAATAAGTGATGCATCAAAAGACGATATTATCAAAATGCATGCAAAAAAGCCAATTTACAATATACCGCCAACCATAAGAGATGAAATTCAATTAAATAAAGAAATAAATCCATTTCAGTTTGTCTGCATTGGAAGATTAGTCTTTTACAAGAATCTAGAAGTAATTATTAAGGCCATCTCAATTGTAACCAAAACAATTCCTGAATGCAAGTTGATCATTTTAGGAGATGGCCCTCATAGAGATTCATTACAAACTCTAACAAGAAAACTAGGATTAGAAAAAATTATCCTCTTCAAGGGATATACAACATCAGAGGAAAAGATGAAAAAATTATCAGAATCAAGTGCATTGTTGTTTCCAAGCTTGATCGAAGGTTTTGGACTAGTAATACTAGAGTCGTTTCAACAAAAAAGACCAGTGCTGGTGTCAGACATTCCTCCAATGTCAGACATTGTAGAAAATAACAAGACAGGGCTAGTAATTGATCCTCATAATGAGAGAAAATGGGCAGATGCAATAATTGGGCTAATTAAAAATCCACTAGAGTCTGATAAAATGGGCAAAAACGGAAATGAGATACTCAAGGAAAAATACAGTCAAAAGCTATTTTATGAAAAGCTAGTAAAGATGTATAATGATATATTGTCTAAAGTGAATGAAAATAAAAAATAATTTTAGAAAAGTTTTGAGATTATCTTACCTACAATTCATCCATAATTCTCATTGTTCTAATAAACGAAGTACCATCAGGTAACATAAAGTCAATTATTTCTAATTTGGCATTATCTCTTATTGCTACCTTTTCTACAAAACTAATAGCAAAACAGACAGGATCTTGATTTAGTTGTTCGGTGGTTAATTTAGAACAGTCTGGTGGCGAAGGGTATGCATAAATGATAAAAACATAGTTATCAGAATTAAAATCCAAGTTTTCTATTTTAGTCATAGGTTCTCGAAATTTATTTAATTCAGGTTTTGTTTGTAATTCCCATGGTAAGACTACTGGAACAAATTCCCCATTTGAATAAAAGGGAATTATCTTTGCAGTAAAAAAATCAAATGATACTGGCTTTAGATTATTTTCAGCCATATAGAAATTTAATTCTTCATAAACATGTATAGTATTTGCAGTTGATGTATTTTCCATAACATCAAATCCATTAACTAAAAGTGGAATCTGAGTTAGTGTGATAATTACTATTGTTCCAAAAATAATATATTTTATAGTAATTCTTTTGCTGAAAATAAAAAGGTAATTTAATATTTTTTTATTTGATGCAATGATGTCAATTCCTTTTCCAATTGACAAGAAGATAAATGGTAACATAATACTCATCTGTATCACAAGAAATGTAGATACAGTAAAGGTACTGGCTACAAAAATTCCTAAAATTAGTAACAAAAGAGACGCTATTCTTTTTGACTGATCTTTTCTATAGACTACATAAATTACAGATACAATAGTTGTTATTAAAAATAAGATAGGGAAAACAAACGAAACATCATTCCAAGGAATATCTATATTTGCAAAATAAAAGGCTACATTTGGTCTCCCTAAAAAGTCAAATACATCATGACCTCGCATCGTTAAATTTTCTAAAAAGTTAGTATTAGAAGCGCCAAGGTATTGTTTGGTATTCCCCTGAATTGTGTTTAATAAAAAAACTATTAACGAGTTTTTTGGGCTTAAAATATAAGCCACAATCATATGACTAAAACCTAAAACAAAGGAAAAAACAGAAATAATTGCAAATTTAATCTTGTTATTTTTAATTTTAATTAATGAATTATTAGAGTTAAGTGTTAAACCTTCACTCTTAATTTCTAAGACTCTTTGTATATTTTTGAACCAAAGTGGAATTGTGACTAGGAATCCGACAACAATCCATCCAAACCATAGATATTCATAAACTCCTATACCTATTAGGAAAATAGTTAAAAACAGATACTTGTTTTTTGTAGTTTTTAGATAACGTAAACCAAATATAATTACTAATAAGGCAATGCAAAGATTGGACCAATCATATAATGCAGATTGTCGTGAATAGAAAACAAAAGAGGGCAACACTGCTAAGAGGGATACTGAGATCATCCCAACTCTTTTAGAGAATAGTTCTTTTCCGCAAAAATAGGTTAAGGATAACAGAATTATTGCAATTAACATTTCATAAATTCTTATAGACAATACATTGGTTCCAAAAAAATACAAAATTGGAGCTGCAATAAAACTAGCAATTGAATTACCGTTGT